>Ga0208824_1003751_pt1 | contig 10262 bp, 7 predicted proteins | sample AD_JPNTR3_MetaG_FD_184447 | JGI IMG/M metagenome (GOLD analysis project Ga0208824, IMG submission 184447) | Active sludge microbial communities of municipal wastewater-treating anaerobic digesters from Japan - AD_JPNTR3_MetaG (SPAdes) (version 2) | ecosystem: Engineered > Bioreactor > Anaerobic >...
TTAGTGTGTTCCGTGGTTCCAATCAGAAATTGCGTTCTGCACCAAATAGGTGCGGCGCGGATCTCAACGGAAGCCAATGTTTACGGGGCTTTGCTCAAAATCTGCATGCTCAACTGCTCTTTTTAGGGTAAAAGCTAGGCTCTGCTTTTTGCCGGACGCGTCTGACAAAGCAAAAAGGGCATGGCGCGCGTAGCCATGCCCCGTTATTCACTCTTCGTTATCCGCTATTCGCTTACTCTTTACTTTTCGGCGGGTGGTGGCGGATTCGGGCGTGGGCGGCCTTGCTCTCTCGCCTTCCTGTGGGCTTCGCGCATGGCTTTGCGCTCTTCATCGTTGAGTTTGCCGTCGCCGTCCTTGTCGAACTTTTTCATCATCTCTTGAAAGTGCGGGCCGGCGTTCGGGCGGCGCTTCTGCATCTCTTCCATCATGGCCTTGCGTTCTTCATCGTTGAGTTTACCGTCGCCATCTTTGTCGAATTGTTTTTCGCGTGCCTGGCGGAACTCCTCCCTACGTGCCCTGTTCGCTTCCATCATGGCTTTGCGCTCTTCATCGTTGAGCTTGCCATCGCCGTCCTTGTCGAACTCCTTTTCGCGCGCTTTGCGGAACTCTTCCATACGCGCCCTGTTCGCCTCCATCATGGCTTTGCGCTCTTCTTCATTGAGCTTGCCATCGCCGTCCTTGTCGAACTCCTTGATTGCGTCGGCGCGTCTCTCGGCGCGTCGCTCCATGCGCTGTCCAGCGCGTCTCTCGCCACGTGCAGGAAAACCGCCCGGCCCGTCCGGTTTGGGGGCATTCGCTTGGGCGGAAGCACCGGCCGTTAACAGGGCCAGCAGTGAGGTCACATACAGTCGTTTCATTGGGTCTCTCCTTTTCTGTTTACGCCGAAAGGGCGTTGTGCGGGTAAAAACGGTTATGGGAAAAAATTATTGCCGTCGATATTCACAACTTCTCAGGGTTTCGGGGTTGACTGCTCTCCCTCTCCCGCATAATGTATGCCGATTATGGAAACCGGTGTGTTTTTGATGAAACCGATGTTCTACAAGAGAAGCCTTAGCTTCTTGAACGTGTTTGGAGGCGTTGCCTGTGCCGCAGTTTTCCTGGTGTTGCCTAGTTTCGCGGGCGGCGAAAATACGCCGCGCGCCTACGGTACGCTGACGCCCGAGGCCGCCGCGCTTGTCGCTGAGATGCGCGAACAGGCGAAGGCCTACCGACCGCAGACGGACCATGTGGGGCTTTTTGCGCGCGCCCAACTCAAATATGGCGCGCAGCGCACCGACTTCCTTCACCGTTGGTACGAGCGTCCGCTGCACCAGAATTCGACGTGGGCCGAAACGGCCGAATACGGACGCATCCTGCATCCCGAGGCGTGGAAGAAGACGACCGAGACGGTACGTCTGGGGAAGATGGATGGCCTTGCCGTTTGCATCTCCCAGTCGAGCCGCAGTGAGGTGATTGAGAAGAGCGTTATGCCGGGCGGGGAGATGACGATCCTCGTGGAACTCCCCTATGACTATCACGATACCGGTATCGCTGCCTTTCTGGAGACGGCCGAACGCGCCCTGGCCATGCCGAATGCCTACCGTATCGATGGGAAGGTGGTGCTCACGCGTTATCCGGTGGTGAAAGAGGCGGAGCTCGACCTCTGCGAGAAGGTGCGCAAGGCGCTGACAGAAAAGTTCGGCCCCGACAAATTTATCGTCATCTTTTACGTCTCGGCCTTTGAACGAAGTCTGCCTGCAGGTCCGATGACTGTCCAGTCACTTGAACAGGCACGCGAACACCTGCGGCGCTGTCTGCGCAAGATGGACGGCCTGTTCATGGCGGGTTGGGAGGTGTACTGGCCGCGCCGCTACAATGCGGCATTCGAGCGCGAGGTGCTGGTGCCTCTCTACCAGAGTGTTTTGGCAGAACCGGAATTCGCCGGGAAGAAGTATCTGGGCATGCCCATGTCACCGGGACACGAGAACTGCTACCGCTGGAGCTATTCGATCGATTCGCAGGGCACGTACACGTTGGCCGAGCGCATGGAAACGATGTGCGCGCTGCGTCCCGATTTCATCATCTGCTGCGAATGGGACGAGGAGAACGAGAACACGCACTTTCGTCCTACGATCTTTAACGGATTTGTCCATCAACGTCTGCTGCGCTACTATGCGAATGTTTTTGCCGGTCGTGCGCCGGAGGTTTTTCCCGGTGACGATGTCGCGATTCCCAATCTGGTCGTCTCGTACCGCAAATCGCTTATCGCGGGCGAGCCCATTGAGGTGGAGGTGCGGAACATTCCGGATGGCACGTTCAAAGGGCAGACGTTCACCTGTTCCCTGAATTGGACGGATCTGGCGGGAAAGGTCGTGAAGACCTATCCTGTTGCGACGCTGAAGGCGGACGAGCCGGGGTGTGCCTTCTTTACATCGCCGGTGTCTGAACTTGTGGTTGCGAACCGTCTACTGGTTCCAGACTTTACCGTGCGTGCGTCGGATGGGACCGAGTTCTGCGACGGCGCCGATTTTTGGCCGCTCGACCTGAACGCGAGCCGTGCCGTCGATACGAAGTGGGCGAAGCACGCCCTGCGTGAACGCAGCAACGGCATCACGGGCGAGCTTGCCGTGGGCGAACCGGCGGCGGACGGCGTGCGTACAATCACGGGACGCTTTTCCGCGCCGCAGCCCGTCAAAAGTGTAGAAGTGCTGGAAGGCCCCGATACGGTGTTCATGTTCGACCCAACGGCGAAGCCGATTGACAATCGCGTCGTCATCAAGTTGGAGATTCAGGCGCGGCACAACGCGCCGAAGGAGTACGCCCTCAAAGGGAATATCCGTTTCCAGCAGGCACCGGGGGTTGAGATTCTCACCCGCCCTCAGCGCGCCATTACCGCGACGGCGGACGGTTGGACGCTGAAGGGAGCGCACTACAATAACTGGGACATCAACCTCTTTGCTTCCCTGCCGGCAGCCGCCGTGGAAACGGCTGAAATCGATGTGGCGCTCGCGCCGACTTTCCAGACACGCATCAAGGTGAAGGATGTGGTAGCGAAGGACGTTATCGGCACCACGGGACCCGGCGGCGGCAACCTGGTGGCAAGCCGCTACCTGTCACAGATCGCGATGCCCAAGCCGTGTAACGTCGCCTCGGGGACATTCGCGTTCAAGCTGAAGCCGGTCGACAAGTCGGGTGTCCTGCGCTTGCAGATCGTGGATAGCGATGGACATGTATGGCGCGGTGCGCCGCGTACATTCTATCGTCCGTCCGGCAAGATGCGCACGTTCCATATTTTTGAGCGTGACGAAGAACGCGTGACATCACTCACGATGGATGTCAACCGCCTTGATGAACCAGACTACGATTTTGTGCTCACGCGCGGATCGGTTGTGTGGACGGATGCCGGGCGCAATCTCTGCGGCATCCTTGGCGGTGCGGCCACGTTGGTGACTGGTTTTGGCGAGGGCGAGACATGCTACGGCGACTCGATTGCGCGGTACATTACCGGCAAGGAGCCGGGCATCCTGAATACAGCGCCTACACCGGCAGAAGGTCCGCATGGCGGTCCCGCGTTGCGTTTCGGTCCGTCATCCTACCTGATGCTTCCGCAACAGTTGGTGCCGAAGTTCGCCGGCTTTGAGATTACGCTCGATGTGAAGCCCGATGATGCGCAAGGCGTTCAGACACTCGTCGATTCAGGTAACGCGGCGTACGGCCTCTATCTCAGGGACGGGGTGCCCGAGGCCTTTGTCTTCGACACTTCCAATCACGCGCGGCAACGCGGTGCCAATCCCCGGAGGGTGAAGGGGCCTGCACTTCAGGTGGGGGGCTGGAACCACGTGCAACTCATCGGCGACCAAAAGACGCTCCGGCTGGTTGTCAACGGCGTGGAAGGCCCCGTGGTGGAACACGGCGGTTACCAGTTGCAGGCGCGTTATACATGCGTGGGCGCGGCGAACCGCGGACCGAATTTCTTCCGTGGATGTCTCGCCAATCTAAAATTCTATCTGCGCTGAGTCTCGGTGCTTATCGCCCGTCACTTCGCTTCGTTGAAGAGGGTGACAGCGTCCAGCACATCGCGGCCCGCCGCTTTGAGGGCTTCAATGGCGCGGTCTGGATTGTCGAAGCGGAAGACCAGTACCGCTTCGGTGCCGTGGTGGAAGGCGAAGGCGTACATGTACTCGATGTTGACACCGGCCTGACTGACCGCATCGAGGACCTCGGCCATGCCGCCGGGTCTGTCCGGCACGGTGGCCGCTACCACCTCGCGCACGTTCACGACATAACCGGCCTGCTCAAGGACGGTCTTGGCTTTCTGCCACTCCTCGACGATCAGGCGCACGATGCCGAACTGCTGGGTGTCAGCCAACGAGAGGGTGACGATATTGATCTGAGCCTCGGCGAGTGTGCGGCAGACGGCGTTCAAGTGGCCGGGCTTGTTTTCGAGAAAGAGAGAAATCTGATTGATTTTCATGGTCGGAGCCCTTTCTGCGGGTTTACGCTTTCTTACGCAGGTCGTTCACGCGGCGGAGCTTGCCTTCGCTGCGCGGCAGCGTGTGCGGCTCAACCAGCGTGATGGAGGCGTTGATGTTGATGATGCGCTGGACGGCATGGCCGATGCGCGCGCGCAGTTTCTCCAGCGACTTGATATCGTCGCTGAAGGTTTCCGGTGTGACCTCGACTTTGATTTCGAGGGTGTCGAGGCCGTTGGTCTTGTCGACCACAATCAAGTAGTGGGGCAGGACCGCGTCGATGGCCATCAGGCCGGCCTCGATCTGCGACGGGAAGACGTTAACGCCACGGATGATCAGCATATCGTCGCTACGTGCGCTGACGCGCTCGATGGTGCGGATGGTGCGGCCGCACGGGCAAGGCTCGGGCGTGATACGCGAGAGGTCGCGCGTGCGGTAGCGCAGCATCGGTGTGCCGGTACGCGATAGAGTCGTGAAGACCAACTCGCCCTTTTCGCCGTCCGGCAGCGGTTCCAGCGTCTCGGGATCGATAATCTCGGGATAAAAGTGATCCTCGAAGACATGCAAGCCACGGCGGTGGGCGCAGTCGTTGGCCACGCCCGGACCGGATATTTCGGTCAGTCCGTAGATGTCGTGCGTGGTGATGCCGGTCAGTTCCTCGATCTTGGCACGCATCTCCTCTGCCCAAGGCTCTGCACCGAAGACGCCGTGCTTGAGCTTCATGTCGGTCTTGAAGTCAATGCCCTTCTTCATGCCTTCGTCGATCAGGTGCAGGAAGTAACTGGGGGTGCAGGCGATGACCGTCACGCCCATGTCTTTCATCAGCATGAGCTGGCGGTCAGTGTTGCCGCCCGAAGTCGGCAGCACGGCGCAACCGAGCCCCTCACCGCCATAGTGCAGACCCAGGCCACCGGTGAAAAGTCCGTAACCGTAGGCGACCTGCATGACGTCAGAGCTGCGCACGCCGCACATCGCCAGCGCGCGCATGCAACCGTTCTGCCAAACCAAGATATCGTTTTGCGTGTTACCGATGACGATCGGTTTGCCGGTCGTGCCGCTCGAGCAGTGGAAGCGCACGATGTCGTTCATCGGGCTGGCGAGCAGGCCGAAGGGGTATTCGTCGCGCAGATCGGTCTTCATCATGAAGGGCAGCAGGGCGATGTCATCAAGCGTCTTGATGTGTTCGGGCTTGACGCCGCGCTCGTCCATGCGCGCACGCACCAGCGGCACGTTGTCGTACATGCGCCGTACCAAGCCTTGCAGGCGGTGCAACTGCAGGGCTCGCAGTTGCTCCCGGGGCATGTAGTCAGGAGCGCTGACCGGATGGACTGGGGTGTCCAGGTCGTGCGCATACTCGTAAAGGGCCATTTTGTTCTCCGCATGGGTGGGGGTTCAGGAGAGTGTCTCCGTTAAGTTTCCCTTAAGAGTATCACTTTCTGACCTCCACGTGAACAAAATGAATTTTATTCGCGTAAACTGTGGCGGGATGGGCAGTTTAAGTGGTATCCCAGCTGTGGGGCTGGGGAAGTAAAAGACGATGACGGGGGCCATAAAAGGCAGAATCGCAAAAATCGTAAAAACGCAACATTTTGTGGTTGCATGAAGCGGCAAAGCTACATATAGTGTTCCGCATTCTTTAACGAGAATGTCTGGGCGCGGGGTGCTTCCAAGAAAAACATGTGTTTAACAGCCGATTTTGGAGTTTTCAGGGATGAATGAGTTTGTGCAGCAGGATTTGATCGTTAGCATTCAGAAACGGGACGGGCGGGTCGAACCATTTAAGCCCCAAAAAATTACTGCGGCGATTCAGAGGGCGGGCGAGGCTACCGGGGAGTTCGCCGTGGAAGAGGCGCGGCGTCTGACGCTGAAGGTGGTGACGTTGATTCATTCGTTGCAAGATACCTTGAGCCTTTCGGTTGAGAACGTGCAGGATATCGTGGAGGAGGTGCTGTTGGCCTCTCCGTACCGCCGCACCGCCAAGGCGTATATCATTTACCGCGATCAGCACGCGCGCCTCCGCGAGATGGTGCGCAAGGCCGATGTCGATCTGATCGACAGCTATCTCGGGCGGGTGGACTGGCGCGTGCGCGAAAATTCCAACATGGCCTATTCGCTGCAAGGGCTCAACAACTACATCTCGAGCGAAGTGAGCAAGGTCTATTGGCTTAATAAGATCTACCCCGCCGAGATCCGCGAGGCTCACGATAACGGCGCGATGCACCTGCATGATCTAGGGTTGCTCAGTGTCTACTGCGTGGGTTGGGACCTTCAGGATCTCCTGCGTGGCGGCTTCAAGGGCGTTGCCGGCAAAGCCGAGAGCCTCCCGGCCAAGCACTTCCGCACTGCGCTCGGTCAGATCGTCAACTTTTTCTACACGCTCCAGGGCGAGGCCGCCGGTGCTCAGGCCTTTTCCAACTTCGATACGCTGCTGGCACCCTTTGTGCGCTATGACCGCCTCGGCCCCAAAGAGGTCAAGCAGGCGCTGCAAGAGTTCATCTTCAATGTCAACGTGCCGACGCGCGTCGGTTTCCAGACGCCCTTCACCAACTTGACAATGGATCTGATCGCGCCGTCGACGCTGGCGAACGAGCATGCGGTCATCGGCGGCAAAGAGATGCCGGAGACCTATGCCGATTTCCAGCCCGAGATGGACATGATCAACACCGCGTTCCTGGAGGTCATGACCGAAGGTGACGCCAAGGGACGCGTCTTCACCTTCCCGATCCCGACCTATAACATCACCGAGGATTTCGACTGGGAACGTCCCGGTCTCGAGAAGCTCTGGGAAGTCACGGCCAAGTACGGCATCCCGTACTTCGCGAACTTCGTCAACTCCGACATGAGCCCGGACGACGCCCGCTCGATGTGCTGCCGTCTGCGCCTCGACACGCGCGAGTTGAACCGGCGCGGCGGCGGCCTGTTCGGCGCCAATCCGCAGACCGGTTCGATCGGCGTGGTCACGATCAACATGCCGCGGCTCGGCTACCTTGCGGAATCCGAGCAGGATTTCCTCGAGCGGCTCGACCACCTGATGGGCATGGCGCGCAACAGCCTTGAGATCAAGCGCAAGGTTCTGGAGCGGTTCACCGAGCAGAATCTCTATCCCTACACCAAGTTTTATCTACGTCAGGTCCACCAACGCTTCAAGTGCTACTGGCAGAACCATTTCTCCACCATCGGGCTGGTCGGTCTTAATGAGGCGTGCCTCAACCTCTTCGGCGAGGATATCGGTAGCGAGCGTGGTCGTGCCTTTGCCTTGACCGTGATGGATTTCATGCGCGCGCGGCTGACCGACTATCAGGAGGAGACCGGCAACCTCTACAACCTGGAGGCGACGCCGGCCGAGGGCACGACCTACCGTCTTGCCCGGCTCGACAAGAAGCTCTATCCTGAGATCATCGCGGCTGGTGGCGACGGCGAACCCTTCTATTCCAACTCGACCCAACTCCCCGTCAACTACAGCGACGACATCCTGCATGTCCTCGACTTGCAGGACGAGATCCAGACCAAGTACACCGGCGGTACCGTGGTGCATGCCTTTGTCGGCGAGGCGGTCAGCGATCCGCAGGCGGTCAAGGCGTTCGTGCGCATGGTCTGCCAGAACTACCGGCTGCCGTACTTCACGCTGACGCCGACCTTTAGCATCTGCGAGGATCACGGCTACCTGTCCGGCGAGGTACATGAGTGTCCGCACTGCGGACAGTACACCGAGGTCTATTCGCGCGTGGTGGGGTACATCCGGCCTATTCAGCAGTGGAACGCGGGCAAGCAGAACGAATTCCACCAGCGCAAAACCTACCGGGTGGCTCAGGCACTCGCCCAATGACGTTCGCTGGCTTTGTCCCGCTCAGCCTCTGTGATTATCCGGGATGCGTAGCCTCGGTGCTCTTCACCCAAGGTTGCAATTTCCGTTGCCCTTGGTGTCACAATCCGCACCTCGTGCCGACCACGCCGCCTGATGGTGCGGTCGCGCACGATGAGGATGCGGTGGTCGATATGCTCGCGTCGCGCCGTACGCGTGTCGAGGGGGTGGTGGTGACCGGCGGCGAGCCGACCCTGCACGCCGCCGAATTGCCGGCGTTCCTGCGCCGCCTCCGTGCGCTCGGGCTGCGCATCAAGCTCGACACCAACGGGGCACGTCCGGCGGTGTTGCGCGCCCTCTTCGACGAGTGTCTGCTCGATTATGTCGCGATGGATGTCAAGGCACCGTGGGCGCGTTACGCAACGTTGACCGGCATGCCCGTCTGCGATGTGGCGGCACTGCAAGACAGCGTTACGCTGATCGCCGGCTCCGGCGTGGCGCATCAATTTCGCACCACGCGCGTAGATCCGCTGTTATCCGAGAGTGACTACGAGGCCATCCGCCAGCAGATTCCAAACGGTAGCCCGCATGTGTGGCAGACCTTCCGCCCCGACGTGTGCCTGGCGCCCGGTTTTTTATCCACAGATTTACACAGATGACGCAAGGCGTTTTGTGTCCTTCGTTGCCTTGGTGTGAGATTGAATTGAATTGCGGGCTCCGCCCGCGTTAGACTTTTCGTGTTTCCGTGTTAGCCATCTGTTCTAGCTTTCAGAAACTCGGTCACTGCGTCGGGATGGGACATGGAGAGGGCATGTCCAGCACCGGCGACAATAACATCAGGCGTTGTGTTCTTTACCGGCAAAACAAAATCATTCGCACCATGGATCTGATAGATCGGCGTGTTACTGATGTCTGACGCACCGCGCCATTCCAAAGTGGCGCGGCAAGCCCATCGGAGAAAGGCGGCGTCTGACTCTGAAAGCTGTGAGACTAAATCTGACCAATGCGGACTTGAAGATATACTGGTCGATACGAGTACTATCTTGCTCAATAACGTGGCGACCTCAAAAGGGATGGCATCGGCTACGCCGGGAAGTTTCCGTAGAGCTTTGATGGTCTTAGGCAACTCATCGGGCGTCCGGACACTGCCGACAAGGAGACAGGCTTTTACATCAAGATGCCGGATCATTTCCAGTGCGACAAATCCGCCGAATGAAGCGCCCCCGATAAAGCAGGGTTGGCCGGGGTTGATGGTGTTGGCAAATCTTTCTGCATAGGACGGAAGAGACTCCTTCGGCAGCGGGTCAATCCAAGTGGGCACGACAATCTGAGGGATTGCCTCTATTTGCTTGGCGAACACGCGCGCATCCGCACCCATGCCAGACAACATGATTATGGGGGGCTTCTTATACATGGTTGAGCACAGGTGCAGGATATATCTGACCGTCTGCGGGTGTCAAGGTTGAGGTCCCTCAGTTCTTGCTATCCCCGCCGAATACACAGAGAAGGGGCGCCCGGTAATGGGCGTCCCTTCCGTCGTGGCTTTACCAACTTGATCCCGGCAGGAATCTGGGTAAGGCAAACTCGTTGACCGATGATAACCTGATTGACTTCATTGACAAGCAACGGACGCGCGCGGCGAGTTCTGGGATTGCGTCGGCTACCCTGCCTGCAAGGGGAAAAGCCCAGTAGAAGCTCCAAGCGCTGACAACTCCAATTGACACCCCCGCCAATATCGTCAATCATGTCAATCACGTCAACACCCCCATGAACGAAACCGAAACAGAGTCGAACTGATCGACCCCGCCCTCAAAGGCAAGGCGGGCTGGGGTGCTGTTGAGGGGAGTCGGTATAATCGCCTCCATACACGATTGAAAGGTTACCCGCCAGCCAGCGGCCAGCGCAACGCTGGCCGCTGGCTGGCGGGAGCGCGCTTCCTTCAGGTGCTGAATTGGGTTCAGTTTGGCATTCGGGAGGGGTTTTGGCAAGGCTGAATCGGATGGAGGCGG
>Ga0208824_1003756_pt1 | contig 10250 bp, 10 predicted proteins | sample AD_JPNTR3_MetaG_FD_184447 | JGI IMG/M metagenome (GOLD analysis project Ga0208824, IMG submission 184447) | Active sludge microbial communities of municipal wastewater-treating anaerobic digesters from Japan - AD_JPNTR3_MetaG (SPAdes) (version 2) | ecosystem: Engineered > Bioreactor > Anaerobic...
TAATTGCAATAAATTTATTCTGACACCACTTAATAAGGCTGTAAACCATAAACCTATTGGCACAAAATACAATATTAACCATAATAGTATAAATATTACTACACCAATTATAACATTAGCGCCAGTGTTTAATAAAATTAAATTCAATGTTAACATATTTTTATATTTTAATTGGTTTTACTATAATTTTATTGCCTTCTATCTTTATTATTTCTACTTGAGTATTAGGATATATTATCTCGGATAGGGAGTGTACTTCTACTATTTTATCACCAAATCTAGCTTTACCTGAGGGTAAACATTTAGTAACAGTTTCGCCCTGCATTCCAACTTTTAAAGAATCTAACTCTTCTTTATTCAACTGAATATCTATTGAATCATTCAAAGCTACACGTTTCCATGTTTTACCCCTAAAGAAAAAATATAAACCTATTCCACAAACTAATAAAGAAACTATTAAAGCAATGGTTCCATATAAATTACCATAATGATTGTACATCAAAACTATACCAATTATAGCAGTTATGCCTCCTATTGTACCAACTATACCACCTGGTACTATTAGTTCTAATAATAACAAAATCAGTCCAGCTACGATTATTAATATTACAGTAGTTAAATTCATAAAAATTATACTCAAATCTAGTGCAAAGATAAAAGATTATTTTAAATAACAATAAAATATTTTGAGATTAAACAAAATAATGTATAAAATTTTAATGTATAAATTATTGTACAATAATGATGGTAATATTAATAAGTAATAACAGATTCATTAAGAAAAAATAAAAAGAATTTTACTTTTATTTCTCTCCCCTACCCCATATTTACAAAAACTTTGATTAATTAAAAAGGCTCTATTTTATTAAAAAATGTTATCTACATCCTCTAAAAAATTTTTTATTTTTTATGTTTATTTAAATTTATCATGTAAATTTGTATTATGAAAACAAAAAATAAAAGTTCATATAAAGAAGACACACTCAATGATAAAAATAGTTTTAAAAAAAACAAATCTTTAAATAAAAGATTAACTATGATTATTAAGGAACCAGAAGTTAATTATCAGGTTACCCCAAACAAAATAATTGACGAAAGTTGGGATTTTCGTAAAGCAAATACAAAAGAATATACTCATTGTTTTCATACATATCCCGCAATGATGATTCCACAAGTAGCTCGAAGAATCATTGAAAATTTCGGCAAAAATGCAAATATTTTATTTGACCCCTATTGCGGATCAGGCACTTCACTTGTTGAGGCAAATTTGTGTGGCATAAATGCAATAGGTACTGATATTAATCCCTTAGCTTTGCTTATTGCTACGGCAAAAACAACTAAAATTGATATTCAGAGATTGGATTTGTTTCTTTATGATTTCAATAATTTTATTTTTTCTATAAATTTTCAAGTTGATAATATAAAATCAGTAATTATTCCAGAAGTTAGGAATATTGATTATTGGTTTTCTAAAAATACTCAAAAAAAATTAGGAATTATTCTTGGTTATATTGAAAATATCAATGATATTTCAATTAAAAATTTCTTTAAAGTCGCATTTAGTGAAACTGTCAGAGAAGCTTCATTTGCTAAAAATGGAGAATTTAAACTAGTTAAGGCTAAAAAAACCGATGATAAGGAAGATATTGATGTCTTCGGATTAATGATCTATAAATTATCTAGAAATAAACAAGGACTTGAAGATTTTGTTAATAGATGCAAAAAAGAAACATTCACTAAGGTTTATAATTTCAATACAGTATATACAATTCCAGAAAAAATTATTAAACCCAATAGTATTGATATCATATTAACTTCTCCACCTTATGGTGATTCAAAAACTACAGTTGCGTATGGGCAGTTTTCTCGTTTTACAAATGAATGGCTGGGCTATAAAGAAGCTAATCAAATTGATAAGATGTTAATGGGTGGTGAAAAGCGAAAACATTCGCATGAGTTCAAAATTAAAATTTTAAATGATGTTATTAATGAAATTCAAAAACAGGACAAAGAGAGAGCAAGAGACGTTATTTCTTTTTATGAGGACTATGAGAAATCAATTAAGAACGTTTCTATGACATTAAGAAAAGGTGGATTTGTATGCTATGTCGTTGGAAATAGAACTGTAAAAGGTGTTAATATACCGACAGATGAAATAACATCACAATTATTTAAAGAAAATGGCTTTACTCATATTGAGACAATTATAAGAAATATTCCCAATAAGCGAATGCCTCTCAAAAATAGTCCTTCAAATATTGCGGGAGACACTGCATTTACAATGAGGCATGAATATATAGTTATTTGTCAAAAGAATTAATATGCAATTAAAAGAACTTAAAAAACAATTAGAAACATTGAAAAATAAGGGATTTATTCAAACATTGAGAAAAGGTCCAACAGGAATAGGTCATCTTCTTGAATATGAACTTGGACTTAAGGAAACCAACATTGCTATTCCTGACATCGGAGGAAGAGTTGAGCTAAAAGCAACAAGAAGGAATGTGAATTCATTAATCACTCTTTTTACTTTTAATAGGGGTGTTTGGAAAGTCAATCAGAAAGACATAATAAACAAATATGGTTACAAAGACGAACAAGGTAGGCAAGCACTTTACAATATTGTAAACAAAAAATCGCAGAACTCGCAGGGCTTTTATCTAATTTCTGATCCTGCAAGACATCTCATCATTCTTAAAAATAAGGATGAAAAAGAGAATATCGCTGAATGGAGTACTTATGTTATTGCAGGTAAATTTATGACTAAGCTTGATAGGTTACTTTTAATTCTTGCAGACAGTAAATTAGAGAACGGAATAGAATTCTTTCATTTCAATGAAGCATATTTACTTGAACATCCGACACCTGAAAAGTTTCTTGAAGCGTTTGAAAAAAATGAATTATTAATTGATTTGAGAATGCATTTGAAAGATTCTGGTGGAGTGAGAAATCATGGAACTGGTTTTAGAATTTCAGAAAAAAATCTAATGGACTTATATACAAAGAAAACACAGTTAATATAATTTCATTATTATTGTAAAAAAGATTAACAGTATACAGCTAACAGTGGCTATAATCCATTTAAACGGTATATTTCAGCAAAATGTTATGCTCAATCAAAATAAAGAACTTGCGAACATTGGAAAGGTTTGACTAAAAAGAATAATATGAAAAATACAAGTATTGGGGCAATAGATGGGCATGTAATCCGTTCTATATATTAATTTAATAATATTACATAAAGTTTATTTTGTAATTAAACATTAATTTAGCAATTTTGAAGAAAATTAAATTACTAAAACATTTGAAGAAAATACTGTTCACATTCAAAAATGCTCCAAATATTATTATGGTGCTTGACAACGTAAAGTATTACCATGCACAGCTTTTAAAACAAGTTATGAACAATTAAAAGAAAAGCATTCAAAAAACGGGCTGAATACCCAAAGTCGTATATGCGAAAGCGAAAAACGACATAAAATAAATTATTAGCAGAGTTATTGATGAAAATTTATAGAGTAAGCAAAAAATTAACAATAAATATTTAAAATTTAGTATCATGAAAAAGCAAATAATAAATGTTATCATATCAATATTAAGTGCAGGTCTCACAAATATTTTTTCAAGATTCTTGATAGCTACTTTTTTAGTAAATGATATCAAAATAATCTCCATAAAAGAGATGGTAATGTGTGCGATTTTCCCAATAGTATTAATATTTTTTGAAAAAAATATTAATAGAAGAAAGCTAATAATTATTTCTATCTTGTATAGTTTCTTATTCACTATTTTTAGTCTTTACATTTAAAGGGAACATGCTACCTAAAAAAACATTGGGTAGATAGTTGTTTGTAAAAGTTTCTTAGCTGCATTACTATTTGGCCAATTTATTTATTTCTCAATAAATAATATTTATACATTTTTAAGCAATTCATAAATTACATTTTATGATTACTCTTTCCAAGAGCAAAAATATTTTTTACGTATTTGTTCAAGAATTGAAAAATATCATTTATATTTGTAAATTGAATGAATAAAACTAAAAATAACTTCTATGAATGATACTGAATTCAAAGGTGGTGAAATAATGATTTATAAAACCCCAGATGGTCCTGAAATACAGGTTAGGCTGGAGGAAGATACTGTGTGGCTGACGCAAAAACAAATGACTTTGTTATTTGATAAAGGACTATCTACCATTAATGAACATATAAGCAATGTTTTTAAAGAAGGAGAATTAGATGAAAATTCAACTATTCGGAAATTCCGAATAGTTCAAAAAGAAGGTAATAGATTGATTGAAAGGGAATTAACTTTTTATAATTTGGATGTAATAATATCTGTAGGATATAGAGTAAAATCTTTGCGTGGTACTCAATTTCGCATCTGGGCTACAAAAGTATTGAAAGAACATCTGGTAAAAGGGTACACAATCAATAAACAAAGGCTACTGCAGGCAGAAAATTATTTGAATGATTTACAGGAAACTATCGCATGGCTACAAGAAAAAACAAATCAAAAGCAACTGGTAGGTCAAGAAAAAGAAATAATGAGCCTGCTGGCTAATTATGCTAAAACCCTAACTCTGTTAACTCAATATGACAATGAAAAACTAAAAATGACAGGCAAAGCCAAAGGAGATTTTGTCATTACATATAGAATTGCTAAAAATGTCATTAGAGAACTGAAAAAAGACTTGATAGATAGGAATGAAGCCAGTGAACTATTTGGCAGGGAAAATGATAATAAACTGCAGGCAATACTTAATAACCTTTATCAGACTTTTGATGGTAAAGAACTATACCATTCATTAGAAGAGAAGGCATCTCATCTTTTGTATTTCATCATCAAAGATCATCCTTTCATTGACGGGAATAAACGCATAGCATCGTTTTTATTTGTCTATTTTTTAGATAAAAATAATTATCTACTAAAACCTAGTGGAGAAAAGAAAATCAATGACAATGCTCTCACTGCACTCTCTCTATTAATCGCAATAAGTGATCCCAAGGAAAAGGATAAATTTATCAGACTTATAACCAATCTATTGGTTACGTAATAATCTTTTTATGAGTTGTAGTTTGAAAAAGTTGATAAAATTTTTCTACGTCATAAATGATTTATTCCCCAATAAATAATGTTGTAGCAACATCCCTGTTGCCATATCTCATCATTGTGCACACATAAATTTTCTAAAAAATTTATTCGCTGCTAGGAAACCAACGATTCAAATCGTCGGTTCAGAAAGACGAGAGGCCACATTTATGTATATATATATCACAATGCAATTACACCATAATAAAGCAGTTTCTATTTGTTTTTATTTAATATTGAGCTAAAATATATTTTTTTATATCAAATAAAATATATAATTTCGCAATAATTAAATGCAAATAATTTTTTTATTAAAAAAATTTATATATTTGCTGAGTAAAAAAACGTTGTGCATAATTGAAAAAAATTGAAATAAAATGACACATGAAATTAATAAAAAAATAGACAACCTAAAGTCAAAAATTTATGACCTAAGAGAAAAAAACATTAACGAAGCCCAAACAAAAAAATGGCTGATTGAGCCATTTTTTGAATTACTTGGTTGGGATTTTAGTAATCCTAATGAAATTATTCCAGAAGATAACGATTCAGCTGGGAAAAAATGTGATTACAATTTTTGTATCAATTCTGTTTCAAAATTTCTTGTTGAGGCAAAATCACTAGACAATAATTTGGACGATAATAAAATGATATCAGAAAAACTGAGTTATTGTTCAAATACTAATATTCCAATACTTGTTATAACTAATGGTGATTTATACCGAATATACTATGCTGAATTAAAAGGGATTGGCAATGATAAGTTATTATATGAGTTTTGTATAACAGAAGAATACGACGAAGATTTGATAGAGATATTAAGTAAAGAATCCATTAAAAATGATGTACTACTTACTTATGCCAGAAATATTTATCTTTATACTAACATAAAGAAAGCAATTGAAAAATTATTTCAATCATCAAACAAGTCACTAATTGAACAGATAAATAAAATTATAAAAGAAGATCTTGGACATAAGTTTGGGGATGATGAAATTGATGAAGCATTAAAACAGTTCAGACTTGAAATAAATACTGACATCGATATGCTTCAGCGTAAGGATTATCAAGAAATAGAGATAACAGGGAAAAATAATAAAAGAAAAAAAGAAAAAATATTTGAAAATGAACCCGATGAAAAAAATTGGACAATTGAGCATCAATTTAAAGAAGGCAGATGGGAAGGTTCGTTTGACCTTTATAATAAATTAATAAAGGAACTAAAAAATAAAGGATTAATATTTGATGAAAAACCAACAAAGTTTTATATAGGTTTAATTTCACACAAATCAAATTTCTGTCAAATTCACGGCCAAAAAACAGGAATGAAAATATGGCTAAGTCTTGATATAAATGATATTTCAGAACAGGCTTCATTGAATGTTAGAGATGTTTCTAATATTGGACACTGGGGGATGGGAAATATTGAATGTGTTGTTAAAAACGAACTTGACTTTGAATGGTTAATTCCTTTGATTCAAAAAGCATATGAGAAATAAGAATCAATTATGCATAATAGTCGGTATATTCTTTTGTCGTGATAGTGCTAGTTTCAGCGTTTCTGCATCTAATAAATTTATGTGTAACTTGACAATAAAGTGCATTGAAATCAGCAACTCCTCATAGCGCAAAACGTTATCTACCATAATGTAATAAAACTGACAAACATAAAAATGACCATATGAAATGCCCACATTGTTTAGTTGAAATTAATCCGAATTTTAGAGAAATTTATTTAGGACCAGATAAAGAAAGTTATTGGTCACTATTTACCATGATTTGCCCGAATAGTTCATGCGGGAAAATGATTGTTGACCTTGCTTCCGGTGAACCGTTAAAAAATGCACATGGACAGATAATAAGTGGCGGCGGCTTGGCAAAGATTTCAAAAAGACAGACACTTCGTCCTTTTGCGTCCAGTAGACCTCCAGTGCCCCCTGAGGTTGAAGCAATTTTTGCCAACGATTATAACGAAGCTTGTCTTATTTTGACACTAAGTCCCAAAGCAAGTGCCGCCCTTAGTAGAAGGTGTTTGCAAAATATATTAAGAGAAAAAGCAGGTGTAAAAAAGGCAGACTTGGCCAATGAAATTCAACAGATAATTGACAGTAAAAATCTACCTTCTCACTTATCTGAAAGTATAGATGCTGTTAGAAACATTGGAAACTTCGCTACCCATCCTTTAAAAAGTACCGCTTCAGGTGAAATAGTTGAAGTGGAGGCTGGAGAAGCTGAATGGCTATTGGACGTACTAGAGGCTCTCTTTGATTTTTATTTTGTTCAACCAGCAATTTTAAATGCAAAACGAGATGCCCTAAACAAGAAACTAATAGATATTGGAAAACCACCTATGAAATAATTACGGCAGCTAACAAGCGGTATAAAAAATTGCCGAAATATTAGGTTATTAAAGATTGTAGCCAGTTTCAACTTTTGTGTAACTGTACATGAAATCGCCCGCAATTGAAAACTCTTCATACACGCAATCCTTTACCTGCAAATGATTTTTACCACAATTAATAATGTTTTGGCAACATCCCTGTTGCCATATCTCATCATTGTAAACGCATAAATTTTCTAAAAAATGATGTATATTTGTTGAGTAAATAAAAAAGTTAGCAACCAATTAAAAAAATGTCAAGAATATGAAAAGAACCATCTTAACAATAACGCTTATTTGGAGTCTTTTGAATATGTCAGCCCAAACAAAAATATTGGGCTTCAAACCTGAAATTGAACCCTATGTCAGTTTTATCAATGAACAACATAGTGACCCAATATCCTATTTGTTAGATAAATATAAAACATATGATGTGATTGTTTTTGGTGAGAGAGACCATCGAGACATCACACAATACTACTTTATAGAAAAACTTATCAATACTGAAGATTTCTACAATCAAGTGAGTGTTATCTATACGGAAGTAGGTTCTTCCAATTATAATGATACTTTAAACAGAATACTGCAAAACACATCGTTAAGCATTGAAGAGGTGGATAAACTATTAGTCGGTATATATAGAGATATATCATATCAGGCATTTTGGGATAAATATAATTTTTTTTACTTATGGAAAATTGTTTTCAAATTTAATCAACTACATCCCGATTTTCCCATTTCCATAAAAATGACTAGTCATCCGTTTAACTGGAACGAGATTACAGATACTTCTATTTGCCGAATCAAAACGAATGAAGTTGAAGAGAATTATGACAAATCAATGGCGGAGTATTTCCTGAATAGTTTTCAAAAACAACAAGATCACGATAGAAACAAAGCCTTTGTAATTATGAATTATCCTCATAGTTTGAGAAAATGGACTTCACAAAAGAATGTTACATATGAGCGAATGTTTGGAACATATATTAATAAAGAGCTTTCCGATAGAGTTTTCTATGTGATAGTAAATCCGTATAATATAAATAGTTTTCAACCTGTGGCTGATGGAAAATGGGATGCAGCGTTCAAGTATTGTGAAAACAAGAAAATTGGATTCGACTTTAAAAATTCACCTTTTGGCAAAGACACATTTGATGTTTGGTCGGCAAATGGAATTCTAAGTTTTGAAGAACTTTACGACGGAATGATATTCATTAATCCTACCTCAGAATGTGAAAACGTAATTGGAATTCCTGGGTTTATTGATAGGAAATTTGCAAAGGAATATTTAAGACGGATTAAACTTCGTATGTATATATACACAGGGGTGGAATACAAAACAAAGAAAAAGTGGGAAAAAAAATCCTGTAACAATATTCGTACTAGAACAGTACATGATGACATAAAGGATATGTATGGAAATGATGCAAGTAAATATTTTGATACTATAGTAAACAAATGGTTGATATTTGAATAAAAAACCAGCCTATAACAACAAAGCTTAGCACAATTGCGCGTTAGAATGTAGTTTGCAAGTTCATTAACGGGGGATAAGTTCGCAGCCACGCAATCCCCAACGTTTCATACACGTAACCGTTATGGTCAATTGATTTATTTCCACCGATTAATAATGTGATAGCAACATCCCTGTTGCCATATCTCATCATTGTGCACACATAAATTTTCTAAAAAATTTATTCGCTGCTAGGAAACCAACGATTCAAATCGTCGGTTTAGAAAGAAGATAGGCCATATTTTTGTATATATATCACAATACAATTGCACCATAAAGTAGAACTTGCAGATTGACTTATTTTAAATTAGACATTATATATTTTTTTGTATCATAATAATATATATTTTTGCTAAAAAATGAAATAACCCTTTAAAAAATAAGAAATATGAGTAAGAATATTATATATATTATTGTAGTGATTTTATTCTCAAGTTGCATTATTATAAATGCCCCTGGATTCTACAGTGGTTATTCTAAACTAACTGAACAAGAAAAAAACAATATCGTTTTTACTGAGCCAGACTTTGATATTTGCAACTTGCAAAATGATGGCAAAATATACTCAATTACTGGTACTCAATTGCAAAATTGTATTTTAAAACAACCAAAATCACTAGTTTATATTTGGTCGCCACATTGTAGCTCTGAGAACTGTTATTCTTTAGATTTGATGCAGGCATTTTGTGAGAAAAATGGTTTTACTTTTTTTGTAATATCAGAGTACTATGACAGTGAAATGTTGAAGTTTGAAATACCAAAACTAAAACAATATCCGATGTTTAGCATAAATGAAAAATATTATAAAACAAGATATTGTAATAGATATTCCATGCTTTTTGTGAAAGATTTATTATCAGATGAAATCTTCAAAAGAGATTACAAATTTAATAAGTATTTTATTTTTGAAAATGGAAAATTACAATCAACTTCATTTAAAATAGAATAGAAAACAAGCTCATAACAATATGCTTGTGCAATTAAAAAAGCACAGGTATGCTGCTCCTTACCTACAGCTGTGAAACTAACTAAAACAACAACTTCACTTTTACAGCTTGTCACCTTGTCATTAATATTTGAAAATTTTAATATTAGTAAATTAATTTTTACATTATCAAAAAAATTAATAATTTTGCAAATATTTTTTAAAGCGGATGTGGCGGAATTGGTAGACGCACCAGACTTAGGATCTGGTGCCGCAAGGCGTGGGGGTTCGAGTCCCTTCATCCGCATTTTTTTAAAATTCGAATTATTAATTTTTTA
>Ga0208824_1003758_pt1 | contig 10246 bp, 10 predicted proteins | sample AD_JPNTR3_MetaG_FD_184447 | JGI IMG/M metagenome (GOLD analysis project Ga0208824, IMG submission 184447) | Active sludge microbial communities of municipal wastewater-treating anaerobic digesters from Japan - AD_JPNTR3_MetaG (SPAdes) (version 2) | ecosystem: Engineered > Bioreactor > Anaerobic...
AGCTCCGTCTCTTTCCACGAACGCTGTTGGGAGATGCTGCGGCATGGAGCAGTGTTTGTGTGGTGATGCTTTTGTTGACTCCCATAAGCTGGCAGCACGCCTTTGCGCTCTTAATATTGCCTTTGGGAGTCTTGGCGCGCGCGTATCAGGTCAACCCGGGGCGGTGGTTCCGCTGGTGTAGCCTGTCAGTTTTTGTCACCTTCTCACTGCCGGATTTTAGTCTCGGGCGACTGTTTATGGCCTGGAGTGCACCTGGCCGCATGCCTTGGACTTTGGGATTGGTCATGTCCCTGCCAACTTTAGGTTTATTGGGGCTTTGGTTGTTGTTGAGTACGCTTGCCAGGCAAAAGGAGCCGGGGCCTTCGCCATCGCTTTGCTGTGAGCGCTAATCCTGATGTGGGGCGACGCGGAACAAGAATCGTTGCTTGCTAGGAAGAATTTGCTGGCGACGGGGCATTTGCCAACGTATCCTCCTGTGAGGCTCTTCAAAGTGGGGGACTGGCTGGTGCTGGAATTCGTCCCCAAGGAGGATTCCCAGGTACAGAGGTTGCTGGCGACGCGCGAGGACGTCTTCCCGGAGTATACGCAGGAGGGATTGGATCGCGCTTTTGCCGGCGCCTTCACCCTGGTGGACTCGCAGCCCATCCAGGACTCGCAACGGCGTTTGTATTTATTCCGATGTTAGCCATGGCGATTCTGCGGCAGCTGAGGTCGGCTGTTGTGATGCGGGGAGGAAGTCATGCAAAACAGCGGGGAAGATGGCGTGGACATTACCGTCGTGGTGCCGGTGTTGAATGAAGAACAAAGCGTCGCGCTTCTTTATCAGGAACTCCTTTCGGTGCTGGGGGCTACAGGGCAAGTATTTGAGCTGCTGTTTGTAGATGATGGCAGCACCGATGGCACGTACGCGGTCTTGGAGCGTCTGCATCAGCAGGATGCGCGGGTGAAAGTGATTCGATTCCGCCGCAATTTCGGCAAATCGGCGGCATTGGCAGCGGGTTTTGAGGCCGCAGCAGGCGAGGTGGTCTTTACGATGGACGGGGATTTGCAGGATTCCCCTGCGGAGATTCCACGCTTCCTGGCGCAGTTAGCCGAGGGCTATGACTTGGTGTCCGGTTGGAAGTACCCGCGCCATGATCCTCTGGGGAAAACGCTCCCTTCCCGCCTCTTTAACTGGACGGTGGCCATGACCACGGGGGTCAAACTGCATGATTTCAACTGTGGTTTCAAAGCCTACCGGCGTGAAGTCGTCAAAGAGATCCGGTTGTACGGAGAGTTGCACCGTTACACGCCTATTTTGGCATATCAGAGGGGCTTTCGTGTCACCGAGATCAAAGTGGCGCATCGCCCGCGAAAATATGGGCGTTCCAAATACGGATTTCGCCGCTTTGCGCGGGGCTTTTTTGACTTACTCACCGTGCTTTTTCTGGGAGCCTATACCTGGCGTCCTCTGCACATGTTCGGTTGGGCCGGGATTGGCGCTTTTAGCCTGGGTTTCTTGATTAATCTGTACCTCGCGATTCTGTGGTTTACGGGCCGAGGGCCGATCGGCAATCGTCCCTTGCTGACGTTGGGGGTATTGTTGATGACCGTGGGGATGCAGTTTTTTTCCATTGGTTTGCTGGCCGAGATGATCACACATGGACAGGCGGGACAGCAAGCCAGTTATTCGGTCCGTAACAGGTTAGGCGAATGAGCAAACACGGCAATTTGCAGAAATACGAAAATCCGAATCCGGTACAGCGGTGGTTGTTGGGGCGCTTTTTGCGGCAAGCCGCGACTCTGACCGGGGGATTGGGGATCACGTCGGTATTGGACGCCGGTTGTGCAGAGGGTTTCGTGAGCCGCTATCTGCGTGAGAGGTGGCCCACGCCAGCTACTTTCTGGGGCGTGGATGTGGATGAACAGGCGCTGGCGCGCGGGAAAAGCCTCACGCCATGGTTGTATCGCGCGAGGGCCAGCGTGTTGGCCCTGCCTTTTGCCGAGGATCAGTTTGACCTGGTGCTCTGTACGGAGGTTTTGGAACACCTGGTTGAGCCGTTGGACGCCTTACGTGAATTGCGGCGGGTGAGTCGTCGTTATGTGCTGTTGAGCGTCCCTCATGAGCCGTGGTTTCGGTCATTGAATTTTTTGCGGGGTAAGCACATCCGGAATTGGGGTAATGACCCAGAACATCTACAATTGTGGGGTTATCATGAATTTGCGGAGTTCGTATCAGGGGAATTGAAGATCCTGCAGCAGGTGCGTGCTTTCCCGTGGCTGGTGTTGCTCTGTAGCAAACAAGCGTAATTCCAGATTTGGTAAAAGGCGGGGCATGAAGCGCCAGCTGGCCTTTTATGTACTTTTTGGGGGATTCCATTTTGCGCATCTGTAAAAGGGCCCAAGTTCGTATTTGTGCACCTCCTCGCGCCGCATCCGAGGCATAGTTTCGGCATTGTGGGTATGTTCAGGGCGTATCATTTGCCGACGATGCTCAGCGTGCTTTTATGAGAATGTGAAGTGCGCATGGACAAACCATTTATTCTGAGGCAAAGATGATGCTGGGCGAGAACGCCCTGGCTTTGAAGGAAATGTGCTATACTTTCGCATGAAACTCTGGTGACGTAATTACCTTCATGATTTGTTGGTTTATTGATTTGAATAAAAATAAGAGAGCATTAGAAACAGCATACTTTTCCCCTGGACGCTCCGCTCTATCACAGCGGCTCAAGGATGTGGACTGGCTTGCGGTGGGTTTAACGCTTGGCTGGGCGGCGGTATTGTTGGCGCTGAGTCTGGCGCGTTATGCTGGCATGTTGACGATGGAGTAAGGCAAGCATGAGCCCTCCGACGACAGATCCTATTCTCTCTTGCTGGCGCAAGGCCCTGACCTGGTTGGCGCCCGTCCCCGATCTGTGCGTGTTGGGGTGGCAATTGCGACGCTTTGATGCGCGCGCCACCGTGGTTGTGGGGGATTTCGTGGAATACTGGGCTGCCGGGCGGCTCTGCTGGCAGGGCGAAAATCCCTATGCTCTTGAACTGTTGGCTCCCCTGCAACAAAGCGCGGGCAGTTCCAAACCTCGTCCGCTGCTTATGCACAATCCACCCTGGGCGCTGACGCTGGTGTTGCCATTTGCCCTGCTTGATTACGGTCCGGCACAGCTGGCCTGGACGCTGCTTCTGTTAGCCATATTACTGCTCAGCACGGATTTACTTTGGCATGTCTATGCCGGACCGCTGAAGCAACGCTGGCTGGCCTGGGTGCTGGGGCTCTTCTTTGCACCGTCACTGTTCGCGTTGAATATCGGCCAGCTCAGTCCTTTGCTCCTGCTGGGATTGGCAGGCTCCTTGTGGTTCGCCCGCCGCGAGCAGTGGTTCTGGGCAGGAGTGGCGGCCACGCTGCTCATCATTAAGCCGCAGCTGTTTTATCTTTTCTGGCCGGCGCTGGCGTTTGGGGTTGTGGCGACGCGTCGCTGGCAGCTGGTGGGTGGTGGCATTTGGGGGGTGCGATGAAGCGTAAACTCCTTTTGGCTGTGTTGACGGTGCTTCTTTTGGGCCTTGTTTTTTTCTCTCCTATCCTTACTGGCCTGGGCGAGGAGGATTTTGTAGTCTACTGGTCGGCGCTGCGCCTGCTGGTCTCCGGCGGTGATCCCTACGATCCAGGAGCGATGGAAGTGACCATCCACAGCGTACGCCCCGAGCGCGCTTGGGGGCGCGGCGTAGCCTGGAATCTGCCCTGGTTGTTGCTCCTCTTGGCTCCCCTGGGCTGGCTGCCCTTCGATATTGCAGCGCGCGTATGGTTACTGTTGAATCTGGGCCTGATTGGCTGGACAGTGCTTTTGAGCTGGCGGGCTTTCCGCCCGGATGGGAAGGGTGGAGTGGTCGCCTTGGTCGTCGGGCTCCTCTTTGGGGGGACGCTATCCGCGCTGCAAATGGGCCAGATCACGGTGTTGGTGTTGCTGGCGCTGGTTCTGTGCATCCGCTGGCTGATGGCGGGGCGGGATTTTTGCGCCGGGGCAATCTTGTTTCTAGCGACGATCAAGCCTCACCTGGTTTACTTCTGCGTTTTTCTGCTGTTGATCTGGACAATACGGGAGCGTCGTTGGCGCGTGTGGCTGGGAGGTGGCGTGGCCCTCATCGCGGCGCTGGTACTCTCGTGGCTTATGCTGCCGGATTGGCTCAGTTCCTATCTGGCGCTAATGCGTGATGCGCCGGTGCTTACGTATTCGACCGCCACCCTGGGTGGGGTGGCGCAACAGCTTTGGGGCGTCGGTTGGCTGCGGTGGAGTGGGGTGCTGCTTATCCCCCTGGCATGGCCGTTTACCCGGTTGATTGCACGTTACGGCTGGCCCATCAGCCTGAGCCTGGCTTTACTTATCTCTCTGCCCTTGGCTCCCTACGGTTTTGGCTTTGATCAACTGATGCTCTTGCCCGCGATTTTGTTGCTGCTGACATGGGTGCTAGACGGCAGACTTCCCCCACGAGAAACGTACTTCCTCATCGGGGGGCTTGTCGCGATCTATGGCGGGTTATTTTGGTTGCTCACCTTGCCTGGCTTGCCCTATCACTATCTAGCCTGGGTTCCCTTCGCCATCGCGCTTCTCTATGCCGTCCTCTGGAAACGTAGTCCTGTGAACCAATTTCAAATGACTGCGAGTGTCGGAAAGTACACCTGAATGCTGGGGAAATATGCTGACATCCCCCTGCAGATTTGGGCGCCCATCTCTGGTCAGGAGCTCTTCGCTTCACTGCACGCGAGTGAAAATCATCGCACTGTCGTCGCTGTACACCTCTCGCCACGCGGAGGTATTCTGCACCGCCGCCACCAGTCCTGCCTGCTCCTGCGGGCTGAGCATCAACGTTTGGATCCCATACTTTTCCAGCGTCTCTTCCCAACCCGGCGCCGCCGCGGAGATGTGGAGGTAATCCAGCCACAGCTCGGCGGGATAGAGCTCGATGCGCCCATCCACGAAGACCGGATATTCCGGCTGCGCGGCCCAGATCAGATAGCTGCCGAAGGACATCGCGTGAAATAACGGCCCCGGCAGGCGCTCCTGCAACAGGAACTCTGTCGCCGCGATGGGGGTCTCCGCCGAAATCAGGCCCCGCTTCTCCGGCGCCAGCGGCCACAGCGCCTTGAACCACGGCAGCGAGAGCACCGCGCCCAATAGCAACAGTCCCACAAGCGTCAGGTTCAGCACATTTTCGATTTTGGATTTTGGATTTTGGATTTTGGAGATTCGCCTTCCCGTCTTCTCGCCTTTTCGCTTTCTCATCTCTTCGCCAATGTGCGCCACATGCTCCGCCAGCACTGGCGCCATCACCAGCCCGAACCAGATGCTGCCGCGCAAGGTGCGCATCCCCAGCCCGCCGAAGGCCAGAAAAGTGAGCAGCTGCGAGGGGGAAGGCCGTTTGGGCGAGAGCGCCAGGATCGCGGCGCTCAGCAACAGCCCGCCGAAGAACAGCTGCCCTCCCAGCGTGTCGAACGTAGGCGGCGCCCATTCCGGCACCAGATTTTGGATGATGGGGTCGCTTGCCATCCCGCTGACGTAGGCGAACGTCCCCAAGCCGCGCGGGCTGAGCGCACAGGCCGCCAGCGAGAGCGCCAGCGTCAGCAGCGGTGCCTGGAGCGCCCGGCGGAGGCTTGCCCAGGTGATGTCGCCGCTTTGCAGCGCCTTCCACCCCTCGTCGGCGGTCCAAAAGGCTATCAGCGCCAATCCCAGGGGGAACGTGCCGTGGCTGTTGACCCAGAGCGCCATCCCTAAGGGGAAGACGACCAGCCACGCCCGGCGCTGCGTCTGGCGGTACTCGTGGATCGCCAGCAGGAACAGCGCCGCGATGGCGAAGGTGACCGCTTGGGGGCGCACGTTCCAGTCATTGAGACCCAGCGCTGCGGCGAAGAGCGTTCCCACCGCGGCCGCGCGCCAGCTGCCGGAAATACGCTGTCCCAGCCAGATGAGGAGGGCGTAGGCCGCCGTGATCACCACCCCGTGGAGGAGCACCGTGAGTGTGGCACCGCCGAGACGGTATACCCTATACATCGCCGCCTCCATGAGCCAGAAGGCTTGATAGGAAGGGTAGGGGGTCCCCCTCATCGTTTGAGAGAACGTGTCTACCTGCGGAATCTGCCCCGTCTCCAGGATTTCACGTCCTACTGCCATGTGCCACCAGAAATCGTGGGGACGGATGGGGTGGGTGTTCACGAAGACAAAAATGCTCACCAACACCGTGAGCACCCACAGGTGCTCGATGGTGATCGAGTTCAGGACTTGCCAGGGCCGGAACATTCGCAGAGATGTTTTCATCTTCTTGATTCTTGAGCAGATTCCAAACGCGAGTATACTTTGGCTATGGCGATTCAATGGCGACGTCGCCTTCATTCTCGCCATTATAGCACCTTGCAGGAGAAAGCGAGCATCCATGGAACCGGGCCAGGTAACGGTTGTGATTCCTACCTACAACGAGGCGGATAACATCGCGCCGATGACCACGGCGTTGTTTGACCTGCAAATCCCTGAATTGCAGATTTTGGTGGTAGATGATGCCTCTCCCGATGGGACGGGGGAGATTGCAGATCGCCTGGCCGCGCAATACGCCGGGCGCTTTGCCGTCTGTCACCGCACCGGCCCTCGGGGATTGGGATGGGCTTATGTGGAAGGCTTTCGTTGGGCCTTAGAGCAGGGGGCCACTTACATCATCCAGATGGATTGCGACTTCTCGCATCCCCCAAAGTACATTCCCCAATTCCTGGAGGCCATTCAGGAGTATGATGTGGTTGTGGGATCGCGCTATGTGCCCGGCGCGGAGATTGACGCGCAGTGGAAGTTTCAGCGTCGGCTGCTCTCCTTTTGGGCGAACAGCATCTATACCCGCCTGATTCTGGGTTGCCGGGTGCGAGATTTGACGGCGGGCTTCAAGTGTTGGCGGCGCGAGACGCTGCTGGGGATTGATCTCGCACGGATCCGCTCGCAGGGCTACGCTTTCCAGGTGGAGATGGCCTATTTGACCGAGCGGTTGGGGTATCGCGTCGTGGAGATCCCCATCCATTTTGAGGAACGCCGTCTGGGCCAGTCGAAGATGCGCACCAGTGTCAAGATCGAGGCCGCTTTGCGCGTTTGGGAATTGCGCTGGCGCTATCGCGGCTTGCGCCCTTCTGATCAGCACGTCCTGGCAAGTGCAGCGGGGGAAGCCTCCCATGAATGATCCATCCTGCAGGGGGAGGAGCGCTATGCTCACATTTTTCACCCGTTGGCTCACTCCTCCCAGGCTGCGGTATGCCTGGATTACGGCAGGGGTCCTTTGGGTCGCCTGGCTTCTCAGTGTAGCGTTGGGGCCGGGAAACCTGGATTTGGCCGGACAGCCGGTGGGAACTGATTATCTGCAATTCTACGCCGCCGGCCGCACGCTGGCCTGCGGGGAGAGCGCCCGGCTCTACGATATGGCCTATCAGGCCGCGTTGGAGAAGGAGATCATCGGCCCGGGGTTGACTTCTTACCATGCCTTTATCACACCGCCTTTTCTGGCATGGCTCTTCGTCCCGCTCGCCGCGCTGCCCTACGGCCTGAGCTTCGCCGTGTGGAGCGTGCTGGGCCTGGTTTTTCTCTGGTGCAGCCTGCGCCTCCTCGGCGTTGCCGCGCCGGCACGGGCCTGGTTATGGGCGCTGACCTTTTTCCCGGTTTTCGCCGTGATCAGCTTCGGACAGAATGCGCTGTTGAGCCTCCTGCTGTTCAGCGTTGCCTATCGCCTGTGGACTGCCAGGCGCCCTTTTCTTGCCGGATTGGCGTGCAGCCTTACGCTCTATAAGCCGCAGCTGTGCCTGGGTGTGACACTACTTTGGCTCATCAACTGGCGCCGCGATTGGCGGGTCCTGGTAGGATTGGGAGTAGGAGGCGTGGCGCTGGCGGCGTCGTGTTTTCTGCTGTTGCCGGAGGCCAGTTGGGCGTATGTGGATTTCGCTCGCACCGTCTTGCCCGATCTCCCCAACTGGCAGGAATTTCCCCTCTGGCATCTTCATACCGTGCGAGGCTTTTGGCGTTTGTTGCTGCCTGCCTGGCCACGCCTGGGTGATGGGCTCACGTTGATCGCCGCCGGTTTTGGAGTATGGGGTTTTGTCCGCTGGGAGCGCCGGTTCCGTGAGAAGTTACCCCTCGTCTTTGGCGGGGCGATGGCGCTGACGTTCTGGCTCACGCCCCATGCGATGATCTACGATTGGGCGCTGCTGCTGATTCTGGCGTTGGCTTTGTGGGAGACGTTGCCGCAGAACCGGGATCGCTGGCGGCCACTGTTTGCGGTGCTGTGGCTTGTCGCATTGTTGAGTGGGCCCTTGACGGTGATGCAGCTCCGTCTCTTGCCCGTGGCAGTGCAGGTGAGCGTTCCCTTCCTGGCGTGGGCGCTGTATCAAATTTGGCGGTGGAGCTTGAGGGGTGAGCTGCTCCCGGCTTGAAGGTTTCTCAACGGTAGAAAAATAACTCTTTTCAGGTTAGAAGGCCCCTTGTCGCTTGCGGATAGTACTTTTTTCCTATTGCCTTTCAGGCCTTCAATGTTACAATAAGTTTGAGTATGGTTAAGAGATCCGCCCCTCTTGATCGTGCTTGAGATTTGTCGGTTACCCTCCTTTCGTAGAAGCGCGCCCGCTTGTCGGGCGCGCTTCTACGTTCCTGCATCCCCCATTACCCCTTACCTTCTCTCCCCATTCCCTACCCCATACACGAGCAACCGGTCGCAACCATCGCAGTATGCTTCCTCGCCGGCGCGGGCGGCGGCGCGAGGGGTATAGCTCACGCTGACGCCGCACAGCGAGCAGGTGTCATCCTCGAGCAGTTGGGCGACCGCGATGCCGCCGAGACGCGGCTTCAAGTACGTGTAGGAATCCAAAATCGCGGGCGGGATCTCCTGTCGCAGCTGCTGCGCCTCGGCTTCCAGGGCACGGCTGCGCGCGATGAGCGTCTCACGCTCCGAGCGTAAGGCCGCCTGCGACTGTTGCCATTCTGCCGTCGCCTGATGCAAGCGCGCCTGACTCCCTGCGTCTGTCGCGGCGGCCTCTTCGTAAGCCACCATCGCCTCGAGCAGGGCGTCCTCCAGCGTGGCTTTGCGCTGCCGCAGCGATTGCACCTTGGCCTGCAGATCCTGGAGCTCGCGCGCGTTATGCACCGTGCCGCCGTAAAGCTGGGTTTCCTTCTGCTGCCGCTCAGTTTCCACGCGCTGCAGCTCGAATTCGAGGTCCCCTTGTGCCTTGCGGGCTGCTGCGGCGGCGCGAGCCGTAGCCTGCGCGTGCGCCTGCGCCTCGCGGAGAGCGTGATCATCCCGCAGCGCCTCCTCGAGCTCCTCCAACAGCCGGTGGATTGCCGTCAGCGTCGTGTCAATTTCTTGGAGCCGCAAGAGCGCTTTGTTCCAGGCCATGGCTGTCCTCTCCTTCGAAAATAGAGATCAGCGAGTCAGCAGTCAGCGAATCAGCGAAAAGGCGAAAAGGCGAATCTGTGAACCTCAGCTGCCCCGGAATGAATTCCGGGTCTGACAGTCAAGTTTGCTGAAGCGAACTTCCCAAACAACGCACTTCAGCGCGGTTGGCTCGTGTCAGGTTGGGGATTCCATCCCCAGCCAAACTGGCGAGTCGCCGCAGCCTTTGTTTACGACTCACGCCTCACAGGGTTACTGTTCAGCCACTGACTAAAAAACGCAAGATTTCCTGGAGACCTTTGAAGATTGAGTATCAACTTTTGCCCCCTATCCCCTGGCCCCTTCCCCCCGCGCCGCGCGGGGGGAAGGGGAACTTTTTTTGTGGGGCTTTGCAGGCGGGCTGCGCCCGCCTGCAAAGCCCCAATTTTTTTCTCCCCCTCCCCAACGGCGTCTGCGCCGTTGGGGAGGGGGCAGGGGGTGGGGCAAAAGCTACAGGCCACAAAGGTTCATCCATCGCCGGCTGGGCACCCTGGCGTCAGGCTAAAAGTCACCTCACATTTTCATTTTTGGATAGTGCGCGCCAGCACATGGCGTCTCCTTCGAAAATCGGCGAAAAAGCGAATCGGCGAAAAAGCGAGTCAGCGAATCGGCGAAAAAGCGATTAAGCGAGTCAGCGAGTCATTTACGTTCATACGTTCGCACCTTCCCACGTGGGCACGTTCGCACCTTCCCACGTGTCCACGTTCAGGCTTTGTCGCGCGCCAGGAAGGCCGTCAGGCCGAGAAAGATTCCCGTGAGCAGGAGATCGCGTCCCCAAAGCGAGCGGGCGTAGCTGGCGCGAGCGGCACTCAGGGCCAGCGCCCAGACGGCG
>Ga0208824_1003764_pt1 | contig 10230 bp, 10 predicted proteins | sample AD_JPNTR3_MetaG_FD_184447 | JGI IMG/M metagenome (GOLD analysis project Ga0208824, IMG submission 184447) | Active sludge microbial communities of municipal wastewater-treating anaerobic digesters from Japan - AD_JPNTR3_MetaG (SPAdes) (version 2) | ecosystem: Engineered > Bioreactor > Anaerobic...
TTGCAATTTCTCTATATGTACCATAATTTGTTTGTTTTAATGCTAAAATGTACTCTTTTTGTTCTTGTCTTTCGACATTCAAAATTTTGTCACTTCCTTTATAATTTATTTATAAAATGGTTGCAGAGAGGGGATTTGAACCCCTGACACTCGGAGCATGAATCCGATGAACTAACCACTGTTCTACTCTGCGTTGTAAATAGAGTAGGGGAGAAGCCCTATCTTTCTCCCCACTCTCAAAAATACAGGCTTGCATAAGCCCAATCCTATACGAATAGGATTTAAAAAATAATGTACCAATATTTAATTGTCAATTATCAGTATCCGCTACAAACTCATTATGTATTATTCTTCATCTTTATCAACAACATAGCAAGCAAACTTAATATCTTTATCTTTAAATTCTTTGAAAAGGTCTGCAATATTAACCGTATCTGAAATTACTCCATCCTTCTTTTCTTGTTCTGCTGTCAATACATTATTTTCAAAAGATGTCAAAACGCCTTTCAACTCAAATTTTGTTTTTGTCTCTACTGTTTTCATATAATAAATACTCCTTTTATTCAATTTATATATTCTGTGCTACATCAGCTATGTGACCACGATATACATTCCGAAGTTTCACACAAGAAAAAGATTTATCCCCTTTAAATACTTCTAATGCCCTATACATTCCATTTTCTTTTAATCCGCAATTACGAATATCTTGCTGCTCTAGTAAATCCCCTTCCACGATGCACTTACATCCGTCTTTTACTCTTTGTAGAATAGTGCGCATTGTATAAGCATCTGTATTTTGCGCTTCAGTTACAAACAAACAGTCATGCTCGCCAACTTCAATCCCTCTAATTTCAGCAGAAGGAATAAGTAATAACTTCCCTTGATTTATTAAAGCTTCAACCCCTATTACATCTCCAAATTTACTTGTTAGGATTCCACCAAGAGAACCTGAGAGTAATTTCTCATTGCGATTACCGGGATAAAATCCAAGGCTGAAGTTATTACGGAGTGGGGCATTACTATATATAATTACACATTTATTAATTTTATTTGCCTGTATTTGTTGCATCACATATGATAAAGCAAGTGTAGTTTTAGCACTTCCAGCCCTACCAAAAAGCAATGTAAAATCAGTGTTATATAAAGAATCCATAGCAAGCATTTGATAAACATCTTTTGGTTTAAAATCTTGAAAATAAATAGATTTAAAAGATGTTGTTTTTAAAGTTACAAATCCTTTTTCATCAGTCCAACGATATTTATCAATAATTTCACCATCTTCATTTTTTATAATCAAATATTGGTTGTTCAATAAATCCCATTTATTAAATTTACCTTCTTGATAAAACAAAGCTTGTTCATACTCAGACAACGTTACTTCTTTATATCCGACATATAAATCATCACTACTAACCTTCTGATTATGTGATTCACAAGGAATATCTAAATGCTTTGCTTTTAATCTTACATTATAATCATTAGTTAAAAATACACATTCCTTATCAAATGCAACACAATCCTTCGCAAAAGCCAAAATTTGATTATCGTTAGTATTATGCATTTCCATAGGAATAGACCATTGTGATCTCCACCTAATTTCTATATTATCTGCTTTTTCAAGTTGCTTAATTGCTTGTTTTGCTTTATATGCCAATTCATAATCTTTGTTACATTTTAGATTATCAAGTTCTTCAATGCATGTTATTGGGATGTATACTTTAGAATATTGTGATAGGTCAATTCCATCTATAAGCACGTTCGTATCAAGTACACAATTCACCTAATTCACCCCGATCTCATTTGTAAGGTACTCTACAATGTAATCCATTGTAAAACTATTTTTCTGTCTGCCATGTTTCTGTCTATTGACTACTGTGATTTGGGGTTTATTCTTCCAATGCTTTTGCCAATGCTTGTCTATGTATTGGCGTTGAGTGGGTGTTAATTGTTTCAAGTGCGGTTTCACTCTCACTTTCTTTTTTTGAATATAATGATATACTATAACTTAATTTAATTAGTATAGTATACCATTATATCAAAAAATTTGATTTTTGCTGAAATGTAGTAATATCAATGGTTAGAGGGGAGTTTCTAAACTATGACGTTTTATTTTTATTTCTATATTTTTGAGACGCTTCTTTCCATAATTCTCTTTTTTGATTATCCCAACATTCTTTACAATACTTCCTTCTATTACTTGTTGCCTTAACTAACTTACCACAATTCTCACATTTGATAATTTTATTGTCTTGATTATACCAATCAAAATAATAACCTATGTTATCAAATGTAGTGATACTAAAAGCAACATTATCATCTTCAGGAATATTATTTATAAATATTAAATTAACCTTCGCTTTTGTTCTTACATCTATAAAACCATTGTCAGACAACCAATTTATAATATTATTTACTTTATATGATTTTTCTATTTTAGCCATTTCAATTATGTCATTATAATATTTCTTTTTACCTCCCACATAATTAAATTCACTTACTTGACCAAACCTTAATTTACATATTTCTTTTTTAATTTTATTATCAACCAATAAAGTGAACAATACTTTTTTATAATTATAATCAATATCTAAATTATTGACATATGTAATTTCACTAATGGTTACAGGAATTTGTTCTATCACTATTAAAGGATTGTCTTTCCTACTTCCAGATTTTAATGCAGAATTTATAATTTTAAAGTATAAAACCCTATTAAAACCCGTAATATTGTTTTCACAAAACTTATATAATTTTTCTTTTCTTTCTTTTGGCTTATTCCCAATACTCTTCCAATATTTAACCAATAATACCATTTCGGTATAATAATTTTTACTTGTAAAACCATTTTTTTCAACATATTTAGCATATTCTAATTCATTATATAAAAATTTCATATAATCACCTCTTCCAATCTATATTTTTTATTTAAATATTCAATATTTCCATCATCACTTGGAATAGGGAAGAGGATAGGATCTTTATTTTTCATTTTTATATTATCTAAAATATATTTACCAAATGTGTTCCACAGTAAATCTTTGTTTATTGATTTATTTTCTTTATAAAAAATTTTTACCAAATAATTTGTTAATTCATAAGCGTTTGAACAAATGCTAAACATATCATTTTTAAATTTATAATAAATGCTTTGCGTTGTAATTTTTTCTTCATCATCTTGTTTATTATTTAATGATGTACGAAAACACTTAGTATTATTTAAATCACGAAGATATTTTTTAAAATTTTTATATTCTATAAAAACTTTTTGGTATGTATCTAAATTCTTTTCAATATTCAAGTTCATATACAATTCATAAAAATTATCTTGATTTTCTATTTTGTTTAAAAAATCTTTAATATTAAAATGAATTGATTCTATATACTTGCATAATTTATTCATTACACAATCACTATCAATTACTGGCAAATATTTGATATAAGCATTTAAAAATGACTGTTCTTTTTCATTCAATTCTTTTTTATTTAATAATTCATTAAGAGATATTCCAAACTTTTGCTGGCAAGATATATCATTTAAACTATAATATTTTTTATATTTTTTTCTTGTATCAGAATACAAATATATAAAAAAATACGGATGTTTATTTACCAAGCAATTATTTAAAATTTGTTTATTCTTTTGTTCTTCTAATGAATCATTATTATTTATTTTATGTTTTATTACCCACGATTTAGGAATCTCTTTTACATCTCTCCCTATTTTTGCTTTATCTATTTGAGCAGATTGTAACTTAGTACACATTTTAAGCCTATTCATTAAAATATTATATTCGTTACTATCCTTATCAAACATTGGTAATAAAGCATATGCTGATGTGCTTTTATTAGTAATAGAACCAATAATTGAACCAAAAGCAAATAGGTCTGCTTTATATAAGCTTTCCTCTGTTAATTCAATTTTTTCAGGGGTGGGTGGTTCATAATACACTGGCAATTCATCACTAAAAATACTATTAATAATATTATTTTGTGAAGTAGTAGCAATTATGTCCATGTCATAATCGCTGCCAGCCCAATTTAATGTTTCATGTCCATGAACATTAACTATAACTCCACTATCAGCACAATATTTATACCATTCTTTATGCTCTTCTCTATTTACCAAATTTAACTTCACATGTTCAGAACGATAAGTTAATGGTGCTCTCATTGAATTAACCACAGTAATATTTTTTTTGTTCCAATAATTACAATAATATTCGTTAGTTTTTAATAATCCAGTTACTTCTTTATGACCACAAGCATGTTGCATAAAAGCATATGGATCACTTACAAGTGTTTGAAAATTACCGTCTACAATAATCTCACCGAGGCATCCTCTTTCAATTCTTTTCCTTATCAAGTTATAAATTTTTTCTCTAATATATTTATCATTCAGAACATTATGATTCACTATTAAACTTTTTACCCAAAAATTATCGTTTGATTTAAAATAAGATAATATTCCATCTTGATTTATATTTTCTCCCATAAGAAACAGCAAAGTGTAATAAATATTATCAATATTTACTCCATTTATCCAATTCACAAATTTATCACAAACTTGAATTATGTCTTCATCAGATAAATTTAATGTTTGTAAAAATTGATAATTCATATTTAATATATCATTCGGTTTTTTAGGAGAAATTAAAGACACACCCCATTGCAGATTATTCTTTTTACAGTTTTTAGCATATTGTTCAAGAGAATCAAAACTATTTATTAATTTAAATTGACTTTCAGATAATATAATATCACATTTCCGTAAATCTACTTTAATTGGATTTCCATCTTTATCTTTAAAAGCACTATTTATAATATAATTTCCATTATTTTTTTCTTCACAAAACTTATGGAAATCAAAAACACACAACATTCCTTTAATGTAATTTTGACGAATACACCATTGAGCAGGAACATAATCTAATTGTAAATCTTCAGCCCATTGTTTTGCAAAAGTGGGGGAGATAAGTCCTTGCCCATCAAATCGGTTATATTCTAAATCTATTTCTATTACATCTATAATATCATCTTGTTCATAATCAGTTTCAGTTACATAGTTTACTTTTGTTTTTAAAGTTGAATAATAATCTGGAATCACACAAAATCTTGGTGTTCTAACTTCTTTTGTAGCTGAACTTGCTAACCCTTTATAAGCATTAAATTTTGATGGACATAGTTTGACTTTTTTATTTCTTCCATTGTCTAATATTTCATTTAGTTTGATTGCAACATTTTCTTCAACAAAAACAACAGTACATACACGACTTTGAGAAGCAGAAGATGAAAATCTAATATATTTTTTACCATTAAGCATTAAACCATTCTTAAATAAATACTCATAATGTTTTGGATGTTCCATCACTATTGTTATGTATTCTTCTATAAACATCATATTTCCAATATTTTTTTGAATTTGTTTTAATACTTCAACATTTTCATTTGAATTTTTATGTCTTTTAATTTTTTCTTTTTCTTTAAACCAAAATTCAAGCAAATCATAATCAACTGTTCTATTTGTAATTTGTCTAATGCTTCTTAGCATTTGATTATCTGCTAATGCAATAATTTCTTTATTAATTTTCGCTTGTTCATATGTAAGGTTTTCTATATTATAACCAAATTCCTTTAATCTTGATGATTTAAATTTATAAGTATAAAACTGTCTATTAGACAATAGTAATTCAGTCCTCCTTTAGTTAATTATTGGAGCAGATAATATTTCTTCATAAATAATTTGGAACAATGGTTTAGTTTTACCATAAACAATGGTTTAGTTTTACCATAAACAATGATTCCAAAAATCAAATCATAAATATCTACTTTGACTGTTTTAGGTTTCCATTCTTCTTTTGTTCGTATTGTGAACTACCACCGCTTATAGAAGCGGATGGCTTCTTGGTCAAGACTTCCTACGAAGTCAGATTACCCAAGCTCAAAAGGTCGTTCCGACCTCGAAATACCAACTATATAGCCAGCTTTAGTAGATTTTTACTTGCATTTATATCTCTATCATGGTGTGCTCCGCACTCTGGACAAGTCCATTCTCTCAGCCCTAAATTCTTTACTTCTGAATTTTTATATCCACATACAGAACACAACTGACTACTTGCATAATTAGAATCAGCTATAATTATTTCTCTTCCATACCAATTAGCTTTGTATTCCAACATTCTTCTGAATTCAGACCATGATACCTCAGATATACTTTTTGCAAGTTTATGATTTTTCTGCATATTCTTTACTTTCAAATCCTCTAAAACTATAACTTGGTTTTCGTTTATTAGTTTAGAAGATAACTTATGCAGAAAATCTTTTCTTTGGTTTGAAATCTTTTCGTGTAGCTTCGCTAATTTAAGTTTAACTTTGTTTCTATTATTACTACCTTTTTGTTTTCTTGACAAATCCTTTTGTAGTTTCTTTAATCTCTTTTCAGACTTTCTTAACCATTTAGGATTTTCATCATAATTAAGGCGTGGAGACCCCAACTTCTTTAAGTTGGGGAGGAAACGCCTTCCCTCCTTTCCCATAATAATGTTTTTCTTTTACTCAATAGTTGTAAATCTTTGTAACTTGCTGACCTGTGTACTATAGTCCCATCAAGTTTTCGTAAATCAAAATAACCACTACTTCTTCTACCAAATATGAAACATTCTTGCCATTTATATTTTACCTTATCAAACAATCTAAATCCTTTTACTAAATAAGGTGCTTGGTTTAATTTTCTTATACCACCTTTTAGTATTTTAGCTTTGTGTATTTGCCTATTATGTTTTCTTACCTGCTTAATGTAATACCAATAATCTAATTGTTTTGCTGTTGGATTACCGCTAATACACAAAGCATCTATTCTGTGTGATTTGGGCAACTTATGAGTAATTCTGGTGTTTTTTGTTATATATCCATGAGTCAATTCTACATTTGGATAGATATTTTTTAACCTGTTATAGAACGTCCATCTCATAATACCCATAAATGCAGTATCTTTAAAACTTTGCCCTCTTTTTAATTTAACTTTCAGTTCTCCTTTGTGATATTTGTTGTGGCAGGTCTCACACAAAGTTATGAGGTTGTTAGGTGCATTTCCACCTATTTGCCTACTTTCTATATGATGAACATTTAACCTTTTGTCTTTGCTCTTACCTTTACAAATTTGACAAGTATGATTATCTCTCCAAAGAACATATTCTCTTACATTCCAAAATCCTAACTGTTCACCTTGTTGATATTCTACGCCTTCTATATTAGGATTTTTAATCTTTTGTATATCAAAGGAAGCTACTTCTGTAATTATTTTAGTTATAGGCAATATCTTATGAACTTTTTCTACTATTTTCAAATGTACTTGTATTTTGTTTTCAATAGAAGGTGCTAACCAACCTTTATTTTTACTTCGCACTCTATTTAGAAATCGTGACTTTCTATATCTTGTCTTTCTATATCTCCTACTTCTACGATACTGCCTACGTTCTGATAATAATTGCACTATATCGTTTCTTAATTCTACTTCTGCTGAAAATAGCTCTTGCTTTTCTGTTGTAGCAGACACTCCAATAAACTTACTTCCTGCATCTATACCTAATGTAATAGGCTGTTTGTATCCACTACTACCATAAATAAGTTGAATTGTGAAAGGTTCTCTTTGTACTATTTTTGCTTTGCCTTGCTTTAAAAGTTTTCTGGCTTTTGAAGGTTTACATGGCATTAAATGCTTACCATGCTTATTTAAAACGTATACTAACATAAAGTATACCTCCTTTTGGAGTAATGTCCCCTTCCCCAATGTTATATAGGCTTTTTACATTTAACTCACTATCCCTACCTCACAGGATTGTTTAAAGTTAAGCAACAGAGCTACTGGTTAGGAGAAACGCCCGTAGGTGTTATGACCTATATAACGTAGTCCTCGAAAGACTTAGGGTAGTCAACTTGAGCTTTTACAAGCTCCACCCTCTATAGGGTGGGGGAGTTGACAGACATAATATATATTGTCCATAATTATCCTTTCTTTAATTTATTAACAAACTTAACAATCCTTTTATTATCGGGATCATTCAAGTCCTTACTAAAATCATAACCATGATCAAACAATTCTAAATCCCAATCTACATTTCTTCCGGGCAATATATAATTGTCTTTGTTCTGTTCCCATTTGTTGTATCTATTTATCATTTGTATTCACCTTAACTTTCACTTTCCGTCCAATTAAAATCAGATTTTCTTGTAGATTCTTCTTCTAAATCAAAAGAATAAAATGGAGCATAAGCATAATCACTCGATTCTGAAGTTGCTGTTAGAATTCTTGAACAATATAGTTGATTGCCTTGTATATAGCAATCTTTTTTATATATACTTGTAAAATAGCGGCGGTCACATTTAGATTCTATCTTATATGTAGTAGGGGTTTCAGATGTAACTATCCATGGGTTAATATTATTATTTTTATCCTTTACGTAAATTAATTTATTTATCATATAAAAATTCTTCCTTTCTCATAGTTAATATTTTATGAAATTATACATAAAAACGATATAAAATCGACCCTATTTTGCTTTTAAATTAAAAATATGAATATTTATTCATTCAATCATAAAAAATCGCTTAATTTTTTCTGTATTTATAGAAAATTGATTTTAATTATCTTGAAACATTACTCTTTCTTGCCTTACGCAATCTTTCAGCAACAATTTGTTTCTCTTCATCAGTTAGTTCCCGTTTAGTTCTCTTTCTTGCACCAACAACTTTAGCAACCTTCTTTAAATCTTTTTCAGGGAAAAGATAGACACTTTCAGATTTACCAATTACAAAAGGTTTAATGTTTACTCCATTTTCTTTTAATTGCTTAGTACGGCTATTAGCTATTTCTGTAGTCCAGAACAAAACTGCTAAAGTGGATTCATTGTATCTATATATTTGTATATAGTTATCACCATTCTTTTTGCATTGAATGTAATTGTCATCTTTGTTTTGGGATGGTTTTCCGTTAGGGAGTTTTTGTTTTAGGACAAAGTATTTGTCATTGTATTTAAGCAATATGGAAATCTCCTTTCAATATAGAGTATAATTATTTTAATTATTATGTATCAACTTCTATAAGTCTTTGTTTCGCAATTTCACAATATTTTTCTTCTAATTCAATGCCTATTGCTTTTCTGTTTAATTTTTTAGCCGCTACTAATGTTGTGCCAGAACCACAAGTAAAATCAAGGACTATTTCTCCTTCATATGTATAAGTTTTTATAATATACTTACACAATTCAACGGGTTTTTGTGTAGGATGTAATGCTGATTTACCGACAATATTTGGATATTCAAGAACATTATTAGGGAAGCCTGTAAATGCTTCGTATTCCTTACCAACTTGATTAGGTCTTGCTCCCATCATATTCCCATGAGCAACGGCAGTTACTTTTTTCTTTCCTATACTTGTAACTCCTTGAGGATTATATCTCATTCACTTTTCGCCTAATTGACTCACATGACCCATAGGAGCTTTACTAAATACACAAATTTCTTCTATTGCTGTCATTGGTTTATTTTTTGAATGTTGCCAACCATTAGGCTTTGATTTTTTCCAATACCAACAATATTTGAAAAGATTTAATTTACTATGTATCAGTTTTGTTGTGAATGGCTGACTTGCAAATAAAGCAATTACTCCATTATCAACAATTAATTTTTCAAGTCTGTTCCACATTTGATCTAATGGTATAATGCAATCCCATTTGCAAGCTATAGTGCCATATGGAATATCTGCAAATATTAATGGGAACTTAATTCCATCTTTAATTAATTTATCCATAACTTCAAGACAATCACCTTGATAAAGTATAGTAGTATCATCTTTGTAGTATTCTTTTATATTATATCATCTCCAATTATAATTAATTTAATTTCTAACTTATAAAAAATTAATCAGCAGACAAAAATCCTGCTTTAAAATAAGATGATATCAAATCAATAATTATTCAGTTGTCAAGGTACGGAAGGATGTAAACATGAACATGAGATAAGAATAATTATAAACTTACCAGTCATAATTATAAACTCACCATAGTTATATGTACTATCCCATAATTTAATTATATCATGTATGGATATTAAAGTCAATAGTTTTTTATAAAATAATTTAATTTTTAAGTAAATATATACAAAATCAAGTAAAATTAAGTAAAAATCTAATAAAATCCATACAAAATACAACTAATTAATTATCTTTTTTATTTA
>Ga0208824_1003770_pt1 | contig 10209 bp, 7 predicted proteins | sample AD_JPNTR3_MetaG_FD_184447 | JGI IMG/M metagenome (GOLD analysis project Ga0208824, IMG submission 184447) | Active sludge microbial communities of municipal wastewater-treating anaerobic digesters from Japan - AD_JPNTR3_MetaG (SPAdes) (version 2) | ecosystem: Engineered > Bioreactor > Anaerobic >...
TGAGGGATGCCTTTAAGCCTAACCTGGTGCAGACCCTCGAAGGCACCCCTGCAATAATTCACGGTGGGCCGTTTGCAAATATTGCACAGGGAACAAACAGCCTTGTCGCTACAAAAACTGCCCTCTCCCTCAGCGAGTTTGTAGTAACCGAAGCAGGCTTTGCCAGTGAACTCGGCGCAGAGAAATTTTTCAACATAAAATCTCGTTTCGGGAACCTTAAAACTAACGCAGTGGTAATTGTTGCAACAGTAAGAGCGCTTAAATATCACGGAGGTGCAAAACTTGCAGAACTTTCCGGAGAAAACCTTCAGGCGCTGGAGAATGGCCTGCCAAACCTCGATAAACATATTGAGAACATCAGGTTATACGGATTCAGACCCGTAGTGGCAATTAACAGATTCGCCACCGATACTGAAGCTGAACTGAATATGATTATCAGCCACTGCAGGGAAAGGAAGATAGAAGCTGTAGTCAATGAGGCATGGGAGAAAGGCGGTGAGGGTGCAACAGAACTGGCACGTAAAGTTGTTGAAGCTGTCAGGGAGTGCCCTGAATGTTTTACGCCGCTTTATGAGCTGGAATGGCCATTTGAAAGGAAGATTGAAACAATTTGCAAAAGGATGTACGGTGCCGACCACGTTGAGTATTCGGTTGCTGCTAAGGAAAGACTCGACAGGATAGAAGCACTTGGGCTTAATCACCTTGCTGTATGCATAGCCAAAACCCAGCGTTCCCTTTCTGATGACCCCACCAAAAGAGGCAGACCCGAAGGTTTTACAGTCAAAATCAGGGATATTGAACTCTCTTCCGGGGCAGGTTTTATCGTACCAATAGCCGGAACGATTATGCGCATGCCAGGTCTGCCAGCCCAGCCTGCTGCAGAGAAAATAGACATTGACGAAAACTGGAGGATAAAAGGCCTCTTCTGAAATCATATTAATGAAGGTCACCGGTATATCCTGTGCTATACTCGCCGGCGGAAAAAACCTCCGCTTCGGCAGAAAAACAAAAGCATTAGCTTTAACAGGAGGTGAAAAAATTATCGATAGAATTATCCAGGTAACGGAAAATATATTTCAGGATATAACTATTGTTACAAATAATCCTGAAGAATTTTACGGTTATTCAAAATTTAAATTTACAGGAGACATTTTCAGGAATGCAGGACCACCGGGAGGTATCCATGCGGCTTTAACCAATTCGGAAACTTCAGCTCTTTTCATTGTCGCAGGCGATATGCCATTTATTGATGAAGAAATTATTCGTAGCCAGATACAATATTTTCTGAAAAAAGATGCCGAAGCCGTTGTTCCGCTTATTGAAGATAAACCTGAACCGCTCCATGGAATTTACAGCAGGAGTATTCTCCCCATACTTAATACAATGCTTCAGAAAACAACAGGCTTTTCTGTTACAGACTTGCTGAAAAATATCAGAACGGAATATTTCAAGCTTGAGCCTTCAGATAAAACAAGAATAGCATTTTTCAATGTAAATACTCAGGAAGACCTGCGGAAGGCTGATGAAATATCCGCACAATTTGATAGATTTATTGACTGATTATTTAACAGAGCAACACATAAAACTTGAAAGAGACTTTTCAGACAGCCCCAGGGTTGGTATGGGGGGACAGCTAAGCATATATGGTTTTATGAAAAATTAAATATAAAGGTTTGATAATCAAAAACATAAAAATTAATAACATATGAAAAAAATCTTTGAAAATACAATCAGTAAAGCTCTGGCTGCAACTGTTTTATCAACGATATATTTAGTTGATATAAGTTCCCAGCAGACATGGAAATTTAATTTTACAGGCATTACGAGCGAGCACAGGATTAATCTGAAGGATATTCAACCGCCTATTCCTTCTGACTGGACAGGCTATTCTTATCTTGTTATTGAAATGAGAACCACCACTCCGCAGCGTTTCAGCATATGGCTTTACCAGCCGGATGAAACACCCGCCCGGCTGATGTTCCATCCTTACGGTCAGAATGTGTGGTTGAAAGCCTCGATACCAATACGTTTTTTTATGGGTAAAGATCAGTCGGGTACCGATCTGGCTTCAGCAAACAACAGGCGGGCAGATTCGTTCTGGATGTCGGTATGGGGGCCATTTACTATACCGAAAAATGTTGAGGCAATAGGTTTTGCCATGACTTATCCGGTTGAAAATGCATCACTGGAGATACGTTCTGTACGGCTATCGAAACAGGATGAGGGGTCGGCGTTTCTTGAGAAAATGCCCGTTACCGATGAATTCGGACAGTGGGCTCATGCCGACTGGCCGGGAAAGATAAAAAGCAAAGAACAGCTCGAAAAGGAACTGGCAGATGAGGCAAAGTCGTTCGGGACAGCTGCCTCATATGGATATTGCGAATATGGAGGATATAAGAACACCCAGACTAAAGCAACGGGTTTCTTCCGGCTTGAACAGGTTGACGGGAAATGGTGGTTTGTTGATTCACATGGACACCTGTTTCTTTCAATTGGAAGTAATGGTGCGGGTGTGGGCTTCAGCCAGCGACTGGTTGAGACAAATCCTGCTCACGTTCTTATTTCAAAGAGACTCGAATCGTGGGGAATGACCAGCGGCGGAGCAGGAAAACCTTATACCGTGATGATGCGCTGGCCCAGAATAGAAGGAGCCAACTATCTGGGCATGACAGATGTATATTCTGACGAGTTCGCCCGCACGATAGATGAAACGGCACGAAAACAGTGTGAACCCTTGAAAAATGACCCGCTTCTGATTGGATATTTTGTTGGCAATGAACCTGCATGGGATGGCCGGGAAAGCGAAGTGGTTGACATGATACTTGCAGGACCCGATAACGAAATAAAGAAGAGGTTAAAAGAGTTTCTGTCTGCCGGAGATACACCAGGAAGACGCAGGGAGTTTGTACTTGGAGCATTCGAAAAATATCTACAGCTTATCTGTTCGGCAATAAAAAAATATGATCCCAACCATCTGAACCTCGGAATAAGATTTGGAGGATCTCCTTCTGCCGGACTGCTGAAGACGGGTCGTATTTTTGATGTTTGCAGTATAAATGTGTATGAATATGAGCCTGTTGCCCAGATTGAGAGGGTTTACCGTTATACAGGAAGGCCGGTTCTCATCGGCGAGTTCCATATAGGAGTACCGGAAAATGGTCTGGGAGCAGGGCTTGTACAGGCAATGAACCAGAAAGAGAGAGGCATTGCCTACAGGTATTATGTTGAACAGGCTGCTGCAACAGCTGCATTTGTTGGTGCTTACTGGTTCCAGTGGCGCGATCAGCCTGTGCTGGGAAGATTCGACGGTGAAAACTACAACATAGGCTTTGTGGATGTAACCGACCGGCCTTATAAAGAGCTCGTGGAGGCTGCAAAGGAGACACACAAAAGGCTTTATGATGTACACGCAGGAAAAATACTGCCATTCAGCCAGCGCCCGAAAGCGTCACCGGCGGGCACACCACGAAGCCCATGGGATTTTTAGAATACCCGGAATGCCCCTCCCGGCCTCCGCATCTGGGGAGGAGAGAGATGGAATGCACACTATAAGCTCCTTCCCCCAGTTTGGGGAAATGGTTGAGGAGGGGGAGAGACAACTTAAGGCCTCGGCTTTAAAGGTCTGGGTGAATGCCAGAAGGCTAAAGAAGACCTTAACAAAGCTGTCGAACTTCTTCACAGTAATCTTTGAGCTGCTGCCGAACTTCAGGAGATCTTATAATTCGGAGTCTAATATTCCAAGCTCGTTTTTTCGAATAAATGGCTGTCACAGAATTGGGTGACAGCCATTTTAAAAAAATTTTTTTCGTTTTCTGCAGCAATCCGGTGGTTTGTTTCGTATAGATAATGGAAAGCTTAACAAAACATAAAAATCAGATATTATGAGAACAAAGGCATTAACAGCAGCAGGTCTATTAGCCATATTTTTTCTGTTGGTTTCCTGTGAGAAACAGCCCGGTGAGCCGGATCTTACGCCAGCAAAAATTGAACTGACACCTGCAGCTTCGCAGGTTATCTCTTCCGGCAATGAATTTGGTGTTGATTTGTTCACAAAAGTTGCTGAAACCGAAGACAGAAACTTAATGCTTTCGCCACTGAGCGCTTCAACGGCTCTTACAATGCTCCTGAATGGATGCTCTGGAAATACTTTTACCCAGTTGAGGAGTACGCTTAAATATCCTTCCGGAATGCAAACAGAGGATATTAATGAGGCATATAAAAGTCTGGTTGAGCAACTTCTGAAAGCCGACCCAAAGGTGACTTTTGCACTTGCAAATGCCATATTTTACAGGCTTGGATTCAACGTAAAAGCTCAGTTCATCAATTCGATGAAAGAGAACTTTAAGGCAAAGATCGAAGGACTTGATTTTAATGCGCCATCTGCTCTCAATACAATCAACAAGTGGGCAAGCGATAACACCAGCGGTAAAATCCCGAAAGTTCTTGATCAAATTTCTGATGAAACTGTAATGTTCATAATGAATGCGCTGTATTTCAAAGGCGACTGGAGTTACAAGTTCGATAAATCGAAAACAACTGAGCGGCAATTTTATCCCGACAATCTCCCGGCTGTAAATGTACCAACCATGAACGGTGAAATAGGGGCAAAAGTCGTGTACAGGGAAAAATTCAGGGCAATAGAAATGCCCTACGGAAGAACAAATTTCACCATGATAGTAATTGTCCCTGAAGGCGGACTTAAATCTTTTAACAGTTCATTTGATTCTGACCTCTGGAAGAGCCTTACCTCCGAATTGGATGAGATTGAAGAGTTCGGAAAGTGCATAGTATATTTTCCAAAATTCAAATTTTCATACGAAAAAATCCTGAACGATCAGCTGGCTGCCATGGGCATGGTTGATGCCTTTATCCCCTATGTAGCTGACCTGTCAGGAATATCGGATGCTGAAATATTCGTAAGTTTTGTAAAGCAGAACACATTTGTTGAAGTTGATGAAGAGGGAACCGAAGCAGCTGCAGTGACAACAATAGGCATGGAGTTAACAAGTATGCCGCCCCAGCCACAACAGTTTGTGATAGACAGGTCGTTCATCTTTGCAATCAGAGAACGTACCACAAATACCCTGTTATTTATAGGCCAGGTGGTTAATCCGGAGTAATGAGGGGTGAGGAGTGAGGAGTGAGGGATGAGAGCAAAGCATAAAGTGGGTGTTTTATAGTTTAGTACAAAAAATAAGCATCTGAAAAATATTCAAAAAACTGGAAAACATGTAAATAACATATTATGAAAACTTCACTTAAGAACTTAATTACATTAATGATTCTTGCAACCTCATTGTCGGGTTGCATGGACAAGACCATTGAAAGAGTGACATACACGGTGAATGTGCCGGTATATATGTCTTATTCAGAGTTCCGGAGCAGCTTCAAAACAAGCGAGCCAAAAGAAATCAGTCAGCCGGGGAAAATTTACTTTAAAGATAATTTTCTGTTTGTAAACGAATTACAGAAAGGGATTCATGTTATTGACAATTCTGATCCGGCACATCCGAAAAAGGTGGCTTTTTATGATATCATAGGTAATGTGGATATGGCAATAAAAGGTAACATCCTTTATGCCGACAGCTATATCGACCTTGTGGCAATAGACATCTCTGATATAAGCAAGCCCAAAGAGGTTGGCCGCCTGAAAAACATTTTCCCTGAAGTTGTTCCTGTTGGTGACAGATGGTATCCGTTTGTGGATGTTGATAAATCAAAAGGCGTTATAGTTGGCTGGGAAGTCAGAACTGTAACCGAGGAGGTATATAACAATACCGACTGGGGATGGAAGATATACAGGGGAGATCTTATATTTGCCGCCTATGCTAATGATGCAGGCGGCAACTGGAGCAGCGGTGCAGGAAACGGAGGTTCAATGGCAAGGTTCATGCTTAATGACGACAACCTGTACCTTATTGCACATTCATGGATGCTTAAAACAGTGGATATCAAAAAGCCCGATAAAATGAGCGTTGTCGACAGCATTGCAGTTCCACGTACAATGGAAACACTTTTCAAACTGGGTGAAAAACTTTTTGTGGGTACCACCTCGGGTATGCTGATTTACGACATAAGCAATCCGGTTAAACCCGTACAGATCTCAGTTTACAACCATATTACTGCCTGTGACCCGGTGGTGGCAGATAATAAATATGCGTATGTGACATTGCGTACCGGTACAAGGTGTGCCAACAGCCAAAATCTGCTCGATGTTATTGATATTTCATCAATAACCAATCCTTACCTGGTAAAGTCATATCCACTTTTTAATCCTCACGGACTCGGTATAGACGGCAACCTGCTGTTCATTTGTGACGGTAAGGCAGGACTAAAAATTTATGACAGATCAGATCCGCTTGCAATTATCACAAATCAGATTGCACATTATCCAGATATGGATACGTATGATGTTATTCCAATGAACGGAATACTGATTCTTACAGGCCAGGACGGAATATTCCAGTTTGATTATACTAATCCGAAAAATATAAAGAAGATTAGTCAGATTAAGGTAGTAAACAGCAGAAAATGAGTAATATCAATATTTTTCTCCCCCACGGCTGGTATTGCAAGGTTGGTATGGGGTGAGGAGATTTGGGATTCAGGCTGGTTTTATTTTCTTGCAAGAAGTGAAATATCTGTTTATTAATATCATAAAATCTTCCGGATTCAGTTATTTTGTATAGACTAATCCGGATGGCAGTAATGGGTAGAGGAGAAGAACATGGTCAGTATCTTTCTGATAGGGAGCTTATCAGGAAATGCTCTGACGGTGATATCAGAGCACAGGAGATGCTTTACAAAAAATACTTCTCTTTTGCCATGTCGGTGTGCATAAGATATACTGGCGATGAGAATGAAGCAATGGAAACAGTGAACGACAGTTTTATGAAGGTGCTTGACAATCTGGATGAATATGATGTAACACGACCTTTCAGTGCCTGGTACGGAAAGATTCTTGTTAATACTGCCATTGACAATTACCGTAAAAATGCCAGGTACTTTTCTGAACTATCGATTGAAAAAATAGCTGAAACAGAAGATCATGAGCCTGAAATTGATTCAGAACTTTCAGCCGCTGACATAATTGCTTTGTTCAGCCAGCTACCGGAACATTACAGAATAATATTTAATCTCTATGAAATTGAAGGATATTCTCATGATGAAATAGCAGGGATGCTGGGAATATCGGCTTCAACCTCAAGAGCAAATCTTGCAAGAGCAAAGAAGATGCTACGGGAACTTTACATTAAAAATCATATTTCAGTCAGACATGGCAATGAAGCAGTTTGATGAAATATTAAGGGAAAAGGTCAAGGAGGTGTTCAGCAATTACAATGCTGACCATCTTGCCGAGAAAGGGTGGCAATCATTTGTTGCCCGTCGCAGGAAGAAATTTCCCGGTGTTCTTTTCATCATGCCTTTATGGGCAAAAGCAGCTTCATTGGCAATTTTAATATCGGTCGGTACTTTATTGACATACAAATTTATTAACAGGCAAAACGAAGCACCTGTAACCGTAATCCGAAGTGAAGAAGTTAAAAAACAAAAGGAATCAATAGCGCCTGAAACAAGTGTAAAAGCCAGAACTGAGGTTGCTGAAAAATTATCAGCTTCTGGAGATAAAAGTTATGCTGAAAAAATTATAGACAGACAGGTCTCTGTTAATTCAGTGATAACTGTAGGAATAAATGGTGAAATAGTTTCGAAGCCTGCTGAATTAGCTCATAATGAGATATTTAATATTACTGATAATGAGCCTATTGCGGGACTTCCCGATACCGGTAAAATTCAGAAGCCGGATGCAAGAACGGAGTCACCATTGAATGAGCCTGATAGTGTCCTTATGGCTGAAGCATTAAAAAATTATACGGAAACAGGTGTTTCGGAAGAAGAAACAAAGGAAAAATCTCATAAAAATAAATCGTCGGTAATTGCCGGAGTGTCGGGTATGATGGCAGTTATAGATAATGCATTAGCTACAACCCCCGGAGTATCGGCAGGATTTTATTATGAGTATCAGTTCACACGCAGGATTGCCATAAGACCTGGAGTGGCAATAGCTATGCATTCCTCTCCTGTCGAGAACAGAACAGGCAGAACAAATCTGAATTATGCCGCTCCACTCTACGACGGAACAACAGGTACCACCGACTCCTATGAGGCAAGTCTCAGGCTTGTTGCCCTTGAGTTGCCCGTTAATATGGTATTCAATGTTATAGCAAAAGAAAAGTCTTCTCTGTTCCTGTCGGCAGGTGCTTCGACCCTGATATGTCTGAACCAGAAATTTACCGGTACATTTGTAAACTCTTACACGAAAGCTGTAACTAATTCTATCACAGGGGAGATGATGACCTATTCAAACTATTCCACTGTTGAAGTAGAGAAAACTGAAGGAGCCTTCAGCCATGCTGACTATTTCGGCCTTGCCAACCTTTCGGCCGGATACTCTATGCCTTTCGGAAAGGGGAGTGTTTTGATAGAACCATATGTTCAAATGCCGCTCTCCGGCATTACAAGTCTAAATGTAAAAATCTATTATAGCGGTTTGTCCTTAAAACTGAAATTCGGAAAATGAAAATCAAACCTTCCATTTCCGGATGTTCTCAATTACTTTAATTTATACTTGAATCCTGAGACTGCCTGAAAAGATTTGTACAAGGTAAGCATAATAAAAGCACAAAATCTAATATATTATATATCAATAAGTCTCTTCTAAGGGATTCAGAGGTGAAAATAAAAATGAGGCTTTTCAGACAGCCTAAAAGTATTATTAATTTTCTTTTTTACCTGCCTGTTAGAGATGAAATGCAATGAAATGGCACGCGGATAGCCGCAGATGCTTCGCACCGCGGATTACCGCAGATTATCCGCGAAAATCAGCGTTTAAAAATCCGCGTTAATCCGCGTCCATCCAAATAATGACCACCTTCCTGACCTTCCCCCAGGGCAATGTCGTTTGGCATTATCCCTTGGATTGGGTAATAAGCCCCCTCTTTACGAAGTAGAGAGGGGGTTGGGGGTGAGTACATTCTTTAAACTTTTCCCCCTGGGGCCCGTCTGACTGGCGTTAGCCGGGCAGGGAAACGGGAAAGGGGGTCGTTGCTTAATAAAAAAAACATGAAGATGTATCATTTCTTTATCAACTTTATTAGGACGATACACTTTTAACATAAACCGACCCCCCTTTGTATTTCCCCCCACGGGGGGAAAAATTATTGTAATAATCTGTTTTTCAAATATATCTGAATTTTGGCAATACACTTTCAATGTCATCTGGAATTACTCTTGGGATTGGGTGATAAGCCCCCTCTTTACGAAGTAGAGAGGGGGTTGGGGGTGAGTACATTCTTTAAACTTTTCCCCCTGGGGCCCGTCTGACTGGCGTCAGCCGGGCAGGGAAACGGGAAAGGGGGTCATAGGATACAGGGAAATGAGAAAGGGGATTAATTAATCATTGAAACGTTAAAGGGGGTCATAAGAAATAGAAAAAACATAAAAGGTGATTAAGGGGTGAAAATAAAAATGAGGCTTTTCAGACAGCACCATTAAGGATAAATTTTTTATATTTACAACATGTTGACATTTAATTTTTTAAAAAAATTGTTAATCAATGAAAAAATATCTGTTTCTGTCCGTTGCAGCAATAATGATTTCAGGTTGCGTGAAATACAGTAATTATGATGGTGTTCCTTTCACCGAAAAAGAGCCTCGCGATTGGGAAAACCAGGAACTGACTGGTTTTAATAATGAAAAGCCCCATGCAACTCTAATTAGTTATCCAGATGAAGCTTCAGCACTGGCAGATATAAAAGAAAATTCCCCCAATTATTTATGCCTTGACGGGATATGGAAATTTCATCTTTCAAAAACTCCGGAAGAGAGGCCATACTGGTTTTTTAAGAATGATTTTGATACCCGTGGCTGGGATGACATCGAAGTTCCTTCAAACTGGCAGGTAATGGGATATGACGATCCTCCAATCTATTCGAATATTCCATATCCTTTCCCCGCCAATCCGCCTAAAATACCCCATAATATGAACCCTGTGGGTTCTTACAAGAGAGCCTTCAAAATTCCTTCAGCATGGAAGGATAAGGAGATCTTCCTGCACTTTGGCGCAGTGAGTTCGTTTTTCTATGTCTGGGTAAATGAACAGTTTGTAGGCTTTGGCAAAGACAGTAAAACACCTGTTGAATTCAATAT
>Ga0208824_1003780_pt1 | contig 10190 bp, 7 predicted proteins | sample AD_JPNTR3_MetaG_FD_184447 | JGI IMG/M metagenome (GOLD analysis project Ga0208824, IMG submission 184447) | Active sludge microbial communities of municipal wastewater-treating anaerobic digesters from Japan - AD_JPNTR3_MetaG (SPAdes) (version 2) | ecosystem: Engineered > Bioreactor > Anaerobic >...
AAACCGGGTATCGCAACTTTGTCATCCTGCCGGTAGACCACTCCTTCGCCCAGACCGTAGGCATCCATTCATCAATCCAGCGGGGAATAGAAATGTGGTTTGTCGATTCCCGGGGCGGCGGTATGGCTATACTCAGGAATATTCCTGTCAACATGAAGGAAGCTGAACCTATATTCATGATGACCGTGCCCGCCCTCTCAGGAAATTTCATGAAAAAGATGCAGTCTGAAATTGATAAACGGGGCGGTATCGTAAAAGCCCTGTTTGATATGGGCATTAAGGCAGGTATCAACTATTGGGGAGATGAATCCTATCCCAAACCGGGCATTAAAACCCTATTAAACGGCCTTATATATTTCCCCCTGAAAAAACTTGTACTAGACAAGGTTAGGACCGAGGTATTTGGTAAACGGGCCCAATTCTTTACCGGAGGGGGCGCCAGCTTTGATATCGGACAGCAGCGCTTCTACCGGGCATTGGGGATGCCCCTGTATCAGGGCTATGGAATGACCGAAGCATCACCGGTTATATCTACCAATATCGAAGGCCATACGAAACTGGGAACCTCCGGAATCGCCCTGGATCATGTTGAAATTCGTATTATGCGGGACGATGGTTCAACAGCAGCCCCGGGAGAAAAGGGGGAAATCTGTGTCCGCGGACCTAATGTCATGAAGGGATACTTTAAAAACCCCGAAGCTACCAAAGAAGCTATTGTCGATGGCTGGCTTCATACCGGCGACCTTGGCTGGCTCGATGCGGATGGGTATCTCACCGTCGCAGGCCGGGCTAAGGCGCTCCTCATCTCTGCGGATGGAGAGAAATACAGCCCCGAAGGGATCGAAGATGCAATCGTAAACTCTGCAAAAGTCGTAAACCAGGTAATGGTCTGGAATGACCATAAAAAATTCACCTGTGCCCTGATTACCCTGGATGATGACCAGGTAAGAAAACTGATAAAGGAACACCATATAAAAACACGGGAGGACCTGTTGGAGCATATCAAGGAGTCCTTCTACAGTTTCCGCTCCGACCCCTCATACCGGAACATGGTGCCCCTTAACTGGACCCCTGCCACATTCCAAATTGTACCGGAAGCCTTCAGTGAAAAGGATGGGCTCATCAACTCTACCATGAAACTCGTCCGATACAAGGTGGTCGAAAAACATCAGGATCTCATTGAATATATCTACACCGAGGGTTCCAGTTATAAGAATAACCGGAATCTGGAAGCCCTCTCAAAATACTTTTAAGGAGTAGCACATGGAGAATAGAACCTATCTATTTACTTCTGAATCGGTCGGGGAAGGACACCCCGATAAACTCTGTGATCAAATATCCGATGCCATCCTCGATGCCTGCCTTGCCGAGGATCCCATGAGCCGGGTCGCCTGCGAAACCTTTGCATCCACCGCCATGGTATTGGTGGGAGGAGAAATCACCACCAATACCTTTGTAGATATCCAGCAGGTAGTCCGGGATGTGGTAAAGGATGTCGGATATACAAACCCCGCCTATGGCCTGGATTATGAATCCATGGCCGTACTCGACATGATCCACAGCCAATCACCGGATATCAGCCAGGGCGTTTCAGGAACCGGCCTGGAAGAATTTAAGGGCCAGCAGGGGGCTGGAGACCAGGGCATGATGTTCGGCTTTGCCTGCACGGAAACCCCCAACTATATGCCAGCCCCGATCACCCTGGCCCACCAGATTCTGGATAAGGCAACCCTGCTTCGTAAGGCTAAAATCATTCCCTGGCTTCGTCCGGACGCAAAGAGCCAGGTTACAATCCAATATGAGGGCCACAAACCGGTCCGTATCGACACGGTCGTTGTTTCCCACCAGCACGATGATGGTATTTCCTATGAAAATATTAAAGAAGCCATTATCGAAGAGATCATCAAACCCGTATTAGCCCCTACAGGTCTCTTGGATACCAAAACCCGCTATTTTATTAATCCAACCGGCCGTTTCGTCATTGGCGGACCCTATGGTGACACAGGACTGACGGGAAGAAAAATAATTGTAGATACCTACGGCGGCATGGGCCGTCATGGCGGAGGCGCCTTCTCAGGCAAGGATCCCACTAAAGTAGACCGTTCCGCAGCTTATATGGCCCGCTATGTGGCAAAAAATATCGTTGCTGCCGGTTTTGCAGAACGCTGTGAGGTTCAGCTTGCCTATGCCATCGGCGTACCATTCCCCGTATCCGTCATGGTAGACACTTTCGGGACTAGCTCAGTCAGTGAAGCGGCCATTGAAAAGGCTGTTCAAGAAGTGTTTGATCTTTCCCCTGCGGGAATCATACAAACCCTTGATTTAAGGAAACCTATATATAGAAAAACAGCTACATACGGCCATTTCGGCCGGGATGATTTCAGCTGGGAAAAGACCAATAAGGTCGAAGCTCTACAAAGGGCTATATCTAAATAGTATGGATCCGGTTCGCCTGCACTCATCTATACTTGAGCATGCTCAATTACAGTTTTCCCGTTCAGGCGGACCGGGGGGCCAGAATGTAAATAAGGTTAACAGCCGGGTCGAAATCCGCATCCATATTGATGAGCTTCAGGGGCTTTCGGATGCGGAGCTCCAGCGGCTCAGAACCGTTCTTTCAAATAGAATCACCAACAGCGGAGAGCTGGTACTGACAGCCAGTGATGAACGATCCCAGCTGGATAATAGGGACCTTGCATTTCAGCGTCTTGAACAGCTGATTAGTTCTGCCGCCAAACTGCCCAAACAGCGCAAACCGACAAAACCAACCAGAGCTTCCCGGGAACAACGAATTTTACATAAAAAACTTACCAGCTTAAAGAAATCTCATCGAAGATTTCATCAACCTGAAGAATAAGGAACACCCATGAAAGACCCACGAATGACTAAACTCGCCCACATCCTGGTCAACTATTCTCTCAAATTACAGCCAGGGGAAAAGGTCCTGATTCAGGACACCAATCTTGAATTGGATTTTGTTAAAGAAATTGTAAATGCGGTCCATGATGCAGGGGCCATTCCCTTTGTGCAACTTAATGATAAAAATCTTGAACGCACCCTTTACAGCAGGGCCACCGAAGAACAATTCAAATGGCAGGCAAAGTTTGAACGGGACCGTATGAAGGAGATGGATGCCTTTATCGGCTTTACCTCTCCCCGGAATGTCTATGCCTGGTCTGATATGCCGGGAGCGCAACAGGACCTCTACAATCGCTATATTACTAAACTGGTGCATATGGAAGAACGGGTTCCCAATACCCGCTGGGTAGTCCTTCGATTCCCATCGGCAGCCTTTGCTCAGATGGCTGCCATGAGCGAAGATGCCTTTGAGGAATTCTACTTCAATGTATGCACCCTTAATTACGAAAAGATGTCAAAAGCCATGGATCCCCTGGTGGAACTGATGGAAAAGACTGACAAGGTACGTATCATCAGCCCCGGTACGGATCTTACCTTTTCTATAAAAGGGCTCCCTGCTATTAAATGTGACGGCACCATGAACATTCCCGACGGGGAAGTCTATACCGCTCCGGTGAAAGATTCCGTTAACGGAACTATTACCTACAATACGCCCAGTGATTACCAGGGTTTTGTATATGAATCAATTTCCTTCGATTTTAAAAACGGCAAAATTGTTTCAGCTAAAGCGAATGATACTGAACGGATTAACCGTATCCTTGATATCGATGAAGGAGCCCGCTATGTGGGTGAATTTGCCATAGGGGTAAATCCGTATATCACCAAACCAATGAAGGAAACCCTCTTTGATGAAAAAATTGCCGGATCCATCCATTTTACCCCTGGGAATTCCTACGATGACTGCGATAATGGGAATAAATCGGCCCTCCACTGGGATCTGGTACTCATACAACGGCCCGAATGGGGCGGCGGAGAAATTTGGTTCGACGACCGCTTGATCCGAAAGGATGGATTATTCGTTATCCCGGAGCTGCAAGAGCTTAATCCGGAAAAACTTCTATAACCTGCCATATGATGCTGAATAGGAATGGGCCATAACCATAGGGCCCATCCGCTTATCCCTCTTACAATCCTTGCCTTTATCATTTATTAAAAATAATCGCCTTTTAATCCTATCATTTCTTGTTGATAGGCCTTCCATTCAAGTTCAACAGGACTTTCGACAAAACAAGCAAGCAAGCCCATGCCAAAAAGATAGACACTTCCGGAGGGACTATACAGCAGTGCCTCGGCAAGTCCCCCGCTCAGTAAAAGGGCTCCAACAATGAATCTATCTGTTTTCCGCCTTGATGCAAGGGATTCTAATGCATTTTCTAGATATTGGGTCCCTTCCTTGGTATTCGAAATAACATCTGACTGAATAACTGCAAGTTTTCGTTCTTCCTTGGAGGGGATTAATAATACGAAAAAGGATATTCCCGAATACACAAAACCAGTAGCCATAAAAGCTAAGCCAGCCGTCTTCACCAAATCAAATTCTGAATATGGACCATTCGCAAGAAATGCACCGCCGAGCATTGACACGAGACCAATACTCCCCACTAGCATGGCACCATTTTTTCGAATATTTCGTACTTGTATTGCTGCTGTTTCGATATGACCAAATAACTTTTTATTCAGCTCTTCATAATTTATTCCTTCAGATTGCGCAAATACCAATGAATTAAGCAAACTAAGACTGAGCGCCAATAAAATGATTCTTTTCACAAACACCTCCTTTAATCATTATATGCATGTGAAATATTCTTTTTCAAATCAAAAGCATCCTTTTCTTATGTTTCACGTGAAACATTTTTCATTTATCAAGTTTCTTACAGTAGCTCATCATTTAAAAAGAAATTGCATCGGAGGCTCTTTCAAAACTCAGAGAGTTTTGAAAGAGCAACCTTAGATATACATGCAGTATTTTTATTATTCTTTACTATGTAATTAATTGTCACATTAATGTAAAAATACTGCAAGAGGTTCTTGTAAAAGTAACAGACTTTTGCAAGAACCTCATCGATTATCGGAAAATGTAACAGATTGAGGCTCTTTCAAAACGTCCTCAGTTTTGATCAAACCCATGGAAAACCAGATCGGCTCACCTCTTCAAGCCCCCACCAATTTACAGAAAGAACTTTACACAACCCTTTACATTATTCGTGATAGGTTATTCAAATAGCAGTATTATAGCTAGATTACAACAATTTTAAAGGGGGGAATGCCGGATGGATTTAGATAATCAAGAAATCAAACTCTATTTTGATCAATTTTCCAAGGATATACAGGAACGATTGCAAACCATTAGAAATATAGCCTTTGAGCTCATTCCTGATGCATCAGAAACAATAAAATATCGAATGCCAACAATTATGTATAAACAAAAAAATATATTTCATTATGCAGCATTTAAAAATCATATTGGTATATATCCTTTACCCCAAGCTCTTGAGCAGTTACAGTATGAATTAAAAGGATATGTTCAAGGAAAAGGGTCTATACAATTCCCACATGATGAACCACTACCCTTACCTATTATCAGAAAAATAATTTTGGTAAGACTTCAAGAATTCAGAGAAGCACATTAATAAAGTTGATCAACATTGTTTCACGTGAAACAAAAAAGGCTGCCCTCAATGATCAGGACAGCCTCTTACCGTAATAGCAACCGCAGCTTTTTCAAAACATTCTGAGTTTTAAAAGAGTCTCATCATTAAACTTCAATATCTTCATGCTCGTCCGAATCCTGACTCTCGGGTTCGGTTTCCATCGCAGGATCTACCGCTTCGGATTCTGCTGTTTGATTTTCATCCGAATCATCCAGATGTTCTTCATCCTTTTCGCGGGCAATCCGGTCTACACCGATAACGAAATCGGGTCGTTCTATATTGACAATACGAACCCCCTGGGCAGAACGGCCCATGACAGAGATTTCATTGACGGCCACCTTAATCGACTTGCCCTGACTGGTGATACACATGATGGAATCTTCATCACCGACAGAAACACAGCCAACCAGTTCCCCGGTTTTTTCACTTACCGTATAAATCCTCTGGCCGCCGGTAGCCCGTCCATGGGAAGAAAATTCTGCATATTCCACCCGTTTCCCATATCCAAACTCTGAAAGGATCAACATTTTTTCATCATTATCTACCCTGAGGACCCCTGCCAGTTCATCATCAGAATCGAGTTTGATTCCACAGACACCGCGGGAAGACCTTCCGCTGGCCCGGACCTCCGCTTCCTCAGTCCTGAGTGCCTGCCCTTTTCTGGTAATAAGAACAATCTCATCGCTGCCATTGGTAAGCAAGGCGCTCACCAGATTGTCCCCCTCATCAAGATTGATGGCGATAATACCCCGGGTCTTTGCATTTGCAAATTCTATGGTTTGTACCTTCTTAACCACTCCTCTGGCGGTTCCCATGAAAATAAACTGATCTTCAGAGAAATCCTTAAAGGCTACTACGGTAGTGATATCCTCGTTCGGAGAGACCGCCAGCAGGGACTTAATATGGGCACCCCGGGAGGTTCGAGACCCCTCAGGAATTTCATGGACCTTCATCCAATAGGCCTTACCCTTATTGGTTATGTACATGATGTAATCATGGGTAGAGGCTACAAAGAGCTGTTTTACAAAATCGTCCTCCGACAATTTTGCGCTGTTCATCCCCTTCCCTCCCCGGCCCTGGCTCTTATAGGCACTGACCGGGACCCGTTTAATGTAGCCCAGGTTGGAGATGAGAATAACCATCTCTTCTTTTTTAATCAGGTCTTCTATATTGATGGACTCCACCTCGTCGGCCACAATTTCTGTCCGGCGGGGATCACCATATTTTTCAGAAATAAGATTAATTTCATCCTTAATTACACCCCGAAGCTTTTTAGGATCATCCAGCAGAGATTGCAGATATGTAATAAGATTTTTTAATTCTTCCAGTTCCTGTTTCAGCTTTTCTACTTCCAGACTGGTAAGGCGTCCTAACCGCATATCTACGATAGCCTGAGCCTGGGCTTCAGAAAGCAGGAACCGTTCCATTAAATTCTTTTTGGCTAAGTCCACATCCCGGGAAGCCTTAATAATGGCGATAACTTCATCGATATGGGCCAACGCAATAACAAGACCTTCCAGGATATGGGCCCGCTCCTGGGCTTTACGTAAATCAAACCTGGTGCGCCGGGTTACCACATCGACCCGGTGTTCAACATAGTAATGGATCAGTTCCTTTAGATTAAGGCATCTGGGTCTGCCTTCTACCAGGGCCAGGTTGATGACCCCAAAGGAGGACTGCAGCGCCGTGTGGGAGAACAGCTGATTCAATACCACTTTAACAATGGCACCTTTCTTTAACTCTATGACAATCCGCAGCCCATCCCGGTCAGATTCATCCCGTATTTCTGAAATACCATCGATAACTTTGTCGCGGACAAGTTCCGCAATCTTTACCAAAAGGTTCGCTTTATTAACAGCATATGGTATTTCATTGAATATAATAGATTCTTTGCCTGTTTTTGACGTTTCAACAACAAAGCGTCCGCGGGTAATTATTTTTCCCCGACCGGTTTTATAGGCCTCCCGAATACCCCTGCGGCCAAAAATTATACCCCCGGTGGGATAATCAGGACCCTTAATATAATGCATGAGCTCATCGATGGTACTATCGGGATTATCAATATAGGCACACACCGCATCGCATACCTCTTTGAGGTTATGGGGCGGCATATTAGTTGCCATACCAACCGCGATACCGCTGGATCCATTGATAAGCAGATTGGGGACCGCTGAAGGTAGTACAACCGGTTCGGTTAGGGATTCGTCATAGTTGGGTACGAAATCGACGGTTTCTTTCTTGAGGTCCGCCAGCATTTCATCCCCAATGCGGGAAAGTTTCGCTTCGGTATAACGGGATGCTGCAGGAGGATCCCCGTCTATGGAACCAAAGTTACCCTGCCCTTGAACCAGGGGATACCGGAGGGAAAAATCCTGAGCCATCCGAACCAGGGCATCATAGAGGGACATATCTCCATGGGGATGATATTTACCCATGGCATCACCGGTGATACGGGCACTCTTTTTCGTAGCCGCATTAGGGTGCAGCCCCAGTTCATCCATGGCATAGAGGAGCCGCCGGTGTACCGGCTTAAGTCCATCCCGAACATCCGGAAGAGCCCGGCTTACGATGACCGACATGGCATAGTTGAGGTATGCGGTCTTTATTTCATCTTCTATTGCAACTGGAATTATTTTTCCACCCGATTCAGCCATAACAACAACCTTTATACATCAAGATAGGAGACAGCCAGAGCGTTTTCTTCGATAAACAAACGCCGCGGTTCAACCTGCTCACCCATAAGGGTCGAAAAGATCCGTTCTGCCTCAACTGCATCATCCATATGTACCTGAACGATATTCCGCCTATCAGGGTCCATAGTGGTCTCCCAGAGCTGGTCAGGATTCATTTCACCCAAACCTTTGTATCGTTGTATAGAAACCTTCTCTGGATCCTTTCCGGACTCGGCGAGTATTTTATCCTTTTCCGCATCATCATAGGCATAGAATACCTTTTTCTCATAGCTAATCTTATAAAGGGGTGGCATGGCCAGATACACATGCCCCCGTTCAATAAGTTCAGTCATATAGCGGTAAAAAAAGGTGAGTAGCAGGGTTCTGATATGCGAGCCGTCCACATCCGCATCGGCCATAATAATTATCTTATGGTACCGCAGTTTTGATATATCAAAGGTATCACCGATTCCTGCACCGATACTGGCAATAATAGGCTGGAGTTTGTCGTTGGTGATTACCTTTTCAATCCGGGTTTTTTCCACATTGAGCATTTTTCCCCAGAGGGATAGGATCGCCTGGAAGGCCCGGTTTCTTCCCATCTTGGCAGAACCTCCTGCCGAATCACCCTCAACGATGAAGAGCTCGCATTTCGCCGGGTCCTTTTCGGAACAGTCCGCAAGCTTACCGGGGAGGCCTGCACTTTCCATAAGGTTCTTACGCCGAGTCGCGTCCCGGGCCTGCCGGGCCGCTATCCGGGCCTTAGCTGCAAGCACACTCTTTTCCAGTATGGCGTTGATGATATCTGGGTGCTGATCTAAAAAGAGCTCCAGCTGTTCGTTCACCAGGGACTCTACGATACCCTTTACTTCTGAATTCCCTAACTTTCCTTTTGTCTGGCCTTCGAACTGAGGATTCGGGACCTTTACAGAAAGCACAGCAGTAAGCCCTTCCCGGACATCATCGCCGGAAAGGCTTTCTTCCATCTTTTTAGCCAGCTTAGACTTTTTAAGGTATTCATTAAGGGTTCTCGTCAGAGCTGACTTGAACCCTACGAGGTGGGTACCACCCTCCCGGGTATTAATATCGTTTACAAAGGAGAACATGATTTCGTTGAAGCCATCGTTGTACTGGATGGCACACTCAACTTCTACATCATCCCTGACACCGGAAATATAGATACACTCTTTATGAAGTACCGTCTTATTCTGGTTAAGGTATTCTACAAAGCTTACGACACCGCCGTCGAACTTAAAGTCATGGCTTTTTGGAGTACTCAGCCGTTCGTCCCTGATGGATATTTTAATACCCTTGTTTAAGAAGGCAAGCTCCCGAAGGCGATTAGAGAGCACATCAAAATTATAGGTAGTAGTTTCAAAAATGGTAGAATCCGCCAGAAACCTGACGATGGTTCCCCGTTTCTCGGTAGTTCCAATAACTTTTACCGGCTCTTCCGGAACACCGATATGGTATTTTTGATAGTATATTTGCCCTTCACGATGAACAAAGACTTCACACCAGGTAGAAAGGGCGTTTACTACGGATACGCCCACACCATGAAGACCGCCTGAAACATTGTAGGAGTTTTTATCAAATTTACCGCCCGCATGGAGCTTGGTCATGACCAGTTCCAGCGCACTTACCTGTTCTGTTGGATGTATATCTACGGGAATACCTCGACCGTTATCCTCTACCCGAACAACATCATTTTTTTCTAATACAACCAGAATTTCCGTACAATACCCCTGCATGGCCTCATCGACGGAGTTATCGACCACTTCATAAACAAGATGGTGTAACCCATCAATCCCTGTGGAACCAATGTACATGCCGGGACGTTTTCGTACGGCTTCCAGGCCCTTTAGAACCTGAATACTCTGCGCTGAATAGCTTGAATCCATCTTGTTTCCTTGTTATAACGAGAGAAAAATGACAGCTGAGTATAGCC
>Ga0208824_1003787_pt1 | contig 10172 bp, 14 predicted proteins | sample AD_JPNTR3_MetaG_FD_184447 | JGI IMG/M metagenome (GOLD analysis project Ga0208824, IMG submission 184447) | Active sludge microbial communities of municipal wastewater-treating anaerobic digesters from Japan - AD_JPNTR3_MetaG (SPAdes) (version 2) | ecosystem: Engineered > Bioreactor > Anaerobic...
ACAGAAGGGAATTATAGCAATTTATAAAGAGTAATTTATAAGTCTGAATAAATGGAAATACCTGCAAGTTTTAAGAGCAAAATAAAGGACACATTTTACGATAAGGAGATAACACCTTATAAGAAAACAAGCTCAGTAGACACGGACGGTTTTGCACACGATACTATGTCTACAAAGGGAACTAGTTTCTATGGAAATGTACAGTATGGAAACTTGGCTGAATTGCAAGACCAAGAGGGTATTAAAATTGAAGCTGATTTGTTAATTACAACCGACGCAGTAGTGGAACTTGGGGACATTCTAAAATATGGGAATGATTATTACCGTGTTAAGAGATTTCTAAAATACGATAGTCATAATTTAATAGCTTGTGATAAATGGTAGGAAAAGTAAAGGTGGTAGCAATTAAAAACTTAGATAAATGTATTGAAAAGTTTGAAAAAGCTGGTGATATAGACTTGAAACCTATTATTAGCAAGTTGACTAGAATTGTTCAAAGGGACGCTAAAATATTAGCACCTGTTGATACTGGAACCCTTATGAATCATATATTTGCTAAGACATTATCTGGTGAAACTGCTTCAAAGGCAGGACTGGGTTCTAATGCAATAGGAGTAGTTTATACAAATATTGAGTATGCGATTTACCAAGAATATGGCTGGTCTAGGGACTTAAAGGACGGAAGGCATATTATATATTCTGGTAAACCTTTTATGCGACCAGCACTTCAAAAGAATGAACAGTTAATAGAAAGGTCTGTTGAAAACTATTTGAGCAATAAATTGAAAAGCATAAAGAAATGATAGAGCCGAAAACAAGTATTTATAATCTATTGAGTACGGTAGGGACTACTTATCAGGCAATGCCTGAGGTGGAAGTTACTTATCCGTGCTTGACATTTTCTATTGCTGAGGACAGACCTGAATATACTATGGACGGTGAAATAAGTCATCAAGTGATTATTGTGAATGTAGACTTATGGGCTGAAACAAGCTCTGGGACATCTTCTATGTTAGTTGATTTGGTAACTAAAATGTTAACTGGTGGGTACAGAATGACTGCCTGTTCTGATATACCTGTTGAGAGTGGAAGTCATTTGTCTACTACTTTTGAAACGATAGTGGGTTAAGTGATAAAATAAATGAAAGAAATAAAAGAGAGTTTAATTTATAAGTTATTTAATTTTTAATTTATAGGAAAATGGCAACAAAGAGTTTAGGAACAACCCTAACCAAGACAAAATCGGGAAGCGAGTCAACAGACCTAGTAATAAGTGGACTTACTTCTATTGGAGAGGTTGGTGTTGAAAGTGATGAAATAGATGTAACTACACTTTCAAGCACTGGTGGGTTTAAGGAGTTCATTGCTGGGTTCAAGGACGCTGGTGAAGTTACATTAGCGGGATACATTTCTGATGAAGACCAGGTTGAAGCATTACTTGCCTTAGCAAGTTCACAATCAATAGAGAAATGGACAATAACCACACCTAATGGTGCAACTTGGAAGTTTGATGCATTTGTAAAATCATTCAAAGAGAGTGAGGCTACAATTGATGGTGTTAGAGGGTTTAGTGCAAGTTTAAGAATAAGCGGTGAACCTGAGTACGCAGAGGCTAGTGCAAGTGTATAAGATATGGGGCAGGGGACTGCCCTGTATTTTAAGAAACTAAAATTAACTTTTAACAAATGAAATAAATGGAAAATAGTGAAAGTAAGAATAAAAGCATAAAAACCGATTTAGAGTTTAATGCAAGTAAAATTGCTAAACTAGAAAAGGAGAGTGGTTTACCATTCTTAGAAGTATTAGGAAAGTTTAGTTTAGAGAATATAAACCTGTTTATTAAGTACGGTTTAGATGTTGATGAAGAAACTGCTTATGTTCTTATTAATGAATATCTAAAAGAAAAAGATATAACAGAATTATATGTTCTAATTTTAGAGGAGTTACAAAATAAAGGTTTTTTACCACGAACGGTAAACCTGAAAGAAATATTAAACAAAACACAAGAGCAGGTGGCGAAAATGTAGAAAGTTGGTTTTGGAAATATTGGGAAGAAAATGAAGAAGTGGCAATAACGGTAGGACTTAGTATTAAAGAGTATTGGGAACTAAACCCTAAACAGTTTGAAAAGTATATAAAAGTTTATGTAGAAAATGAAAAGAAGAGATTAAGAGAGGCTGATACGAATAATTACAATTTAGGGAAGTACATTGCTTATGCAGTAAATGAACCTAAGAAGTATCCCAGAAAGCCTTTTTTAGAAGACAAGTTAAACAGAATGGAAATGAACGAGATAGTAGGAAAGGAAATGAGTGTAGAGGAGATGGAAGAAATGATGAAACGAAATACCATAATTTTAGGTGGCAAGATAAAGAAAAATGGCAAAAGAAACAGTTGAAGAATTAGAAGTTCTAATCACTGCAAATGCAGATAAGTTAAGGTTGGAACTTCAAAACACAAATACAAAACTTTCAGAATTACAGAACCAAGTTCAAGGTGTTAATAAAAGTATTGGAACTAATTTAGTCGGTTCTATACTTAAAGCGAATATTGCTACAAAGGTTTTAATGAGTGTGTTAAGAACAACTGTTAATGTTACAAAGACAGTCATTACAAAGACATTTCAGTTAGGAAGCCAATATACAAGGTTAAAAACAGCAACAGAAGTTGTCACTAGAAATATGGGAATGACAACCGAACAAGTAGAAGGACTTAGAGATGCCTTAGAAGATGCAAATACTTATGGTAGTCAAGCAGAAAATGTTATTAAGACACTTGCCTTGTCAGGACTTGTGGATATGGCAAATGGATTAAAGACTATTGATGCAAGAACAGGAAAAGCGGTAGAAGGAACAACTGCTTTAATTCTTACTATGAAGGACTTAGGTGCTACCGCTGGAATTGATAGTGCGGAGGCTATTGAAAGACTGACAAAGTTTGTAAGAAGAGGGGAATTAACTTTTGCTGATGGACTTATTGAAATTGGTAATATCAATATGGCATATAAGGAGTATGCAGACAGTATTGGCAAATCTGTAATGGAGTTATCTGCACAAGAAAGGGCACAAGTTAGATTAAATATTGTAATGGAAGAAGGAAGGAAGTCATTGGGTGCTTATGCATCTACAATGCAAACTTCTGGGAAGGCAGTATTAAGTATTGGAAATGTAGTAACTACTCTATACGAAAGACTTGGTAGTTATTTAGAGCCTATATTTGCAAGTATATCATTAGCGGTATTTAATTTTGTTGACTCTACCAGGACAGCCCTTATTTCTAATGCTCAGACCTTTCAACAATGGGCAATTAGAGTTGCTGGATATGTAGTAGCAGTAGTTAGAGTACTTGGTACTTGGTTAAGTGCTATACCTGGAATAGGTAAATACTTTGAGTCATTAGCCAACTTCTCATTAAAACCAGTTGCGGTTACATTTGGAAAGATTGATGAGAATGCTAACAAGGCAAGTAGTGGAATGGATAAGGCAACAAGCAGTGCAAAGAAGTTGAATAAACAGTTAGCAGGATTTGATGAAATGACTGTTTTGAACAAAGAAGAAGGAGGTGGAGGAGTTGCAGGAGGCATTTCAAGTGGACTTGGTGATATGAGCAAGATATTTGATGTATCAGCAATGAATGAGCAGGTTAATCAGATTAACAAAATCGCTGATGAGGTTAGAGATAGTGTAGAAGATAAGATGAAGAAAATTAGAGATGCCCTTGAAACAACAGGAAAAGCAGTCTTAGTGTTTTTGGCAATTTTTATGGGATTAAAAACAATATCTTTGATAGGCTCTGCCGTATCAGGAGTAACAACAATATTTGGAGGGCTTGGGAAAATACTTACAGGATTAAATCCTACTGTGTTAATTATAATTGGAGTGATAGCAGTCCTTGCTGGATTAGCATATATAGTATGGAAGAACTGGGAACCTATTAGTGGGTGGTTCAAAAAGATGTGGGAAGATATTAAGACTTGGTTTAATGAAGGCATTGCAGGAATAACGGCACTATTTGATGCGGTAGTAGGGTTCTTTAAGAATAAAATCGATTATATGGGAGTAATGATTAACAGGTTTGTTACTGATGTTGTTAATTGGTTTAAGGGAATTGGAACTAGTATAGGAAATGCATTTGATACTGTTAAGAATACGGTTGTTTCTATCTTTAATAGAATAAGTGACTCGGTTAAAAATATTATAGGAAATGTATTAAATTGGATAGAAGATAGATTTAGTAAGGTTAAAGGGTTCTTCTCTAATTTAGGCTTGACAATTGTTGAAGTTATAAAGAAACCGATAAACGCAATAATTAAAGGACTTAATGTATTTATTGATAGTGTAAACAAAATTAAAATGCCCGACTGGGTACCTGGTGTAGGTGGGAAAGGAATATCAATTAAAAAAATTAGTTATTTAGCAAAGGGAGGAATAATAGATAGTCCTACAATGGCAGTAATTGGTGAAGCAGGTAGGGAAGCAGTATTACCATTAGATAGGAATACTGAATGGATAGACTTATTGGCAAGTAAAATAAACAGTAGGGGTGGTGGTGAACCTATAAACATTGTTGTTAAGATTGGAGATGATAAGGTTGGTGAAAAAGTAATTGATTTTATAAATGAGAAAGGACTTAGAACTGGAAGTACTTTACTTAATATTTAGTTAAAAGAAAATGATACTTTTGAAAATAGGAACAACTGATATAACAAGTTACTTAAAGGAGTATACGGTTAATTATCAAGAGATGTGGACGGAAGCAGGAAGAAACCTTGCTGGAAACTTGAAGGCAACATTTGTTGGAACTGTTCCGAAGATAAATATAACAACAAAACCTTTAACAGAAACAGAAGCACAAACGCTACTTGGACTTCTGAATGGTCATTCTTTTAGTGTTACTTGGTATAATCCACAGACGAAAACAACGGCAACTGGGACTTTTTACAGAGGGGATATGGGAATATCGTATCTAGGTGTTGATATAGGAATGTACAAAGAAATATCGTGTAATTTAATAGCATTTAATAAATTGTAACTAAGAGAGAATGATAACAGTAAGTGATGGATTTAAGACAGCAATGAAAGCGAATGCAAAGGAGTTGTCGGCTTATATTACTGATAATGACACAATAGAGATTAGAGATAATGATGACTTGAAAGAGTTAGAAATTAAGAACGAAGGAGATTTATTTGGAACAGTTTTGAGATTAGCAAAGGCAACATACTTTGGTAATTATGATTTGCTTGGAAAAGAAATAAATATCTATATGGGGGTTAAGGTTGGTGCAAGTTTTGAGTATATCAATTATGGAACTTTCTTAGTTGTTCAACAGGAAAAAGATAAGGAAACAGAATTAACTACTATTACAGCATACGATAAAATGTATGAAATGTTGAAGATGTATAAGTCTGTTATTGTTGGATATCCTGTTACAATTAAAGGGTTTTTAGAGAAGTTGTGTGGCGAGTTTAATTGTGAATTAGCGACTAGCAGTTTCTTTAATGATAGCATAGAACTTCCTGCTGATTTATTTGTATGGCAGAGTTTGAGTTATAGAAATGTGCTAGATTACATTGCAGAAATAACTGCTTCTGTGATTTACTTCAATAATGAGAACAAGTTAGTTGTTAAGAATATTGGAGATATATCAGTAGAAACGCTTATTCCTGATAATGTGAACAAAATGAAATTAGAAAACAAATGGGGTGGTGTTAATAGTGTTGTTTTAGCGAATACACCAACGGAGAGAAACTTTATTTATGACGGTGGGTATTATAATCCACCTATACTTTTAGAAAATGGAGAGGAATTGCTTTTGGAGAGTGGAGATACTCTTGATTTGGAAGTGCTGTCAGAGATTGATGGTTTGTATCAGATTAGATTTGAAAACAATCTGATTTGTTATGATGATAGAGAAGATTTTTTAAGTGGTTTATCGGGAGAATTAACAGGATTTGAGTATTACCCATTTGAATTAGAAACTGTGTTTTTGGGTTATTTTGAAATAGGAGATAAAATAATCATTAAGGATATAAACAATAACGAATATCCTAGTTATATTTTGGGAATAGACTTGTCTTTGAAAGACGGTGCAAAAGAAGTTTTAACTGCAAGTGTTTTGGGTAAGTCTAGAACTGGTGTAAAAAAGAGTGCTGGAATTGTTGAGCAAGGTGTTATGAAAACTGAAATTGGAACAGATAATATTAAGGACAACTCGGTTACAAGTGTCAAGATACAAGACGCTTCAATAACTACTGCAAAAATACAAGACGCTTCAATTACAAGTGCAAAAGTGCAAGAGATGTCAGTAGACAAGTTAAGTGCAGGAAGTTTGAGAGTAGGAACTGAAATAATAATTCCTGATGAAGAAGGGAATGCAATAATTTATATAGCAAATGTACCATAATGGCAGGTATTATATTGGTGAGAAAAAGCGGAATTAGTGGAGATGTAAGAGATTTAGGGCACAGAGATAGAACACTTGACAGTACGGTTAATCAATTGAAAGTGTTTATGTCGGGTTCTGGAACTGTTCATTTAGTTAAAGACGAGCAGTATTATGATGATAAAGAGATTATAGATATAGAACATAATCTAGGATACCAGCCATTTTTTGCAGGTTGGTTTAGACAATCAGGAACAACATTGTGGACCAAGATGCCGTCTATGATAGATATTGATATTAACGGAACACCTGAACACTTTTTAGGTGCAATGGGAAGACCTAGTGATAATATAATTCAATTACATTTCTATACAATGTCGATATTTGGACCTATGTATGATGTATATTTAGATTATCACTATTTAATTTATGTAGACCCTTATAGAGATGCCTGGTAAATTGATAGGTGCAAAAACAGGACATAATGCATTGACTACCGAGCCTAAAAACTTAGCATTTAGCAGTGATTTTGAACTAAACAAAATTGCAAAGATAAAAAGGTTTACTAGTCAAGGTTCTACTAATCACGGATTTAATTATGCACCGAAGTTTATGTCAATGAGGGAGATAAGTTCATCTCCATTGAAAATGGGTTGGGGGAATATGTGCGAGGTGGATGATGAAAAGATATATTCTTACATCGGAACACATACAACAGACTTTTCTTATGATAATTATCAGTCAGAAAGCGATAGTGCAACTTGGGCTATTATTTTTGTTGATAATCTAACAGAAGGCAATTTCAAGAAAGAAATACACGGAGGAGTTATTCTTGTTGGAAATGGGGATAGTGATTATGATTACAAAATACATAGTAAGTATGATACCTTCAAAGTTATGACGACAGGGAGATTAACGGTTAATGCTTCTCAATACGATAATGGTTCAGCAGGAGGAGTAAGAATAACATCTGCAACCTATAACCATAATCTTGGATATGTGCCTATTTTTGCACCTTTTGTTAATTATAAAATAAACAAGGACGAATATTTATCTTGGAATGGTCAATATAATACTCAAAACTATTGGACAAGTGGTTATCTCTACCATATTGGAGAAGAAGCTTATGATGAAGATGCTGGAAAATTATACAGATGTAAAAAAACACATATAGCAAGTGCAAGTAATAAACCTGAAAGTGGTGCAGAGTGGACAACTTACTGGGATTATTCAATAGATAGGAATGAAATATGGCAGAGTGGAAAGTATTACAATGTTGGAGATACGGTTGCAACCGAATGGTATGGTTGGTTTAGATGTATTGTAGCACATACTTCTAATTCAACTAATGAACCACCAATGGGGGATTACTGGGATACTTATTGGGAGTATTCATATAATCCTCACGATTATAATACCTATTTTAACAATCTTGAAGATATGAAACTAGTATACGGAGGGGTAGAATTATATAATTACTCGACATTTCTTTATTATGCAACAGAAACACAGTTAGTATTAAGTTTAGTTCAGACACAGGCTCCTGATATGTGGACTGATGACCACCAGTATTTGATATATGAGCATGAACCTTGTCCAGCAGAAACGGTATATGTAGATTATACGATATTTTATAATAAGATAAATGAAGAATTAGATTTGATTAGTGATTGAGGTTTGATTTGTGATAAAATAGAAATAGAATAGAAATAGAATAGAAATAAGAAAACAAAAAGATTAGTTAAGTTGATTAAAGAGTAAAATGGCAAAAACAACAAGTTTAGCAGAATTGACAGATGTTGCTAGTGACGATTTATTGGTAGTAGTTGACAAAAGCGATACTAGTATGGCAGATAGTGGAACGGATAAAAAGGTTCAAAAATCAAACCTTATAAAAGATACCGTCCCAGCAGGGGTTATTGAAATGTTTGGAGGTTCTACTGCACCTAGTGGATATTTAATTTGTGATGGTAGTGCAGTAAGTAGGACTACATATTCTAAATTGTTTACTGCTATTGGAACAACATATGGGGCAGGAGATGGAAGCACAACTTTTAATGTTCCTAATATCAAAGGAAGGGTAGTAGTAGGTTATAATAGTGCAGAAACAGAGTTTGATGCTTTAGGAGAAACAGGTGGTGAGAAGACCCATACTTTAACAGTTGCTGAGATGCCAAGTCATAACCATAGTAAAACTGTAATTCCAAGAGATACCCAATGGCTTGCACCGAGTCAAGGGTGGAACTATTCTTTTACAGATGGGGCAACTTATACACATTATACGGATGATACTGGTGGGGGTGATGCACATAACAATTTACAACCTTATATTGTTTTGAATTATATTATTAAAACATAGAGAATGATAAATGAAGAATGATAATAAAGAGAATGAACAATTTAATAAATTAGACAGACGGATTCTTATGCTAGAAGAACAGATAAAAAACATTGATGAAAAACTAGATATGCTGACGGATAAAATTGACAAAGGATTTTGTGATATAGGGAATACTTATGTTAGGAAGGATACTTACTCAAAGGATTTGAAAGCATTGACAAAAGAGAGTGCTAATCAAGCGAAGCGAATTGACGGAATAAATAAGTTAATGTGGTTTTTGATTAGCACAGTTTTGGTTTTTGTGATAACGAGAGTTTTGGAGACTGGGTTATAATTTTATTATAAGGAAATGGTGAATATGGCATATTATAGTTCTTTATTCAAAAAAGATGATGTTAGAATTACACAAAAGTATAGTAGTTCCCATAAAGGAATAGATTTAAGTCGTGGGGTTGTTAGAAGTCCTATATACTTTCCTAATAAAGCAATAAGTGGAGAGGTTGTAAGTATTATTTCTGAATACGATTATTTAGGGGTTCATTATAAAAATGCACCAATCATACTAATTAAACATAAAGACGGAAGTGGGTCAAGGTATATTCATTCTTACCCAGAAGATGTTAAGGTTAAGGTAGGAGATAAGGTGGTAGCAGGTCAGCAGATTTGTTGCACTGGCAACTCGGGACACTCCAAAGGCGACCATTTGCATTTTGAATGGTTAAGTAATTGGAATGATTTAAGGACAAGAATAGACCCATATAATTTTGTTATAAATGACAATATGCAAACTTTTAAGATAGGAGATAAAATTAAGTTCACAGGAATTCAATATATTAGGACTGGTTCAGGTGAAGACCATAAAATTATTAGAAATAGTATAGTTGGGGAAACCGCAACAATCAAGGACGGACCACGAGAAAGTGGTGGTTATACTTGGTATGACTGCATTTTTAGCAATGGAAGCACAGGTTGGGTTGCTGATGTTAAAAAGTTTGTTTTAGACAATACCCCTATACAAGACCCTGTAATACCCCCAGAACAAACGGAGTGTGAAAAAGAGGTGGAAAGACTTAAGGCAGAAAACAGGGGGCTTACTAATGAGTTAACAGCCTTTTTAAAGGATAGTTTGAAAGAAAGAGATAAAGAAATTAAAGAGTTACAGGTAAGTTTTGACACATTAAAGATAGAAAGGGACAGATTAGAAAAAGAGAAGTTAGAAATACAAGAGCAATTTGATAAATATAAGCAGGAAAATAATAGTTCTTTTGTAAATCCTTTTGTAAAGGTTTTTGACAAGATAATTGATTTTATTAAAAGAAAAGTTGTAAAATAAAGGCAATGGGATATTGGTATTTGTTCTTTGCTCTGGGACTACTTGATATTTTAATTGTAGCATTCTTTAAGAGCAGAGAATAAAAATAAGGAATAGAAATAAAAGGTCTGAATAAT
>Ga0208824_1003793_pt1 | contig 10162 bp, 7 predicted proteins | sample AD_JPNTR3_MetaG_FD_184447 | JGI IMG/M metagenome (GOLD analysis project Ga0208824, IMG submission 184447) | Active sludge microbial communities of municipal wastewater-treating anaerobic digesters from Japan - AD_JPNTR3_MetaG (SPAdes) (version 2) | ecosystem: Engineered > Bioreactor > Anaerobic >...
ATTTAATGATGTTAAACATTTAAAACGGCAAAACTTTTAATTGGTATAAACTTTTACCCAATCAAAAGGTATAAACATTTAAAATGATTAAATTTTTTTACATGGGTTTTTGATTTCGGATTAGTGTCAAATAAATAAAGTTGCTTGAAATCATTAAAGAATATTTTTTAATTTTTTACTTGACAAAGATATAATGTTTTAGTAAGATAAGACATAACAAAAAATTGCCCCACTACCAGGGGGCAAACAATACCTGGTGGCGGCGGGATGCCGTAAAGGAGGTTGATATGTATCAAAACAGATTTAAGAAATTGGCAATGGCAAAGGAATTTAGAGGTATCACAAAACTATTAGAAAAGCTGGGGCGGGATATTGATGAAATTGATGCCATTATTGTAAAAAGACTTGATGAAAATTTTCTTAATTCTTTTCCATCCTGTTATTCCTGGGATGGATCCGCAGGCGAAACGTACGAAAACACAAGATTGTTCGGCATTGCGGATTATAAGGGTTATGACGTGGAATGTGGGATCAAAGAAATTAAAATTTCGTGTAAAGGTGTTGCAGGTAGTAACTATGCATACAGCCCCCACTGCGAATATGACGGGGAAACATACCTTGAATCGCTCGCAAGAGTAGAAAATATTGACGATTATTCTTACTTTATCCGATATTTCAGAAGATACTCAGATTGGAGCGGGCAGGAATCAGAAGATACTCGAGAATTAACAATTCTGAAACTCCCTAAAAAGAAAACCATTACAGAGATAATGAAAGAAGCAGCAAAAAGAGCAGAAGAAGAAGTAAAGACAGAAATAGACTTCTAATAAAACGGCGGGATAAAGAAAGGAGGGAATATGAAACAGTTTACAAAACGGACAAGGGAGGTGATGGGCGGGATTGGAGTTTTTGTGATGGTTATAATTGCCAAAGTTAACTGGTTACAAAACGGATCCTCAAACAAAACTAAAAAGATGTATAAAATAAAATTAAAAAAGGAGGTTCAGTATGAAGCAGTATTTAAAAGTAGATGAAGAGGTGGTAAAGCTTCTAAGGTCCGCTGGTAGGGCGGACCTACTGGAAAGTCGTCGCACAATAGAAAAGGCGGATTTTACTACAGAATTTTCAAAAGAAAACCTTGAAAAAGCAATAAAGAATTATGACATTGTAGTAGTGCAAGACGGGAAAATAAACTCATACAAAAACAGAGTGGGTAAAGAGTTCAAGGTCTATTTCAGGACTCTTTCAAAGGGATCAGAGAAAACTGAAGCTGTGGTAGATATAGCAAAGAAAAAGAAAAAAAAGGAATCAGAGAAAACTGAAGCTGTGGTAGATATAGCAAAGAAAAAGAAAAAAAAGGAATCAGAGAAAACTGAAGCTGTGGTAGATATAGCAAAGAAAAAGAAAAAATAAAAAGTAACACTGCAAAAAGGACAGGGCTTAAAAACCCTGTCCTTTTTTTATTGTCAATTTTTCCTACAACACAAGTTAATAACAGCAGTCAAGAACACAGACTAAAAACGCAAACCTCTGGACAACACATAATATCCCATAGATTTTTCCAGACAAAAAAGGATTTTTTATTATTCTTATTATTCTTATTATTATTTCTAATATATTTTTCAGACAAAAAGATTTTACTGGAAACTGTTCTTGTTTTGTTTGGAAAAATATAATATGTTAAGGGATAATAACAATTTATTATTACTGTTATTATATCTATTATTCTTTTTACTCCTACTATTTCTAATATATTTTTCCAGATAAAAAGACTTTTTATTATTAATTATCATGTATCTATTGTTCTTGTTATTACATCTATTCTTATTTTTACTTCTACTACTCTTGATATATTTTTCAAGATAAAAAGGATTTTTATTTTCCCAAAAGAGTTTTATTGTTCTTGTTTTTATTAATTACTATTGTCCTGTTATTATTCTCTGCTATATTGTTATTCTTATCTCTAATATATTTTTCAGACAAAAGGAATATTCTATTACTTCTATTATTATGTTACTATTAAAAGAGTTTTTATTATTACTGTTGTATTATTACTCCTATCAATAATTTCTGTTCTTATAAATTTTTCAGACAAAGAAATTTTATGTTGTAATAGATTCTTCAGACAGTATTACTGTTTAATTTTTTCTGGTAGGTGAGTTTAATATATTAAACTTTTTTTATTATTTTTGATAAATTTTCCCGATGAAAGTTTAATATATTAAACTTTTTTATTAAAATTGATAGTTACTCTGGAGATGTTTTTCAGGTATTGTTTTCTGGTTGTTATTTTTTTCTGGTTATAAAAAGGATTTCAAGTTTGTTAAAATTGATGTTTTAATATATATTCTGGTATATACTGATTAACTCGGAAGCTGTTTTACCTCCGTCTTGTATTGTGTATTTTTTGCACATTGGAGTTTAATATATTAAACAAAAATAGTAAATTTGTTAAAATTTTCCCGATGAAAGTTTAATATATTAAACTTTTTTATTAAAATTGATATTTACTCTGGAGATGTTTTTAATGGTTTTTATGAATTTGTGGATTTTTTCTGGTTACAAAAAAGGATTGTTGCACAATTTATTCCCTCTTTTGTTCCATCATTGTGAGGGTTTAAAACTGTCTTGTTTAATATATTAAACTTTTTTATTAAAATTGAGAAAAAAACACCGATGAAAGTTTAATATATTAAACTTTTTTATTAAAATTTAACAAGTTCTTATCAAGAAGTCTCCATCTTATAGAAGATGGAGATGAATTGATGGCTGACAAATAATCAGTATGAAGCAGGAAGCCACCACTTCTTAAGTGGTTGGTAGTTCACTAAATTGGTAATTTTGATTAATTACTTTTACTTGTTATAACTGATTATTATTATAAGAAAAGTTGGCTTTTTTGGCATTTATTTGGCATTTATTTGGCATTAATAAGGAAGGAACAGATGGGTAGGAAAGAAAATATAAGAGACAAGATAGAACAGGAATTAATAGAGAAGGGAGATGTTAATGCCCTCAGAGCAATAAGGAAGCAATGGGGCAGGAAACAGAAGAATAAAAGTGCTGTTAAGAAAGCAATTAAGAAAAAGGAAGAAAAGAGAGAAGAAAAGACAATAGATGCAGTTATTGAGGAGGGTCTTAATGAACTGAAAACAAGAACAGATGGTTTGAGTGTTGAAAATATTGCTGATTCTTTAATCAGGAATGCTGGTAAGATTAGTAAGGTAGCTTCTGAGTTTGGTGTTTCTTATAATACTGTTGATGAGAAGATTAAGAAATCAAAACTTTTGAAAGATGTTTTAAATGGTATCAGGGAAACAATTCTTGATAATGTGGAAGATGTATTGTATACAAGGATTGTGGAGAAACAGGATTCGATAGCTGCAATGTTCTGGTTGAAATGTATGGGTAAACACAGGGGCTGGAACGAGAAAGGCGATGATAAGGGTAATGAAAAGAGACCTATATATGTGAAGATTATGCCTGTTGGTTTTAATGCCCCTGAAAGAGTTATTAAACCTGATAATATTAAGGCACTTGAGAAAGCTAAACCAGCCCTTAAAGGTAAGAAAGGGAGACCGAGAAAAGAAATTACTGTTGGAATAGAGAGGTTGAATGGGACGGAAGAAGACTTCGACGAAGCCACCTGTTGATGCTGTTGCTATTAATTTAAAAGCAACAAGGGTTTTTTATGAGAATTATTATTCAGATAAGGAGATTAATGTAAATATTGGTGGTGGTGGTTCAAGTAAGAGCTTTAGTATTATGCAACTTCTTGCTGTTAAGATGTTAACAGAGGAAAAGAAGAAGATGCTTGTTGTGAGGAAGACATTGCCTTCACTTAAAAATACTGTATGGCTTCCATTCCATGAGATTATTAGTGATATTGGTGTTGGCGATTTGGTTACTGAAGATAAGGTCTTGATGAATCTTTTTTATAAGAATAACTTGATACATTTTTCTGGTCTTGACAATGTTGAGAAACTGAAATGTTTCCACCCTGATACTGATATACTTACCATTAAAGGGTTTGTTAAGGTTAACAGAATTAAGAAAGGAGACTATGTTGCTTCTTTTAATGGTAATAATATTACTTTTACTCCTGTTACAAATATATATAATTACGAATATGAAGGATTAATGTATAGACAGAAAGACGGTAGTTGTATAGATTTCTTTGTAACACCTGAACATAAATTTTTAGGAAAGAAGAACGAAAAATTTCTTTTTGAAAAGGTGTCTAATATAGATACTGATTTTTTTGTTCCTGTTTATTTTAATTGGGTTGATGGTTTTGAGGACAGGAATATCAATGTTAAACAGATTGTAGATGGGATTATAGAAAATGAAGAAATCCCAAGAATTATTTTTTCTTATAATAAGAGAATTTTAAGTGAAATTTTTTATCTCATAATTAATGAGATAGGGACTGTCTTTTCTAATTGTATAGATTTTGTAACTACCTCTAAAAAATTTGCAGATGATTTATATGAACTTGCCTTGTTCTGTGGAGGACAACCACAAACTATCATTGATAATGAAATTTTTATTGTATCTACTAAAACAAAACCAGAAAAATTTGTTAAATTAGAACCTGTTACTGATTTTTATAAAGGCAAGGTCTATTGTGTTGAAACAGAACCTTATCATACTGTCTTTGCAAGATATAATTATAAAGGATTGTGGACAGGACAGAGTTCAAACTGGAATTATATCTGGATTGAAGAACCTACTGATGGTATTTCCAAAGAAGAATTTGAAGTTTTGAGATTGTACTTGAGGGAAAAAAGTGTGGATGGTAGAAAAAATCAGATATTTATTTCTATGAACCCTGTTGATGAAAGATTCTGGGTTAAGGAAAAATTAGTAGAAGACACAGCATTTAAAGATGATATAAAGATTATTCACTCTACTTATCTTGATAATCCTTTTCTTGATGAGGATAGTAGAAAAAGATATGAAAGATTAAAAGAACAGAATTACAACTTGTATAGAGTTTATACATTAGGAGAATGGGGCAGGCTTGATAGTGTTATTTTCAACAATTGGGAAGTTATTCCTTCATTTCCAGAAAATTTAAAAGGTATGATTATTACTTATGGTATTGACCCTGGTTATAATGACCCTACTGTTGTTCTCCGTTGTGCTATACAAATGGCAAATGATGAACCTGTGTGCTGGGTAGATGAGCTTTTATATAAACCAAAACTGACTAACTCAGAACTGATAAGATGGTTAAAGGATAATATTGTTATAAATGAAAGAAGCAGACCTTTCTTTTTTGATTCACAATACCCAGATAGAATTAAGGAATTGAAGGTAGAAAATTTTAATGCTATCCCAGCTAACAAGAACTTGAAAGATGGTATAGATTTTTTGAAGAAATTCAGGATAAAGATAACAGAAAGAAGCACTAATTTAATCAAAGAGATAAGGTCTTATTCTTGGAAAGAAGACAAAAATGGAAATGTTCTTGATGAGCCTGCTGACTTCAACAACCATTGTATTGATGCTATGAGATATGCTGTGTATTCTGTTTATAGAGGTGCTGGTATAATTAGAATAAGACATATTTAAGGAGTTGCTATGATAAAAGAAGTTCTAAAAAGAGCTGGTAAGGCTTTTTTAAGCTCCATAATGAAATCTTCTTCTTCTATTAATCCATATGAAGATGCTACTTTTTTTAAAACTCTGCGTGAGTTGGCTGGCGGAAGAATGCAAACCAATCCCTATACTGAATCAGTATGGGTCTTTGCTTCTATTAATGCCATTGCTCAAAATGTGGCAAGAGTTCCTTTCAATATTTATAAGGAAGAAAAGTTTGAAGGAAGAGGAACAAGAAACAAAACAAAAGAAAAGATTTTAGTTGATGAAGGTGAACTATATGAACTGTTTTTAAATCCTAACAAGTATATGCACACAAATTTACTGTTTTATGCTACACTTGTTTATCTTGAGTTGTTTGGTGAGGCGTTCTGGTTTATGCCAAGAAGAAATGTTACTGAAGTGCCTTCAGAAATAACTGTTATTTCGCCACAGAGAATGTTTCCTTTTTTTGAAGAAGACGAGAGAGGTAATAAAATATTTAATGGAAGGTGGAAATATAAACCAGTTCAAAATGGTTTTGCAGAAGTATTAGAACCACATGAAATATTACAGTTCAAATATTTTGACCCTTTTAGTGATATTAGAGGTATTTCTCCTTATAAAGCTGCTAAATCTGGTATTGAACAGGATTATCTTGCAAGTGAGTATAATAGACAGTTCTTTGGTAAAGGTGTTGGTCTTTCTGGTATAGTTAAAGTAAATGGTTTTTTAAACGATGAGCAGTTTAGGAGATTAAAGGAACAGTTTAGAGAAGAACATTCTGGTATTGAAAAAGCACATCAAATAACAGTTATAGAAAATGCAGACTTTATTGAGACTAAATCCCTGTCTCAAAGAGACATGGAGTTTTCAATTCTGAAAAGAGTAATAAGAGAAGAAATTTTAGCAGCATACAAAACCAATGAAGTTATTCTTGGTGTTTATTCCAATATACAGTCTTATGAAGGTATTAAAAATGCCCACCTTGCTTTTTGGAGAGAAACAATAATCCCAAAAATAAATTTCTTTCAAGAATATTTATGGGCTAAATTTTTCTACAAAATTAATGGTGGTAGAGAATGGGGAGAATTTGACTTATCAGTTGTAGAAGCATTGAGAAGTGATTTTATAGAGAAGGTTAATACTGCAAGAACTCTTTATGGTATGGGTTATCCTATTAATGTTATTAATGAAAAATTGGATTTAGGTTTACCAAGAGTTGATTGGGGTGATGTGTGGTGGACATCAAGCAAAAACATTCCAGCCACTCTGTTAATTGGAAATAATAAACCTGAAAAAGAACCAGAAAAAGAATCAGAAAAAGAAGAAGAGACAGGCAGTAAGTCTACTGTTTTTGAAGATTTCTCATATCTTTCTGAAAGACAGTCTGAGCTTGAGGATTATTTCAATAGTAAACTCAAGAGATTTATATTTGAACAGAGAAAGAGGATTTTAAAAGATAAGAAACTGGATGAAAAGTTTGAAAAGGAACAGCTTTATGAAGTCTTTAAAGACGCATATTTGAGAACTATGACTGTAGCAGTAGAAACATTTTCTCTTGAAACTTTGAAAGAAATTGAAATTGATGATGAAATTAGAAGCATTGTAGATAAGAAAATTGAAACAGATACAAATTCTTTACTAAAATCTATATTATTTGTTATTAAAAATGTAAAGCAAAATGAAATATTTTTAAAGAAGGTATACAATAAGATTGAAAGTAAGGTTAGTCTTATAGTTAAAACTGAAATTACAGAACTATTGAATGAGGTAAGATTTAGTCTTATGCAGAAGTTTGGTATTAAGAAACATAGATGGATTTGTTTAAGAGACAGGCATAAAAACTTACATAGAAAAATTGTTAATGTTGGTGAGTCTTTTTTAGTTGGAGATAAATTATTATTTCCAGCATGTAAGGAGGCTGATTCAAAAGATGTTTTAGGCTGTTCTTGTTTTACTGTTCCTGTGGAATAATTGTTCTTATTTAATTACAAACACTTATGAACAAAGATTATGTTTTTAAAGGGAGGAGACGTATGAAAGATAACAATAAGATTGTTAAAACATATTTTGCTAAAACTATCGATATTGATAATGATGATTATACCGTAAAAGCAATAATATCAGATGAATCTATTGACAGATACGGTGATATAATAAAACTTGATGCGTGGGCAAAATCTCTTGATACTTTTATGAAACATCCTGTTTTAGTAAGCTCACATAATTATGATAAACTAATCTATAACATAGGTATTATTAAAAATTTAGAAATTGACCCTGAAAAAGGGTTAGTAGCAACAATGAAGTATTTTGTTGGGGAAGGAAATGATGAAGCAGATTGGGGTTTCTTCCTTGCAAAGAATGGTGTGGCGGCATATTCAGTGGGTTTTAGACCAAAACCAAAAGGAACTATAACTAATGATTGGGATGATGAAGATGTTAGGGCAGGAAAGAAACCATATAGGATTTTTACTGATGTTGAGTTACTGGAAGTAAGTCAGGTAATTGTTCCTGCTAATGCAAATGCTTTACAGGATAGCATTAAGAACATAGAAGATTTTGTAGTTAAATCTTATTCAGAAAAAGTTTTAGACTTTATAAAAGTAAAAACAGGTATTCCTTACAAAAAATATCAGCTTGCAGACAAAGAGACTACATGGGATGCTGGAAAAGAAGTAAAGAAAGCTACTGTTGATAATTTAAAAGAAATGTGTGCTGTTATCGTAGGAGACCCTGAAAATAAAGGTAGTTACAAACTACCACATCATACTGTTGATGGTTACAAAACAGTATGGCGTGGAGTTACAAATGCAACAGTTAGACTTACTGCAACAAAAATGCCCGAAGAAGATGTTCCAAAAGTTAAAGAACATCTTGGGAAGCATTACAAAGATTTTGGAGAAGCACCTCCTTGGGAAAAGAACAAGGATTTGTGGGATAAGTTTGAAACAACAGGTCTGTCAGAAATAACAAAAGAAGATTTTATTGAGCTTTTTGGTGACACAGACTTGTATGAAGAATTAGTAATGAAAATAGAATCCACCGAAAATTATCATCACATTCCTGTAAGAGATGTTAAGGACTTTATAAAAGATACTTTGAGGACTATAACACTATCTGAAAAGAAAGGCATTAAAGCAGTAGTTGGTAAACTAAAAGATGGCGGAAACAGTATGGTAATTCAGAAATATTTATTTGATGTGGAAAAATGGACTCTTAAAGAAGCTACTGATTGGGTTAAAGAAAAGGAAGGTAAGAAAGAATTAGAAGAAGTTATTTTAGAAGAAACAGAGTTTGAAGATGAATTAACAAGATTGGATGAAATTGAAGATGTTGTAGAAGAAGAAATTGTTACAGATGGAAAAACAGAAGATGATATAGAAACAAAAGAAGATGATGAGGAAGATGTTTTAAGTTTTGAGGTTAAAGTGATTGATAGATTGGATAGAATTATAGAGCTACTTGATGAGATTGCTTCTAAACTTGATGAAGAAATAGATGTGGAAAGTCTTGCTTCTATGTTTGCTAAATTTCAGAAGGAAGAAAAGAAAGAAGAAAAGAAAACGGACACATTTGATAAGATTTTTTCGACTATACAGGAAGATTTGAAAGAAATTGATACAATCTTAACCTATAATCGAAAATCATAAGAGGGGTCAGTTCTTGGACATGAACAATGATTCCATTGATTTTATAATAATAAAAAATAAAAATATGGAGGTTTTATTATGTCAATCGAAATAATAAAGGAAGCACTGGATAATCAGAAGGAAATGATTAAGGACTTTGTTAAAAAGGTAGAGGATGTTTTTGTGGAACAGAAGAATATTATAACAAGGATTGATGAATTGGAAGAATCCTTGAAGAAAAGGAGAATCTCTGTTCCAGGACTTGAAGATTATGCAGACAAATTCAGCATAGCAAGGGCAGCAAAAGCAATCATAACAAATGATTGGAGTGAGGCTGGTTTTGAGAAAGAAGTTTTTGCAGAAGCACAGAAAAAGGCAATGGGTGCTACTGGTTCATCCAATATGGGCTTTTTTGTGCCTGTAGAAATTCTTCAAGGTTATATTGAAAAACTGGAAGCAGAAGCTGTTACTATTAAAATGGGGGCAACAGTTCTTCAGAATCTAACTGGAATACCTGCTGTAATACCAAAACAGGTAGGTGGTTCTACTGGTTATTGGGTAGGAGAAAATGCAAGTATTACAGAATCTGAATTAAGTGGTGGACAGCTTTCTATGACTCCAAAAAGGGCAGCAGCACTTTGCAAAGTATCTAATACACTCTTAAAATACAGCAATCCTTCTGTTGAGGATTTAATCAGGAGAGATTTATTTACAAGAATAGCTCTACAGATAGACTATGCAGCACTTGAAGGAACAGGCTCTGAATATAAGCCTCGTGGAATACTTTATGCTGGTATAAATTCTGTATCTGGTTCTACTCTTACATTTGACATGACGTATGATATGCAGTATGAGCTACAGAGAGACAATGCCTATCGTGGGAAACTTGGTTATGTTTTCCACCCAGTAGTAAAGAGAACACTTGTTAAAATGAAAGTTGCACA
>Ga0208824_1003798_pt1 | contig 10156 bp, 9 predicted proteins | sample AD_JPNTR3_MetaG_FD_184447 | JGI IMG/M metagenome (GOLD analysis project Ga0208824, IMG submission 184447) | Active sludge microbial communities of municipal wastewater-treating anaerobic digesters from Japan - AD_JPNTR3_MetaG (SPAdes) (version 2) | ecosystem: Engineered > Bioreactor > Anaerobic >...
CTGACGATGAAATGCTTTTTATCCTCAACCGCTATAATCTGCGACAGCTTTTCAGGATCAACCAGCGCACTATACCAATAATCCAGTATCTGTATCACATTCATGGCAGGTAACTATATTCCACTAAAGAATACTGTGAGTTTACCATCTGCTCTAATTTTGGTTTAAAGAACGATGACATCGTCATCAGCAACCGTTCAATGGGGCTTGCCGTATCATCATAAACGGCTGAATCGTCCGACAGCCCGGCTAATTTACGCGCCTTATTGACTGCATCTTCATAACTGCCCAGCTCATCAGCAAGTTTATACTCTATCGCCTGATTGCCGGTAAACACACGCCCATCAGCATACGGCATGATATCGCTTACCGCCATATTTCTGCCTGCTGCTACATCGTGTACAAACTTCTGATAACTTGAATCAATAATCTGTTGAATCAACTGCAATTCTTCCGGCGATATTTCCCTGTGCATGGCAAGGATATCCTTATACCTTCCGCTTTTTATTACATTCATACGGATACCCAACTTATCAAATAAGCCTTTGAGATTGGGAGCCATGGCAATAACGCCAATTGAGCCTGTTATGGTGCCATAGTTGACAACAATAGCATTGCACGCCGAAGCAATGTAGTAACCGCCTGACGCTGCTACATCACCCATCGAAGCTATGATGGGAATATTTTTTTTTCTAAGCGATAGTATCTTGGTATATATCTCCTGTGTTGCAGCAACCGTCCCGCCAGGAGAATTAATCCGTATAACTATCGCCCTGATGCGGCTGTCCTGTGCTAATGCATCAAGCCTTTTTACAATGTAATCGGCATTAGCCTGCGCCATCATATCACCGGTTGCTTCGATACGTCCATACACACGCACGATGCCAACTCCGGGACCCTCGGTGAGGTTAATCCGTGTACCAATGGTCATCTGGCGCTGCATGGTTATGCTTATCTGGATTATTGCAAGTACAACCGCAAAAACCACCATTGCCAGTATGGCTATAAGTATCCGTCTGTTTTTATCCATACCCTATCCTCTGCCAATATTTGACAACAATACACCATGTACAGCAATAAATGCAACATTTTTTTCTTGCTTTTTTTTGGCGATAGTTACTATTAAAACCGATAAGTCGGTATAGTATAAAACCGTTGCTCTTTATGGAAAATCAGTACGCATTGCCGGGTGAATAATGTTCTGGCAGCGTTATAGCAATCCAGCCGTGCTCAGGCGAAATCAAAGCGAAGAATCTCGCCGTTGTATGTGCATGTCATCCTGAACTCTGATTCGGGATCTAATGTAAGCAAAAGGGATTCCGGGTCAAGCCCGGAATGACACTGGTGTAAAAACTCCCCTCGCCTTGCAAAGAAGAGTGGCAGGAGGTTAGGTTCATAATCATAGTTTGAAAAGGAGGAGTAATAACCCAATGAAAAAATGCTTCATTATTGTAGCTATAGTCCTCGGAATACTATGTGCCGTTTCTTTTGCAATTTTTTTCTATTACTGGCAGCAGCCATCGGTTAAATATCTTCTTACCATGGGAGGCTACCTTCCTGTTTATGGCATATCCATTTCTGAAGAAAGGATAACAGTAAATAATAAAACTGTACCTCTTGACATCTATCGCAAAAAAGGTGTTCACTGCAATACATACTTTGTACTGTTCCATGGTCTGACCCCACAGGCGCATAAACACCCGCAGCTTGTGCAAATGGCAAAATCCATTGCCTTTGCTACCGGGATGAACGTCATTGTCCCTAAAATTCCGGAATATTTTATTAAAGATGCAACCCTTCACGATGTTAAACAGGGAATACGTTCTCTTTACAGCAGTATTGTCAATGCTTATCCAGGACATTACCGTGCATTTGGTGCATGCTTAAGCGGCACTGTTATGCTCAGTGCATTTACCATGCTGCCGCAAAACATATATCCTGAAAAAATATTGTTATTTGGTCCCATGTTTCAGGGGGATACCATTAAAGGCACCCTGTTTGAAAAATATTTTGATGTAGATTTTTTGGTTAAATTAACAATTTCATCTAATATGTCTATGTTTAACCCGGAAGAAAAAGATCTCATCCACAAAGCTATGATGAGCGCTAATATGGGCATTACCGATGAAACAAGGATGAAACAGATACTGGGTGATAGGCTATTTCGCGATATCTCTATAGTAACAATCGATGAAGAGTATCTAAAAAAAACTGGAGCACGTACACTTTTAAAAAATTATAAAGCCATCCCCAATTGCAAATACTTTATTCTTCATAGTAAAACCGACAGGATCATCCCTTTTGATGAAGGGAAATCGCTGTTCAACTTTTTAAAAGGAAGCGGTACATTTTCTGAATTTTTAGGCACAGAACTTTTAGATCATGTATCCGGGCGGATAACCGTCAAAGGTTTTGTCAGTGAACTGAAATATATGAAACACTTTTTTGACGAACTTTTTGAGGGCGACAGTTACTGAGTACTGGGGTTTTCCTTATAATGCTATAAGGCTCTGACCCCTTTTTATACCCACTGTGCAATGGAGTAGCGCTTGCGATACGCCTCCTCATACTGTAAAAAACGTCTTACCCGTTCACTGAAACTGTTTCCCAACTGCAGAAAGTACTCATGATGGTCTATCGGTACCCCAACATCAGCATCCTCCTGTAAATAGGATTGTATACTGCTGTAGCGATACTTGATAGGACTATCGCACCTGCGCTTGCGTACCGGATTAAACGCTATGTACCACAGCAACCACAAGAGATAATGAAAGGCATCATGTGCAAACTGTACAATGATGTCCTTATACCGCTCATTCCAGAATGGCCCGGTCCTGCCGGTTATTTTATTATACACCTCGGCAAACCGAGCCTTGATATACTGCACAATGCGTGCTATGGGCGCTCCCGTGCTGGTTGTGTGGATAACCATATGGATGTGATTGTCCATGATGCAGTAGGCAATAAGCTTAAAGTCATATTTTTCTTTTGTTCTGTTCAATATGTCTACAAAACAGGCTTTAAAGTACTCCTCCTGCATCATATCCCGCCACTCGATACAGCGGATCATGATGTGATAGGTATGCTCGGGCAGTTGTATACGCAATTTCCGTGCCATTGGTATTCCTCCGTTTTTTTATTATAATTGAAATCTCTACTATATAAAACGCCGGAGATGGAAAAAATTAAAAGAAATGGTGCATTTTTTTTTATTTTGTAAAAAAAATCGCATATATGGGTATTAATGGGGTCGGAGCCTATGTTCTGTGCCTGCGTAAGTACATAACTATTACGTTGAAAATTGGATTACACATGAGAAAATGAGAAAAAAATGGGGTCAGAGCCTACCCACATTATATAAAGGGGAAAAATAATAATAAAATATTGACTTTTATGGTATATAGCAGTATGTTGTTAACTAAACGGTTAGTTACTATGAAAACAAGTAAAGATAAGATTATTCATGCAGCTATAATAGAGTTTGCTAACTATGGTCTTGATGGTGCACGGGTTGACCGTATTGCAAAAAAAGCTAAGATAAACAAAGCAATGATATACTACCATTTTAAAAACAAAGAAGCGTTATATGCTGACATTGTAAAAAATTTAGCCCAAACCATCTTTGATACTGTTCAGGGAAGTCTGCAAAAAGCTATAGAAGCAGGCAATCCAATCATAGTTATTGAAGATTATGCAAGGCACATGAGCAGCCTTGATAAGCACTATTTTTTGATCATTATGCGTGAACTTTCAAGTGGTGGTAAATTTATACGGAAGATAGTTGCTCCTACCATTATTGAACCAATAACAGAGCTTGTTGGGAAATTTTACCAGCTTGGAAACAATAAAAATATGCTAAAAGATATTCATCCGCAATATACCATGATTTCCATTGCCGGCGCTGTTATCTTTTATAATCTCATGCGGCAGATACTTGAAGGAACTTCAGTCTACCAAAAATATTTTCAGGAATCTAATGTTGAACAATATATTGCAAATCTGCTGCAGCTTTTAGCGCATGGTATTGTGAAAAAGGAGTAATTATGAAAATGATATGTATTACTCGATTACTATCGCTCATAATAATACTTTTTATTTCCATTCCGGTTAATGCTCTGCAAAAGCTAACTTTAAATCAGGCAATTGACATTGCCTTAAAAAACAACTTTGAATTATTAACAGCGCAACAGCGTTTAAAGCAAGCCAATGAAATAATTTATCAGGTGTGGGGTATGCTTTACCCGGCCTTAGAGTCTGAAGCTGATGCCATACGGCAATATGCGGAAAATGGATTTTTAAGTTTATCTGACGGGCAGTATGATTTAAAATTTATTCAGATTAAGTTTGGCATAAATCCGGGGAATTTTTACAATACATTAACTCAAAGTTATAGTAACTACAAACTGGCAAAAGAAGATGTTAAAAAAATAACATCAACTATTGAGTACAATGTCATTAAAAGCTACTTTGATGTTATACTGGCTGATGAGGTTATAACATTACGTAAAAATTCTATCAATGTGTTACAATCAAACCTTCTTGTTGTACAAAACCTTTTTAATACCGGTACCGTTCCAAAATTTGAGCTGCTGCAGGCACAGGTTCAATTACAAAGTCAGGAACCTCTACTTATTGAAGCAGCAAATAACTATAACACAGCGCTTGATCTTTTTAATTACCATGTTGGTGCTAAAACAGGAACATATACTATAGCATATGAAGGATTTGATAGCACTATTAAAAAACCTCAGCCAGTTGCCATTGTTAATTTGTTGGTTGAAAAGGCTCTTTTGTACCGGCCTGAGGTGCTGCAACTGTCATTACGTAAGGACATGGTAAAAGATAGCATAGAAGCAACCCAATCGGTGTATCTGTGGCCAACATTTTCCATTGCGGGGTACTATGGTAAAACTTACCTTTTACCCAACACATCCGATGTTCCACTTCCCTTCCCCGGTCAATCTCTTGATTTGTCTACAATTACTGGTAACAAAGAATGGCAAACAACATGGCAGATACGATTTGCAGCAACGTATCGCTGGGGCTCGCTTGTACCTGTTGATACCGTACAGGGAGTGGAGCGTGAAGAAAAGGAAAAGCTTAAAGAAATTGAAGAAAGAATTAAACAGGTTAAACAAAGTATTATTATTGCTGTACGGACAGATTACGGCAAACTTATCACTGCATATGAAACAATCATAGCACAAAACAAAAATATAGAAACAGCTTCAGAAGGTTTACGTATTGCTAAAGAAAGCTATCGTGCTGGAGTTATAAAAAATTCAGATTTGTTAAATGCAGAATTGCAGCTTACCTCTGCACGCATGGGTTATATCAAGGCAATCAATGACTTCTATTGTACTATCGCCCAACTTAAAAAAGACACGGGATTTGACTGTACTGAAATAATTTTTACCGAGGAAATGTATGAAAAATAAACGCATTATTCCTGTTATTGTGGTAGTGGTTATTGTTGTTGGCGTCACCATCTATTTTGAAATGCTGCGATATAGTGGCAAAAACGACAACCGCATAGAAGGTTCCGGCGTTATTGAAGTAACCGAGGTTGAGGTAGCATCTAAAATTGCCGGCAGAGTTGTTGAGCTTCCTTTTGATGAAGGGGAGGAGGTAAAACAGGGAGCACTTATTGTTAAATTAGCATACGATGAACTGAGCGCTCAGAAACTTTCAGCACTGGCTAACCTTACCAATGCTGAAAAAAATTTAAAACGGGCACGTGAGCTTTTTGCAAGCGGCTCTATTTCGCAGCGGGAACTTGATAATGCTGTTGCCGCATACAACGTTGCAAAAGGAAATTATGACTTTGTTATGGCAACTATTGATCAGGCGGTGTTGTATGCACCTGTTGCAGGTGTTGTGCTTACACGGAATTTAGAGGTAGGCGAGCTTGCCCTCCCCGGCAGTTCCATCATGACGTTAGCTGATTTAACAAAAGCATGGATAAAGATATACGTTAATGAAAGATATATTGGCCGGGTAAAGCATGGGCAAAAGGCGTTTGTGTATACCGATAGTTATCCTGACAAACCCTTTCCCGGAAAGGTGGTGGCTATTGCCAATAAGCCTGAGTTTACACCAAAAACTATCCAGACAAAAGAGGAACGCGTGAAATTAGTCTTTGCTGTAAAAATAACTATTGATAACAGCAATAAAGAATTAAAACCAGGAATGCCTGCAGATGCTGTTATAGTAACAGGTGAATAATGATACAGGTTAAGGGACTCATTAAACAGTTTAACAGCATTATTGCAGTTAACGATGTTTCATTACAACTGGAAAAAGGTGAGCTTGTTGGTATTGTAGGGCCTGATGGTGCCGGCAAAAGCACATTGCTAAGAATCATGGCTGGCATTTTGCAACCTGATATAGGTACAACACTTTTTGGCAATAAACCATATCAGGATGCTATCTATCATGTTAAAGAGCATATTGGTTACATGCCACAACGTTTTGGGCTATATGAAGACCTAACGGTACTTGAAAACATCATGTTCTTTGGCAAAATATTTGGATTGCGCGAAAAAGAAATTAAAAAAACATTACCGGTGCTCTGGAATTTCAGCAATCTTGAAGCGTTTAAAGATAGATTAGCCGGAAAGCTTTCAGGTGGCATGAAACAAAAGTTGGGGCTGGCATGCTGTCTTGTTCACAAACCTGCAATTTTATTGCTGGATGAACCAACCAATGGTGTTGACCCTGTTTCACGGCGTGAGTTCTGGAAGATACTATATGATCTGTGTGTGGAAGGAGTAACTATTGTAGTCAGCACCGCATACTTAGACGAAGCCGAACGTTGCAACCGTGTTGCCCTGATGTACCATGGTTCATTTTTAAAAGTGGATACTCCAACAGGTATTAAAGCAATGATCAACAAACCATTACTTGAAATTGTAACCAATAGACCTGTTGAGGCTGAACAAATACTAAAGACAAATCCTGAATATATGCATGCACTCCGCAGCGGAAATGCAGTGCGTGTGTTTGTTGACAATGTTGCAATGTCTTTGCCTGCTATTGAAAAACTTTTATTTTCACATAAAATATCAGTGCTCACAATTCATAAGACAACGCCGTCATTAGAAGACATCTTTGTTGAAGCAATTGCACCGAGGTGAACATGATAAGTCTTTTGCGCATTATTGCGATAGCTCAGAAAGAATGGATCCACATATACCGTGATATTCGAAGCCTTATACTATCCCTTTTTACTCCGGCATTATTAGTGCTTATATTTGGCTATGCTTTGAATATGGATGTAAAAAATGTTACATTTGTTATCTATGACCAGAACAGAACATCGTTCTCACGCCAGTTTGCAGAAATATTTATGCACAGTGAATATCTGCAGTATAGTGGGTATGTCCATAGCTTTCACGATATTGACGCCATTATCAACAGCAACAAAGCCGTAGCAGCGCTCGTTATCCCTTTTGATTTTACTAAAAAACTTAAAAGCGGCAAATCATCACAGGTTCAGTTGTTATTAGATGCTTCAGATTCCATGTCTGCAACCATAGCATCAGGATACTTTAATGCAATTATATCGCAATATAATCTGCAATTACAACACAATGCATTAAACAGCCTGGGATATGGCAATAGTATAACACCAATTTCAGTTGAAACACGCATATGGTATAACGAAGAATTGGAAAGCAAAAATTTTGTTGTCCCTGGCATTATTGTGATTGTTCTTGCCATCATCAGTGCTCTTATAACATCACTCACCATTTCACGCGAGTGGGAGCGAGGAACTATGGAAAGCCTTATAACAACCCCGGTGCGCTCATATCAGATTATTATTGGCAAACTACTCCCTTATATTTTCATTGGCATCTTTGATGTCGTTATTACCTACCTTGTTGGATATTTTGTCTTCGATATACCCATCAGAGGAAGTTTTGCCGAGCTCATGTTGGTTTCTACTCTCTTTCTTATTGGCACCTGCACCTTTGGACTTGTTATCTCATCGGCAACACGAATTCAGGTACTTTCAATACAGGTAGCTATGATTGCCACCTATCTGCCTACGATACTTTTATCAGGATTTATTTTCCCTATAAAAAATATGCCCATCATTTTACAGGCAATAACCTATATTATTCCTGCCCGTTACATGGTTTCTCTTATCAAAGGTATAGCTATAAAAGGGCTGGCTGCATCACTTCTTTCAACACAGATCATCTTCATGGTCATCTTTGCATTAGTTATGGTGATAGTTGGCATTAAAAAAATAAACTTACAATATATAGGATAGTTACATGAAACTATCACTGAATAACATAAAAATTATGATAAGGAAAGAATTTACACTTGTAATACGAGATACTAATTTTAGAGCAATCATCATTGTCCCACCCATCCTGATGACATTGGTATTTGGCTATGCGGTCAATACGGATGTCAATGATGTTTTATTTTCAGTATATGATCGGGATAGGACAGCTCAGAGCAGAATTTTTATTCAGCAATTTGTTGCATCGCCATATTTTGCCCTGCATTCTTATATTGACTCGCCTAAACAGGGAATGACCCTTATTGAAAAGGGTGATACAGACTTTTATCTTGAAATAGAAAACGGATTTTCAAAAGCTTTAAAAACCGGGAAGCCTGTTGCATTGCAGGTTATCCTTGATGGAACCGATTCCAGCCGTGCATCAGTTATACAATCATATATCAATTCCATAACACTTTCATATATACAGGAACAATTTATAAGTATTATTAAAATGAAGATATTATTGCAATCACAAATCGGTTTGCAACAAAGCTTTATAGAACTTATCCCACGCTACTGGTTTAATCAGGATTTGAAGAGTGTAAACTTTTACCTCCCGGGCGTTATAGCAATGCTCATAGCACTTATCACTATTATGCTCACCTCCATGTCCATAGTAAAAGAAAGGGAAACTGGAACAATGGAGCAGATTAAAGTATCACCGCTTAAACCTCAAGAATATATGATTGGCAAGCTTGTTCCCTTTGCCATTATTGCCTTTATTGATATTATAATGGTTACTGCCATTGCAATTTTCTGGTTTGGCATCCCATTCAGAGGAAGCTTTGTGTTTTTATTATTATCTGGTATTATTTACATTGTCTCTACGTTAGCTATTGGGCTGTTCATATCATCGGTTTCATCAACACAACAGCAGGCAATGTTATCATCACTCATGTTCTTTTTTCCGTCAATTTTATTGTCAGGTGTGATATTCCCTATTTATTCTATGCCCAAAGTCATCCAGCTTGTTACTTATTTAAATCCAATGCGCTATTTTGCAGAAATCGTCAGGGGAATATTTCTTAAAGGGAGCGGTTTATATTATCTATGGCACAATATCATCATTCTTCTGGTGATGAGCATAGTTATTTTACGTATCAGCATATGGCAATTTGGCAAAAGGTAACCATATTTATGTATACAGTAATCGTAAACAACATTACCAGGCGTTTTGGCGATTTTACAGCAGTGAATGCAATAAGTTTTTCTGTTTCAAAGGGTGAAATATTTGGACTGCTTGGACCTAATGGTGCCGGTAAAAGCACTACCATAAAGATGTTGTGCGGATTATTACAACCCGATGATGGCGTTGGTACTGTTGCCGGCTATGATATTGTTAAACAACAATGGGAAATTAAAAACAGTATTGGATACATGTCGCAAAAATTTTCACTGTACGAAGATTTAAGCATAGAAGAAAATTTAAAATTTTATGGAACCATTTATGGACTGGGCACTGCACAATTAAAACAACGCATGCACTATATCATGGAGATAGTTGATATTATATCTCACAGACACACGGTGGTAAAAAATCTTCCGCCTGGAATAAAACAGCGACTTGCATTAGGTACAGCTTTAATTCATGATCCACAAATTTTATTTCTGGATGAACCAACATCAGGAGTTGATCCTCTTATGCGCAGGATATTCTGGGATGAAATTTATAAGCTTGCTAACGAGGGGAAAACAGTATTTGTAACAACCCACTACATGGATGAAGCAGAACATTGTAACAGAATAGCTCTGATTATTGCAGGTAAGATTATTGCACTTGATACACCACAAAATTTAAAAGAAAATCTGCCATATAAAATAATAAAAATCACCACCAATAAATTTTTACAGGCGTAT
>Ga0208824_1003800_pt1 | contig 10152 bp, 9 predicted proteins | sample AD_JPNTR3_MetaG_FD_184447 | JGI IMG/M metagenome (GOLD analysis project Ga0208824, IMG submission 184447) | Active sludge microbial communities of municipal wastewater-treating anaerobic digesters from Japan - AD_JPNTR3_MetaG (SPAdes) (version 2) | ecosystem: Engineered > Bioreactor > Anaerobic >...
TATAGCGAGATGACCATGCGTATTGTGCGCCCCAAATGGGAGCGTTCGCTTTCGTTCAAGAGCTGGAGTAAGGGTGCAGAACTCTCGCTGGTTTACATCACTGCGCCTGCAAGGGAAAAAGGACAGGCTTTCCTGAAAATAAATCGCGAAATGTGGAGCTGGAATCCCACCATCAACCGCACGGTTAAGCTGCCCCCTTCGATGCTCTCGCAGGGTTGGATGGGATCGGACTTTACCAACGACGATTTGCTCAACCAGCGGTCAATTGTAGTTGACTACAACCACTCCATTGCCGGTGAGGAACAAGTTGAGGGGTGGGATTGTTGGCGAATTACCCTTTCTCCCAAGCCCGATGCTCCGGTTGTTTGGGGCAAAATGATTCTTTGGGTTACTAAGAAACATTACCTTATCCTAAAATCGGAATACTATGATGAAGAGCAACTGCTCATAAAAACGGAGTTGGCACGCAGCATTAAGGAGATTGACGGAAGAATAATACCTACCGTATATGAGCTGATTCCGGCCGAGGAGTCCGGTAACAGAACCATTGTTGAACTGAATGCCATTAAATTCAATATCGATATTAACGATAGCTTTTTCTCGCTACGTAATCTTACCCAGGTTAAGTAGGCGAAAACCAATAAAACATTTTGGTATGAGTTATTTCAAAATGGCACAACGGAACCTTTGGCGCAATAAGCGCCGAACGGCCATTACCATCTCAAGTATCTTTTTTGCGGTGCTATTTGCGGTAGTAATGCGTTCGTTTCAGCTGGGTTCATACTCGCTCGTGATACGCAATGCCATTGAGCAGTACTACGGCTATATCCGTGTCCAACACCCCGATTTTGCCGATGATCCCTCGCTGGAGAACACCTTTGAGTTCGACGGGAGCCTGCCTGAAAAAATTTCGAAGGTTCCTAATGTTAAGGCAGTAACTGCAAGGCTCGAAACCTTTGCCCTGGCTTCGTCGGTCAACATCACCAAGGGCGTGCTTGTGCTTGGGATAAACCCCGAGGCCGAAAAACAATTCTCAAACCCTGAACAGTTCATTGTTAGGTATACCATTCCTAAGATGCTGGCCGATAGTTCAGGCATGGAGCACATTTTTACTGATGAAGTAAAAAGGATACTTGGTGCACACGCCGGCGAATCGTTTACCGATTCTGCAAAGCTGGCCAGAATTTTCGACGACCAACCGGTTGATGCTGTCCAGCTAAACCAAATCCTGAACCTGTCGCGGGTGCTGGGGCGATTTATTACCAGCAACGATAGCGGTGTTGTAATCTCATCGAGGCTGGCCAATTTCTTAAACATTCAGGTTGGCGATTCACTTGTGATGCTGAGCCAGGGTTACCAGGGTGCTTCTGCATCCGGGGTTTATCCGGTTATTGGCATTGTTCGAATACCCAACCCAGAACTCGACAACCGAATGGTTTACATGCCGCTACAGTTGGCGCAAAGTTTCTCCAATGCACATAACCTATTGTCGTATATGGCTGTTAACTTAAACGATGCAGCCGACGACGCACTAAAAGTTACCACCGATAGCTTAAGAAGTACTTTGGCGTATACTGGCTTAGATATTAAAACCTGGCAAGACCTGAATAGGATTCTGGTTCAACAGATTGAAAGCGATAACCAGAGCGGGAAGGCTTTCCTTTTTCTGCTCTATTTTGTTGTGTTCTTCGGGATTTTTGGAACTGTAATAATGATGGTTCACGAACGGATGCATGAGTTTGGTGTGCTTGTGGCTGTTGGTATGCAAAAAATTAAACTGGTCACAACGGTTTTGCTCGAGATGCTTATTATGGCATTGATTGGTGTTGCTCTTGGCTATCTTGTTGGGCTACCAGTAATTCATTACTACCATGTTCATCCCATTAGGCTTACCGGTGAAATGGCAAAAATGATGATGGATATGGGTTTTGAACCCTTAATGCCAATGGCTCCGTTCGATGCATACGTCATTTGGCAGGGTGTTTCGGTGGTATTCATGGTGTTGCTAGTATGCATTTATCCTACACGGAAAATACTAAAGCTTAACACTGTAACAGCAATTAAACGGTAACCAATTGAGTTGAAAACATTAAAACTTTACAAACATGTTAGTCTCACTTAGCTGGCGAAATGTTTGGCGTAACCCAACCCGGAGCATGGTTGTGGTGGTGGCTGTTGCCCTTGGCCTTTGGGGTGGGGTTACTGCCATGGCCCTTATAAACGGGTGGGTTAAGCAGCGCATTGCCGATAGCATTCAGAACGAGATATCGCACATTCAGATTCACAATCCCGATTTTTTACTCAACGAGGAGGTTGATAAAACTTTCAGTTTCGACTCAGTGGCCGCTACCCTCGATTCTACAAAGGGGATTGTTGGGTTTAGCGGAAGGTTGAAGGTTTTTGCCATGGCTCAAACCGATAGGGCCAACTCGGGCCTGGTTGTTTTAGGTGTTAGGCCAAGCAGCGAGCGGAGTGTTAGTGGTATTCCCAACAATTTGATAATGGGCAGTTTTCTTGAAGGTGATTTTAAAACCCCTTCGATTGTTCTTGGGAAGAAAGCAGCCGAGGAGCTGAAATTGGTTAACTATGAGCTAACCGATAGCATTGCTCATAAACTCTCGGCAATTGAGCCAAGGCTTGGGGAGCAAATCCAAACACTTGTGGGTAGGAGGTATAGGACTCGCTCCAACCTTATGAACGCCCTTAAAGCTGAACTTGAGCCCGCTCTGTTTAACCACTACTCCGAAACCATAGCCGACTCCTGTGCTTCGTTCAGGTTAAACGGCCCTGTGGTTCTGACATTTCAAACACCCACTGGGGAACTGCATAGCGAGATGTTCAGGGTTCGTGGTATTTACCGCACCTCCAATACAGCCTTTGATGCGCGTATGGCTTTTGTAAATTTCGATAATCTTGCTTCGGCGGCTAACATCAATCCAAGTCACGTTCATGAGGTTGCCATACTCTGCAAGGATAACACCCATGCGGTAAGTATAGCAAAAGCGCTATCGGCTACGCATCGTAGCCTGAAGGTTCAAAGCTGGGATGAGATATCACCCGAAATTGCCCTCTATGCTGCATTTGGCGATTTTATGGGAATGATTTACGTTGTAATAATCCTGTTTGCCCTAGCATTTGGCATTATCAACACCATGATGATGAGCGTTCTGGAGCGGTATCGTGAGTTTGGTATGCTTATGGCCATTGGTATGAACCGTTTACGCGTTTTTAGCATGATAATGATGGAATCGGTTTTCCTAACCCTTACCGGTGGGGTAGCGGGCATTGTGCTTAGCACCGGATTCATCAAAATATTTGCCCGTACCGGAATTGATTTTGGCATGTGGGCCGAGGGTTTTGAAGCCATTGGATACTCCTCAGTGGTTTACCCTGAAATTACCACATCCAACTATGTACTGATTACCGTGCTGGTGGTTGCCACAGGCATTCTTGCTTCATTGTGGCCTGCTCGTAGGGCGCTAAAGCTAAACCCCATGCAGGCACTAAGAGTTGAGTAAATTCTGATAACTTGTAAAATATCAATCCATATGGCAATAATTGAAGTTGTTAACGTTGATAAGATATACAACGACTCGGAGGTGAAGGTTACAGCCCTGAGCAATATCAACCTAACCATCGAAAAAGGTGAGTTTACTGCTATTGTGGGTCCTTCGGGTTCTGGGAAAACAACCCTGCTCAACCTATTGGGCGGGCTCGATTCGCCAACCAACGGTAAAATTCGTGTTGGCGATGTTTGGCTTAATGAGCTAAAGGGTTCAAAGCTCATCGATTTTAGGCTTCGGAATATTGGGTTTGTTTTCCAATCATATAATTTGATACCTGTGCTAACTGCCGGCGAGAATGTTGAGCTAATCATGCAGCTGCAAGGTGTGCCAGCTAAGCTGCGCAAACAGGTTGCAGCCGATATGCTAGGAAAGGTGGGATTAGCCGACAGGTTTGCCAGCCGTCCGGCTAAGCTATCGGGAGGGCAGCAGCAGAGGGTTGCCGTTGCTCGGGCACTGGCATCTAAACCTCAATTCATACTTGCCGATGAGCCTACAGCCAATCTCGATGGCAAATCGGCCGAGAATCTTTTGCAAATTATGGAACATCTTAACCAGACCGAGGGCGTTACTTTTATTTTCTCTACCCACGACCAGCGTGTGGTTAACCGCGCCCGCCGGGTAATTCTGTTGGAGGATGGTAAGGTTAAATCCGATACACTTCAGTAAAATTTCTGCACTATGCGAAAAGTGTTAAATTCTACTCTCCTTTTGGTTTTGCTGCTTTGCGATTATGCAGGTGCACAGGAGTTTAAGGGTCACGTAAAGCTGCTTAACAACCTGTTTGTTCCTTACCCCGATACGCTGATTTGGTTCACTGACCAAACCCTTGAGAATAGGCTTGAGTTCAAGTGGGATGCCACCGATTGGCTGAGGTTTGATGTTCAGGCGCGCAATCGATTTATTTATGGCGATTTTGTCGAGTCCGTTCCCGACTACTCATCGCTTATTGGCAATGAACAGGGATTGGCTGATCTATCGTTCATTTGGGCCGATGGTCGTTCGTTTGTTGGTCACACCGAGTTCGATAGGTTATTTGCCAGATTTAACCTCAACAGCATTGAGCTAACCATTGGCCGCCAGCGCATCAATTGGGGCATCGATTTGGTTTGGAACCCCAACGATATCTTTAACACCTTTTCGTATCTAAACCTGGAGTACCCCGAGCGTCCGGGCACCGATGCCGTTACATTGAAAGCTTACACCGGCCAGCTATCGTACATCGAGGCCGTTTACCAGCCCCACAAAACTGCCGATAGCAGTGCTTACGGGGTTAGGTATAGGGCAAATGTTGCCCGCACCGATTTTCAGGCCTTGGTGGCTCGTATGGCTGGCCACTACGTGCTGGGCGGAGGCCTATCGAGTGAGCGTGGTCAATTTGCCATAAGGAGCGAGGTTTCATATTTCCATGCCATTAGGTCGAGCGAAAAAAGCGGTTTTGTAGCCACCCTTTCGGCCGACCGCTCTTTAGGGAGCAATAGTTTTATGCAGTTTGGTGCGCTCTACAACTCATTTGGCAGCAAGGGCAGCCACGAACCTATTAGTCTCATTGAACCCCGGGCGCAAAGCCCAATGATGCTAAGCCGTGGAAAGGTTAACCTTTTTATCAGCATAAATTCAACTGTGGCAACGCTCTTTACCCCATCGCTGGCCATACTGGCCAACCCTGCCGACTGGTCGGCTGCGGTTATACCTAGTGTAGGCTATTCAGCCTCCAACAACCTAACCCTTGCCCTAACGGGTATGCTATTTACCGGGAACCGCACCGATGAATACCCTAATATTGGCCAACTTGCATACTTTAAGGTGCAATGGAACTTTTAGAAACTATTACCTTTCAGTTGAGGGGTAGGGCTGAGTTTTTTCACTATCAATCATTAAACTTAAAGTATCACAGTGTTTCACAGAGTAACACGGAGTTTCACGGTGTAAATCAGCAGTATTTGTGTTCCATTCCAATTCACGAACAAGTATTAACCATCAACTTTTCCTTTCATGCTGAGCGCCCTTTTGTGCCTTAACGAGGAGCGAAGGGTCCAATTTCTAGTGTACCGTGTACAGTCTGCAGTGTACAGGGAGGGTTGTGTTTATGTTTGTTTGGATGGTTGTAATGTTGCGCCTGACCCCTCTAAATCTCCCCTGAGAGGGGAGACTTTAACGGCACTCCCCTCTCCTGTCAGGAGAGGGGTTGGGGTGAGGTCGTTTTCCACGAACAACGAACAACGTTTCCAGCCCCGTAGGGGCAAAATATTTGTAACGCCATGGCAACCCTACATGTACAGCGATGCACGCAATACTTTTTCCAAAGAGCAAGGACTAGGCTTTGCATCGCAAAGGAAAAAAATTGCAAAGAGCGATTCACACGTTCTTTCTTGTCTTGATACAAGAAAGAACCAAAGAAGATCAAGGCATAAAAGCCCTAAAATAAATGGAATTTATACTCATGTGTCTCAAAAAAGTTTACAAAAAATTATAAGTCCATTTGATCATTTGTAAAAAATCTTTATTTTTACAATAAGTATGATTCAAGTCATACATATACGTCCAATTTAGGAAATATTGTATGATTTTATCATACCTATAAACGAGTTAGAGCCAATGCAAGAAAAAAAGACACGCAGACAGATTTTTGGAATAACGACATATTTTGACGTAGGCTCGACATATTTTTGAAATTTGAAAATAGGGAAGCCGAAAACTAATCAGAGTAGGCAAAAATTAAATATAATTGTTATGGCTAAGTTTTTTTGTATGTATTGCGGAACAGAACGTTCAAGTGTTTCAAGTTTAACATCTTCAACTTGCAGTAAAAACCCTAGTGGTAAATATCATGCGTTGTATGAAGGTTCAGAAAAAAAGGAATATACTTGTAAATACTGTGGAACAAAGCGTTCAAGTATTTCAAGTTTAACGTCTTCGACATGTAGTAAAAATCCTAATGGAAAATACCATGTTCCTGCAATCTAATGAACAAAAAGAAGTAACGGCTATGCCGTTACTTCTTTTAAATTTAAAGTATAAATTTTATAATTTGATATAATGGAAGCATCAACAACGGTAAATAAAATGTTAGCAGGGAATAAGATTTTTGTCCCCACTTATCAGCGTGCTTATTCTTGGGATACAGAATTTGACAAAAGTAAAACTCAAAAACACGTAAATGTTTTTTTGACAGATTTAGAAGATTATAATAAAAGTTTGGCATCAACACCATATTATTTTGGTCATTTTCTGTTTGAAGAAAAATCAGAAAGCCATTTTGGAGTAATAGACGGACAGCAAAGACTAACAACTATTGTTATTTTCCTTTCCGCTTTATTTTCAAAATTGAAATCAATTCGGACTTTAACTGAAAATGAAGAAGTGCTTTTTGAAAATATGATTAAGCGTAAATCAAATTACATTTTTTCAACCGTTGATTATGACAATCAGTTATTTAAAGACTACATTGTTGACCAAACTAAAAAAAATAAAAATGGTTTGGAAACCGAATCAGCGAGACGAATAGTTAATGCGTTCGACTTTTTCACAAAAGCATTAAAAGACAAAGAAGAAGTATATTTGACGAAAATGCTGAAAACTGTAAATGAAGCATCATGTTCGACACATCCAGTTAAAAATGAATCCGAAGCAATTCAAATGTTTATTTTCCAAAACAACCGTGGGAAAAAACCATCAAATTTGGAAATCATAAAAGCACAATTCATGTTTAACGTTCATCTTTATGGTGGTGAAGAAAAAGACAGTTTGATTGAAGAAATAAAAAACCGCTTTGAAAAAATTTATAAATCAATTTCGTCAATTGAATACAAGATAGACGAAGATGATGTTTTAGTTTACACTTTACGTGTTCATTTCAATTCACTTTGGGAATCAAATGCAATCGACAAAATCAATAAACTATTATCAGAAAGCAATCCCATTCCATTTATCAAATCATTTACAAACTCGCTTGCAGTTAGTTTTGAGCATTTGACTACATTTTTCGGCAAAGACGAAAGAGAAAATATTGAAATACATTCATTAATAACATTAGGTGGTTTTGCAACAGCAATCCCATTTGTTATTAAGGCTTATTCTTTCGGACTGCAAACAAAAGAAATTTGCAAAATTTGTTCATCAATGGAAGCAATGGTTTTACGCCACAGACTTATTGGGACAAGAGCAGAATTAACATCAAGAATTAATGATGTATATCAAAAATTCACATCAGAGCAACCTGACATTAAACCGATAGTTGACAGAATTGAATGGATGAAAAATATACCAAATGATTCTTGGTGGTGGGCGTATTGGAATAAAAACGAGTTAGAAAAAGCAATTCAAGGCGGAATGCATCATTCAACAGCAAAATTCTTGCTTTGGAAATATGAGAATCACCTTGAAAATCAAGGTAAAAATGGATATTCCCTGACTCGTTTTGACAGCATTGAAAGCCCAGAATTAGAACATATTGCACCACAGACACCGACAAATGGAGAACCAATTGCAGCAGGCTATTGTGAATATGATGAAGAATTTAGAAACCAATATATTGACTGTTTAGGAAATTATTTACTTCTTTCAAAATCACACAATTGTTCGGTTGGGAACAAACCATTTAGCGAGAAAAGAAATTCGTATAACCATCTTGGACAACAAAGAGAAATTCAAAAAATGACAGCGGAATCGGAAATATGGGACAAAGAAAAAATCAGTCTGCGTAAAGACAAAATAGTAAAATTTATACTTGAAAACTTCTAAGAAAATAATGCACATGGCTCTAACAAAGGCTATATGCAATAAGGGTTTCAGTGGTAATTCAAGCGTTCTGCCCCGCTCAAACTTCGGTGCGTGTGGACAGGAAAGTAGCCCGCAATCCCTTACTGCATATAGCCTCAGCCGTTACAAGCAATTTAATATAACATATCATGAATGATAAGATAATTAAAATTTGGGAACCAATAAGTTTTACTGAAAACTGGACAGGCATAGATACTTCATTATTTGATGAACTAGCTCTTAGCTGGTATCAGAAAAGAAAAGAATTTAAAGAAGGGAATAAGGACTACGAAGATTTTATAAACAAACTTAAAAGACAACATGCCATTGAAACCGGTATTATCGAAAAGTTATACGATTTAAATGAGGGAATAACTCAAACATTCATTAAAGAAGGTTTTATTGAAAGTTATATAAGCCATGAGGATACCAATATAACACCTTCTCAATTGATGGGATATTTAAAATCTCATTTTGAAGCTATGGACTTTGTGTTTGACCTTGTTAAAAATGATAGACAATTAACTAAATCTTTTATACTTGAATTACATCAACTACTTCTGAAACACCAAGATTATACAACTGCAATCGATTCGTTAGGGAATATCGTACAAGTTAAAGTTTTAAAAGGGAAATTTAAAGAACATCCCAATAATCCTAAAAGAGAAGATGGAACAACTTTCGAATATTGTCCTCCAATTCATGTCGAAAGTGAAATGGATAATTTAATTAAGATTTATAATGATTTAGAAGATAAAAAAATCCATCCTATAATAATAGCAACATGGTTTCATCATGCCTTTACACAAATACACCCTTTTCAAGATGGAAATGGAAGAATGGCAAGGTTGCTAACAAGTTTAATACTAATCAGGCATCAACTATTCCCTTTAAACGTCTTAAGAAACGAAAAGCCAGAGTATATTAAGGCACTTGAAGAAGCTGACAATAAAAAACCTGAAAGATTAGTTAAATTTTTCAGTAAAATACAAAGAAGAAATATTGAATTTGCCTTGAATATTCAAACAAAGCCAGACACACTTTATGAAGTAGCTGAAATATTCAAAGAAAAAGTTGAAAAAATAACAACAGAAAAGAAAAAAGAAAGAATTGAACATATTGAAAAGAATTGGAATCTTTTATCAAAAAACGTTTATAGTATTATTGGTAAAATCCAAGAAGAATTATTTAATGTTGTACCAAAAGATAAAGCATATATTCAAGCTATATCATCAAAGTCAAATAATTACTATTACTATACAAAACAAATCATCGAATATGCTAATGAGCATAATTATTTTTTCAATAAAAATTTAAAGAGAAAATGGTACAGAATCTCATTCCATGTAACAAAAGATAAGCGATATGACATTGTTATTAGTATCCATCATTTTGGTTATTTCGATTCAGTTGTAGCTATTGGTGCATTCATAGAATTTATTGATAAGATTCACAAAGATAATAGAATTGAACAAACAATTCCTTTAAATATTAAACCCTATACGATATCATTAGAAAAAGAATTAACAGAGGCATCTAAAAATAATATCGAAGAGTATTTAAGAGATATATTTAAAATAGGAATGTCAATAATTATAAATGAATTATCATAAACTGCATGTAACAGCGTGCTTGCTCCATGCCTCTGAAATTAAAAAAATCAATGAAACTCAAGAATTCGGCACGAGAGCAAGCACGCGAACCGTTGTGTGGCATAATAATACCTTACATTATTGAAACAAAATTAATCATACAGAAAATTGATAATAATAGAAGCATGAAAAAAATAATTTCAATAATTTCTTTTATCGTTCTATTTTCTTGCAAA
>Ga0208824_1003806_pt1 | contig 10137 bp, 10 predicted proteins | sample AD_JPNTR3_MetaG_FD_184447 | JGI IMG/M metagenome (GOLD analysis project Ga0208824, IMG submission 184447) | Active sludge microbial communities of municipal wastewater-treating anaerobic digesters from Japan - AD_JPNTR3_MetaG (SPAdes) (version 2) | ecosystem: Engineered > Bioreactor > Anaerobic...
AGAGCATAATGAAGTGGAGGAAGAGAATGAAGGTACATATCTTTACGTACGGTTGTCAAATGAATGAAAACGACACAGAGATAGCAAAGCAACTTCTTGTAAACGACGGACTCGAAGTTGTGCAATCCGAAGATGAAGCGGATGTTGTGATACTAAACACATGCGCTGTAAGGAAAAAATCTGAAGAGAAGATATACAGTCACATAGGAAAATTGAGAAAGAAACACAAGAGAATTGGTATAATGGGCTGCGTCGCTGAAAAGGAGAAAGAAGACCTCTTCAAGCGTGGAGTTTCGTTTGTAATCGGTACGCGCGCACTTAACAAAATACCTGAGGCTGTAAGGAACTCTCAAGAAGGAAGAAAACAAATATTTCTCGATGATACACTAGATGAAATTGAATATGAGCATGTAGAGACGAGAGCTTCATCACACCATGCTTGGGTTACTATAATATATGGCTGCAACAGATTTTGCACATACTGCATAGTACCGTACACAAGGGGTCGAGAAAAATCAAGGGCCATGGCTGAAGTACTAATCGAAGTAAACAATTTGGCAGAGATGGGATATAAAGAATTTACTTTCTTGGGTCAGAATGTAGACGCGTACGGAAAAGATTTGGCGGATAGCACATCGTTAGCAAAGCTACTTTTCGAAGCTTCAAAGATAGAAAACGTGGAGCGGCTATGGTTTTTGACTTCGTATCCATCCGATTTTTCGCTGGAAATTCCTCGAGTAATGACAACAAGTGAGAAGGTTGCAAGGTCTGTACATCTGCCTGTTCAACATGGCAGCAATAAGATTTTGAAGGCCATGAACAGGAGGTATACGAGAGAAGAATACATAGAACTAATTAGAAATATCCGGGAAATAGTCCCAGACGTCTCAATATCGAGTGATATAATAGTAGGATTCCCTGGTGAAACTGAAGAAGATTTTGAAGAGACAATAGCACTCGTTGAGGAAATGCAGTTTGAGAGACTGAATTTAGCGATCTATTCACCTAGAGAAGGAACGGTAGCTTGGAAGTACTTAGCAGACGATGTACCTTACGAGGAGAAGGTAAGAAGGATGTCTTTCTTGCTCAATCTTCAAAAGAGGCTCAATAAATCATTGAACGAGAAGTATTTGGGTAAGGAAGTAGAAGTCATTGTAGAGTCACGCGCAAAGAACGGATTGTTCTACGGAAGAGACATAAGAAACAAGATAATTTCTTTCAACGGTTCTGAAGGATTGATAGGTAAGAATGTGTTGGTGAGAGTTGAGAAAATAACAGCTGGTCCACTTTACGGAAGCATTGTAGAAGAGATCAAGGCTTAATATGCATGCTGCTCGATTAATGCCAAGAGTTATCATCTTTTAATGAAATTTTAAGCTTTCTGTGGTACTCTATGGGTGGAGGTGATGACTGTGAGTAAGATATATTTTAGACTACCCATTCTTATAGGGGTGCTGTTAGCTATCACAACAGTGATAACTTTTGGCATGGAGTACGTTGTGAGAGTTGACCAAATGGAACTCGGTAAGATCATAACTGAAAATACTAAGAATGGTTGGACAAGTGTCAGTGAATTGGAATACGGTGAAAAATACAAGGTCGAAACGAGAACAACGTATGGAAAATCTGGACTTTTTGAGGTTTACGAAGCAACGTTTGTGACTGGTGATGAGGTTGTTGCAAAGATACTTGGCACAAACAAACAGAATCGCATTTCAATCACTGTATATATGTACTATGACGACCCAAATAATCCATCAGTCAAGACATTCACATTTGATAACAGTTCAATGGTAATTTTGGATAACAACTTCGTAATTCCACATTTTGAAATGATGCTTAAGACACCAAGTCCGGTGTTTACCATACTGATTCCGCAGGCATTATTTGATCCTTCAAAGACAGAAAAGGCATCTGGGAATGCACAGTTAAAACGTGCAGCCAATGGAAAGTACGTTTTGAGTTACGAAGGAGTCGACATAACAATTTCTACAGATAAACTTGGAATTGTGAGTATGGAATATTCTAATGGCATTACCGTTGAAAGGGTGAAGAAATAACTGAAAACATCAGATTATTTAAGAGAGTACGGAATAGTTCTGAAAAAGTCATTAGGTCAGAATTTCTTATCTAGTGAGGAATATGCGAATAGAATTGTCGAGGCATCCGATATCAAAAAGGATGATACAATATTAGAGATAGGTGCAGGCGCAGGAACTTTAACACTTTCTTTGGCAATGACTGGAGCTGAAGTCTATGCTATTGAGATAGATAAGAGAATGGAGCCGATATTAAAAGAAAGGTTGGCTGAGTACAACAATGTTCATTTGATCTTCGAAGATTTTTTTAATGTGAATCTTTCGTTCTTGCCCAACCAGTACAAGTGCATTTCAAATATACCGTATTATATAACCGCACCTATAATAAAGCGATTGATTTTTACGAACTTCAATGTACTTTACCTAATGATGCAAAAAGAAGTCGGAGAAAGATTGCAGGAAAAGCCCGGTAGTTCAAACCGGGGTTTTCTTTCAGTTGTTCTTCAGACCGTGGCTGACCTCGAAAAGGTGATGATAGTTCCAAGGAGTGCTTTTGTACCAAACCCTGAAATCGATAGTATCGTACTAAGAATAGAAAAGAAGTCTTCGATACCGTTCATGAGTTTGGAAGAATTGTCAAGTTATTGGGAATTTGTTTCATCGTGTTTTGGCCAAAAGAGGAAGACGATCTACAACAATTTAAGAGCTATCGGCCTTGATAAATCGATGATTGAAGAAATGCTTAGCGGCATCTCACCAAGTGCAAGGCCTGAACAACTAATGAACGATGAGTTTGTAAGTATGTGGCATAAATGGAAAGAATTGAAAACATTATCAAATGGAGGGGCTTTATGACCCAAGAGAAAGTATTTGTCTTTGATTTGGATGGTACGATATTGAATTCGAAGAATGAATTTCCACCAGAGACTAGGGATGCAATTTTGAAGATAGCTGCAAAAGGCGACAAAGTTGTTTTCGCAACAGGTCGAATGCATATTTCTGCCAAAAAGATGATCGACAACGTTTTTGGAAAGAGCAATGCTTTCCCGATAATATCGTACAATGGTGCCGTTGTGTACGTCCCTAATGAAGGGTTCATATACGAAAAGACTATCCCATTGGATGTTACACACATGGTAATAGACTTTTTCAGAGAGCGACATATTCATGTGCATAGCTATGTTGACGATATTCTCTACAGTGAAAAAGATGATGACGAGATAAAACTATATTCAAAACACGCAGATGTGCCATATACTGTAGTCGATGATTTGAAAAAGCTCAAAGAACCTATAAAACTCCTTGCAGTTGGTCAGCAGCAAGTACTTGACGCAGTTGTTCCAGTGTTGCACACTCAACTCAATGATAAGGCAAATGCATTCAAGAGTTTCTCGATATTCCTAGACATTATCCCGGAAGGTACGAACAAGGGAATTGCTTTGAAATTCTTGGCTGATCACGTAGGCTTTGATCTCAATTCTACAATCGTGTTTGGAGACAACGAGAACGATATATTCATGTTCGATGTGGCTGGAATGAAGATCACCGTAGAAAATGCTGTACCAAGGCTAAAAGAGGTGGCCGATTTTGTCAGTAAATCTAATGAAGAAAATGGCGTTCTTTTTGCTCTTGCTAAGTTTTTCCCTGAGTATCTTCGCTAACTCTCCAAATTCAACAATTCAAATCTGTACAACTAGATTAGAAAAGATTGTTGATGATGTCTCTCTGCTTACTTTGGGAAGCATGGGAAACCTTTCACTTGCAACAAATTTGGGAAAGTACGTGGGGAGTCTACTCAAAAGTCAAGGATACGATTACTATGTTTTGGGACCGCTCGATACACTCAGTATAGACGATGATGACTATTTTTACAGAGTCAACAAATCTCCTTTTATCACATCTGATCTGTACGACAAGTTTGCAACAGGTTTAACTGCAGCTGGTATCATTCCAGTTTTTGATGGCAGAGGAAAGATGGATACGTATTTGATCTCGTCTCTCGTTACGAGAAAGCTTACATATCCCGTAATCGTTGAAGACGAGGGAAAGGCCAATTTACTTAGAAACTTGAAGTACAAGGCAATGTTCATAGTTGAAGGCGAAGATGGATACGTATTTCTAAGTGGTGGACCTGTATCCCTCTACTGGACAATAGATATGCACAGCGGTGAGGATATCAGAAAAGAAATACTACTGAATTCGATCTTGTATATCAGTGATGGAGAAATACGGGTCAAAAAGCCATTTTCAAAAAGCGGGGTAGTGGTATACAGTGACGATGCATTCGTCATTGAAGAGGCAAAGTCGATATTGAAAAAACACGCTGGGCCTGGCAGAATTCCTTGGTGAGCTCATCGATAAATCAACTCTTTACATTGAGCATCATTAGTTTGTGCCCATACATCCTTAACCACCTGCGTTTATCCGCATAATCAGGCATTATCCTACCAACAACCCTCCAAAAGTTTCTACTGTGGTTCATCTCAACTATATGTGCCAGTTCGTGTACGATAACGTAATCTACTACTCCAACTGGTGCCATGATAAGTCGCCAGTTGAAAGACAGAGTACCTTTGGATGAGTAAGATCCCCACCTTGACCTTGCGTTGGAGATTCTGATCTTTTTGTATTTGGTTATTCCTACTTTTGTAGACAAAAATCTCACTCTAGTTGGAATATAGATAGCTGCTTGCCTTCTCAACCAGTTTTCTGCTAACGTCGATAAATCTTCCAAATATCTCCTGTGCACTAGAAAACTCTCACCATTGTACTTGAAAGTCAAAAGCTCATCATCTATAACTATAACAGGTCTTTCAATGCCCAAGTAAGGTATTTTTAAATCATCCATAGCTTAACAATTCCTCCTATAATGGTCTATTAATAGTCTATCGGTTTTTGGTGAAATGTTATAGTATATACTATAGTATATACTAAGGATATCATAAGACTACGTTGAAAAAGATGGATAATTTGTGGTATAATCTTATCACTGACAAAAAACGGAGGTGGAAATATGAAGTACAGATGCACAGTTTGCGGTTACATTTATGATCCAGAAGTAGGAGATCCCGATTCAGGAATCAACCCTGGCACACCGTTTGAAGATCTCCCAGATGATTGGACATGCCCAGTTTGCGGAATAGGCAAAGATATGTTCGAGCCTCTCGATGAATGATTCATTTTCAAGCTTTTCGATAAGTGAAATTGACTAATCTGGGGGGATATCCCCCCATTTGTGTATAAATTGTGTGCATTAAGTTTGCACCAAAGATAAAGAATATCATTGGATAGGGAATTTGTACTGAATTTTAAATCACAGATACCATAGATAAGTTTCAGATAAGTTTGGATATGAAGAAGGAGCTGAGTACGATGGATGATGTTAGAGTTAGGTTTGCACCAAGCCCTACAGGTTATCTGCATGTAGGTGGTGCGAGAACTGCCCTTTTCAACTACTTGTTTGCAAGAAAGATGGGTGGTAGATTCATACTAAGGATAGAAGATACGGACATAGAAAGATCCGAGAAGGTTTTTGAAGAACAACTGACTTCTGCGTTGAAATGGTTGGGATTGGATTGGGATGAGGGACCAGATATCGGTGGTACGTACGGTCCATACAGACAGAGTGAACGCATCAACTTGTACAAAGAATTTGCACAAAGACTCGTGCAAGATGGTAAAGCTTATGAAGTCTATGCATACCCAGAGGAAATAGAAGTGCTCAGAGATAAACTACTCGCAGAAGGTAAAGCGCCACACTATACAAAAGAGATGCTCCAACCGTACAACACGGATGAGAGGAAGAGAGAATACGAAGAAAAAGGTATAACCCCCGCTATCTATTTTTCAATGCCAAGGAAAGATTACGTTATAAGCGATGTGGTAAAAGGTGATGTCGTCTTTAAAGCAGGCAGTACCGGAGATTTTGCACTGTTGAGAAGCAACGGTATGCCGACGTACAATTATGCTTGTGTTATCGACGATGGACTGATGAAGATCACGCATGTGCTACGCGGTGATGATCACCTTTCCAACACCGTAAAGCAAGTTGCTTTGTACGAGGCATTTGGATGGCCCACACCGATCTTTGGTCATGTGTCGATGATATTAGGGCCAGATGGTAGTAAGTTGAGTAAGAGACACGGTGCAACATCCGTTGAGGAGTTCAAAAGTAGAGGATACCTTCCCGAAGCACTGGTCAATTTTCTAGCTCTCCTTGGATGGTCACATCCGGAGGGAAAAGAGATATTGAGTAAAGATGAGTTGATATCGAGCTTTACACTGGATAGACTTGTGAAGAACGCCGCAATATTCAACCCAGAAAAGTTAAAGTGGATGAACGCTGAACACATAAAGATGAAAGATATTGATGAACTGGTTCGGATCTCAAGGCAATTCATCAATGTAGATATAAATGATGAAAAGTTGAGAAAGATATTGATAGCCCTCAAGGATCGAATAGAGGAACTATCGCAACTTCCAGAAATGGCGGATTTCTTCTTCCACAAACCAACAAACCTACCTGAAAAAGCACCGGAAGCAATTGAAACTTACGACAATTTGTGCTTGGAGCTCGATAAGATTGAAGAATGGAATCAGGAAAATATATACGCAGCATTCAAAAATGTTATGAAAAGTGCAAAATTGAAGGGGAAAAACTTCTACATGACTTTAAGACAGATACTGACCGGTCGAATTGAAGGCCCTGAATTGATAGATATCATAGAGATATTGGGAAAAGATGAAGTTGTAGCACGGATAAAAGCATTTTGCGGATAACATTGGTAGATATATAATTGCAAAGATAATTGCAGACGAGGTGATTGCGGTGATATACATCTCTGATACGTTAACGAAGAGCAAGGTACCACTTGAAACGGGCCAGCCAAATGTTGTGAAGATGTACGTCTGCGGACCAACGGTGTACAACTACATTCACATCGGTAACGCAAGACCAATGGTAGTCTTTGATGTATTCAGACGGTTTTTGGAATTTGTCGGATACAAGGTTGTAATGGCCCAAAATTTTACGGACATAGATGACAAGATAATAAATCAGGCAAACGAATGGGGTGTAGATTGGAAGACAGTCGCTGATACGTTCATAGCCGAGTGCTATCACGATGCCCAACTGCTTGGCATAAGGACTGCAAATTTCCATCCAAGAACGACTGATTTTGTTGAAGATATAATTAATGCTATAGCGAAGATGATAGATAATGACTTTGCATATGTAACACCGAATGGTGATGCGTATTTCAGCGTTCGGAAAGTAAACGACTATGGGAGATTGTCCGGGAAAAAGTTAGATGAACTAAGATCAGGCGCACGTGTCGATGTAAATGAACTAAAGATTGATCCTCTCGATTTCGTACTGTGGAAATCCGCAAAACCCGGAGAACCCGTGTGGAATAGTCCTTGGGGAAAGGGAAGACCTGGGTGGCACATCGAGTGCTCTGTGATGTCACAGAAGCTATTAGGCGATATGTTCGATATCCATGGTGGTGGAGAAGACCTCATATTCCCGCACCATGAGGATGAAATTGCACAGAGCAAGGCCCTCACGGGCAAGCCACCTGCACGGTATTGGATGCACAATGGCATGATCATCGCGCGTGGAGATAAGATGAGCAAATCTTTGAGAAATACTTTCATGGTGCGTGAGGCTGTGAGAAAATTTGGAAAAGACGGTGTAAGGCTATTCCTTCTGTCCAAACATTACAGATCCCCCATGGAATTTTTCGATGCACCGCTTGATGATAGTTCTAAAGCAGCTGCGAGAGTGCATGCTACTTTGTATAGATTCACGGAAAAGTACAACTATCCGTTAGTGCCAAAGTACGATGAAGAGATGAATGATTATCAAACACGTTTCATAGAAGCACTATCCGACGATTTCAATACGCCGGTGGCACTTTCTGTGTTGTTCAACGTCGTCAGGGAACTCAATAAGGCGATGGACGATGGAAATGATGAACGAGCGCTAAAGATGTACCATCTTATCAAGAGAGTCTTTGGAAACATGTTAGGCATTTTTGATGGAGAGACGGATAAGGTGCAAAGGGTAGAATCAGAAGAAATGCAAACGCTCGATACTCTGATAAGAGGAATTATCGAAATGAGAAACAACTTCAGAAAGGAAAAGCAGTATGAAATGGCAGATAAGTTGAGAAACTTGCTCGGTGAATCGAAAATTAGGCTTGTAGATACACCAGAAGGTACGAAGTACGAATTGTATTAATTATATTAACTGAGATCAACCGGATAAATTGTGATTAGTATAGGAAAGGAAAATGGAGGCTAAATGGCCTCTATTTTTTTCCCCTCAAATTTTTTGCATCGTGAATGTACACAAAATTCTGGGTTGTACTCTCGCAAATGACAAGTATGCGTATGATTCTTTGTGGGGAGTTTTCAAACATCGCTTCTTGAAGGCACATGAGTGGAATGTCTTCAACAAGTAGCCCTTCACGTAGTGCAGTTGCAGGATTGAAACTTTTAATATCCGGTGTAACGGAAAACATCACCGATACAATGCGTTCAATATCATTTTGTGAGTTAATTTCATTCCACAACTCTACGACCTTTTCTCTTATCTCCTCTGGTTCATCACTCCCCAAAGAAGTCGCACCTCTGATACCTACTATTTTGTAATTCTTCTTATCCATTTCTTCGTTGTCGCTTGTGGCTTTTTTGCTGTCTTTTTCCATCATTATCTCTCCCACAAATTATACAAAGTATTGTAAAATCCAATGAATTTGACAAAGGAAAAATTTTTTGATAAAATACTCACAATTATTTGGCAAAAAAGAGGTACAAAGATATGCAAAATAGGTTAAACTCCAAGATGGTCCTTTTATCTCTTAACAACACAAATGAATATTATTACTATTATTGCTCGACACCCATTTTGGTGCCTTTGCGTTGTTGTAGAAAGAAGGTAAGGACATAAGCAAAGGTTCCAAAAAGGGTGTCTACTTTTAGTAGACACCCTTTTTTATTATACCATCGTATCATCAAATTTTGTCAAATCAAAATCATTCTAAGAAAAGCGGAGGTGGAAATACATGGTCATCGTAATGGAGGAAAATGCCACACAAGAAGATATCGAAAGAGTGATAGAAAAGGTCGTCGAGGTTGGGTTCAAGGCACATCCGGATAGAGGTGAGAATCACACGATCATAGGCGTTGTGGGAGAAGGGGACAGAGAGTATATTTTGAACAACATCGGTACTTTTCGAGGTGTTGAAAGGGTTGTAGAGATCACGCAACCATTCAAGCTTGCCAGTCGGACGTTTAAACCCTCCCCATCCGTTTACGACATAAACGGTGCGAGGATCGGTGGTGATAATTTCTGCGTCATCGCGGGGCCTTGTGCTGTTGAAACACGTCAGCAGGTGCTTGAAACGGCACACTTTCTAAAAGAAGAGGGAATCAAGTTTTTGAGAGGCGGTGCATATAAACCCAGAACCTCTCCGTACTCATTCCAAGGATTGAAGGAAGAGGGCCTCGAGATACTGAAAGAAGCCTCACAAGAAAGTGGTCTAAGGATCGTAACTGAAGTGATGGATACTAGAGAGGTAGAGCTCGTTTCAAAGTATGCAGACGTGCTCCAGATTGGTACAAGAAACATGCAAAACTTCTCACTTCTCAAAGAAGTTGGAAAAACAGACAAACCTGTATTACTCAAGCGAGGTCAATCTGCAACTTATAGAGAGCTATTGATGGCGGCCGAGTACATAATATCCGAAGGAAACAATCAGGTAATTCTGTGTGAAAGAGGTATCAGAACGTTCACTGACGAAACGCGCAATACATTGGACATCAGTGCAATTCCCATCGTGAAGAGATACAGCCACTTACCGATCATAGTGGACCCAAGTCATGCATCAGGTGATTGGAGATACATAATTCCGCTATCAAAGGCCGCAGTCGCCGCGGGTGCTGATGGGCTGATAGTGGAGGTGCATCCTGATCCTCGGAATGCACTTTCCGATGGCAATCAGTCGCTCAATTTCGAGCAATTTCATGAGTTGATGTGTCAAGTCAGGAAGTTGCTGCAAGTCGAAGAAAAGGTATTATCGTAGATTTGATTAGG
>Ga0208824_1003810_pt1 | contig 10123 bp, 16 predicted proteins | sample AD_JPNTR3_MetaG_FD_184447 | JGI IMG/M metagenome (GOLD analysis project Ga0208824, IMG submission 184447) | Active sludge microbial communities of municipal wastewater-treating anaerobic digesters from Japan - AD_JPNTR3_MetaG (SPAdes) (version 2) | ecosystem: Engineered > Bioreactor > Anaerobic...
ATCAAAGTATTTGTCGTCTTTTTCAATGCCGATGAAATTCCTATTAGTATTCACACAAGCAACTCCTGTTGTACCGCTACCCATTGTGTTGTCTAAAACAATTTCATTTTCTTTTGTATTAATTTTTGTGCAAGTTTGTCGGCACTGCACATAGCCGCAAACCGTTATAGGCAAGTGCTACCATACGTCTACAAACTCAGCAATGGTTGTTTCACCGTCTTTTACTTCGCCATAGTTAATACCCAATTGTTTAACGGCATATTCTTTCCCAGCATCAACATCAAATTTGTATATGTCGTCAGCATTTCCACCAACACTTACATAAATTGATTTGCCGTTAAACTCACCTTTAAATCCAAATGAGTACTTGTAGTATGAAGTAAAAACAACCATTGCTTCACCATACGTTTCTAAAAATTCCTTTTTTGTTAAATTTGACATTTTCGTTTCAATTATCGCACCAGCCTATAACAGCGGTTTTGCGCCACCGCTGGACAGTTGATGCGCTGTTATTAAGTTTTTCTAAAGCGGCAGCGCAAAGCCGCAAACCGTTAAAGTTTAAAAAATTTAATATGGCATGGTTTATTATAGACTTTACTATACCTTTACCATTACCACCAGTAATAAAATATAAATTACCTGGTTGAAATTCTGCTTCACTTTGCTTAATAAGCTTAAAATTTTTAATTCTAATTTTTAACATTTTATTTTATTTTTGAATTATTAATAATATTTAAAATTCCATTATATTTTTTTCTTTTTAGCCATAAAATATATTGTTCTTTGTTCATAGTATCGCATCCGTCATTATATTCTCTTTGGCGTTGCCACCTAACACAATGTTTCCACGTTTCAAATTTTAATGGTTTATCATCAGCATACTGTAACCCCCATAAATTATTGTAAACTTTAAATTTTCGACTTGTAAAATTACCAGTCTCTATTATCGCTACCTTATATATAATTTCTGGATATTTGAAATCTAAAATATTTAAATATTTTTTAAGATTATCTTTAGAAAATATGTGTTCTGAATTTATAAGTATTTTTAAACTGTCTAATTCTTTTGTTAAATTTTCTATTTCTTGTTTGCTTTTTTCTTGTTGTTTTTTAAAATAATTTTTAACAATAATAATTAGAATTATACTTATAATAAGGAGTACAATTCTAATAAAAGTAGTTAATTTAATACCTGTAATTGAATTTTTCATAATTTTTTATTTTTTATTGATTTATAAATAACTTAATTATATTAATTAAAGGAATTGTATTATTGCTGTTATAAACTTCTATTTTTCTTCCAGGATCTATGCCCATCAGCAACAACTTTAGCTTTATATCTGACAACTTATTATTGCACAGCTCTTCTCCTCGTATGTTTTTGCATACATAATCATATGTCTTCTCATATATTTGCTTAATCCTCTTGTCTGTATCTATTAAATCATTTATCCTGCTTACTCCATAAAAAACAGTTGTCCTATTTCTCCCAAAGTATGCTCCTATGTTGTCGTAACTACAACCAAACTTGTAACATATAAGATAACATATATACACCATATCTGTCTTGTGCTGTGTCCTAATAACTCTATTTAACAATATACCCTTATCTATATTCAAATATTCACATACAATATCAGTAATATTTGATATTAGTAATATTTCATTATCTGTATTCATAATTTTTTAATTTGTTAATAAATTAATTTTTATGTATGGTTAATAAATAATTTCTATGGCATATATATATATTTGCTATCTATTGCTATATATTTAAGCCATTCTGGCACATTGAAGGATGGGCATGCTTTGTTGGCAAATTGGTTATGCCCTGCTATCTTTGCTTCAGGATGATGAATTATAAAATCTCTAACATATTTCTCCATTGTCTTCAATTGCTCATATGTCCTTGTGTCTTCAGGCTGACCCTTCGAATTAATACCACCTACATATACTATATGCCTTGATATTGAGTTTATTCCTGAAACACCATTTGTTATCTCCCACTCATCTACCCACTCATCTTCGTTGTATGGTGTTATATTATATAATACTCCGTTTTGAAATATGATATCTGAATAACCCAACCTTGTCCAGCCTCTACCTTTTAGTTTCTTTATGCTAATACCTCCTATATATTCATTAGGCAAAGCTTCTCTGTTAGGATATGTTCTACCTTTGTATATAACCTTACCACCTTCTATGTCCAGCGGCCCTAAGTGCCATTTCTTTATATCTTCCACTGTCACTATATTATATGGATTTGTTGCCGTACAGTGAACAACCAGAAATTGTAATTTTTTCTTTCCCATATTATTTATTTTTTTTATGTTATTAATCAATAATTATTTTTAATTTCTTCTATAAAGCTATTAGAGGCCATATAATCAATTATCTCTTTAAATTAATAAAAAACATTTGCTGAAAAAAATAATTCATTATAACGCATATAATTAGCTAATAAACACATATTACTTAAACCATTAATTAGCAAAGAAAATCCCTACCTCCTCCTCTCTCCTCTCTTTTAATTCCTTGTTCACAGAATTATTATAATGGCATAAACTTAACCAAAACCTTCTTAATTTTTCACCATTATAATCACATCCATCTGCTATATAAGCCTCAAGGACATCGCCTATATAATTGTTTAACTTTCCTATCCCTATGTTATATGCTAACATCGTCACTGCTATAAGCTTATTACCTACAAGCTTATATCTATCATTTACATATAACATTATATCACTGACATCCTTCTGTAATAATTGCTCTGCATATTCTATTGTTATAGATGTATCTCTCAAATATTGCTCAGTTCTCCTTATCTGATGTCCATATCCTATATAATATTTACCTCCCTGCTCATAGGCCTTTAATGATAAACCTTCTCTGCTCTTTATATTAGACATCATAACATCGTATAAGCTATAATCTATCGCTATAGTGTTTACATACACTATCTTCTATATGTCCTTCTCTCTCCTTATAGATATAAGCATAAGCACTACTACCGCTATGCTCAATGCTATTATTATTGACATATTCATTATTATTGTTACCATAATTTTCTCCTTTTTCATTTTTTTTATTAATTAATATGTTACTACATTATCATTATTTCTGTTGTATCGTTCATCTGTATGTTCTCCCTATTTACATCATTATTAATCTTAATTTTATTATTATAGCCATTGCAAATAATCTTGCCCATATATCCTTCAGGAATTGTAGCAATAGCATCGTTATATAGATTTATTGTAGTGCTATCATATGCAATTACGTGTATATCTTTATATGCATAAACTGCTGAATTACCTCTCGCCGTAACTATACTATCACCCTCTATTATCAATATACTATTATCTTCTGCTATTACACTTGCACCTATGCTATGTAAAGTCAATATACTATCATCCTTTATAAGAATATCAGCATATTTATAGTTATAATATTGCTCCATAATTGTAACACTACTATCTCCTCTTATGATTACATTATTCTTCCCGTAGCTGTTTATATATAAATGCTCTATCCTATTGTTTTTTATAAATACACAACTATCATACATCTTATATTTTTTATGTGGATGGAAAACAAATCTGTCAAAATATGATTCATCTATTTCATTACATCCAATAGCTACACAACCTCTATAGCAATGTGAATTAATCCTTATGTTATTATCTTCTAACAATGATATAGCATCATTATCCATCATAAGCCTTATAAATTCTTCACAATTACACAACTCAAAAAAATGCTCTTTCATTATATTCATAAGCTCATCATCTCTTCTTACATCAGCATCATTAATGCCTATTGCCTTATAACAATTGATAATCTTTTCTCTTATTATTTTTTCCATATAATTAAAATTTTTAAAAGGTTTGTATTTGTTGTTTAATTTTTAAAAAATCTTCTATATATTCGTTCCTTGCCAGCATCTCATATGTGTATTGTAATATATAATATCCGTTTACGCTCGCAATGTTCAGTTTCTTTAGATCATTCTCATAACACTTGCCGCCCCTCGTATGCCTACCAGATATCCATTGCCCCCCATTTATCTCTACTATTATATACAATCTATGTTTCTTCCCTCGCTTTATGCTGAAAAGCTCATAATCAGCCCTGAATTTCCTATCTGTATTCATTATATTCCTGAAATCAACTTCTTTTTCATAAGCAAATCCATTATCTCTAAGCCAATCCTGGAATTCATTTATTATAACTGCTTTCTTATATGCCTCCATATTCTTATTTTTTTAAAAAACATTATAACAATCTAAAATCAATATCAACAAGCTCTATAAAGTTCGTCTTCTCTCGCAATCTGCTATATACCCTCTCTCCATACATATCTCTAATAGCTTGCTCCGTTAAATTAGTAGTGAAATGTGTTAGCTTATCTCTGTAATAACGCATCTCAAGTATAGTTTCAATAGCATTTATCCTGTTCCCATAAAAATTTACTTCAACCGGTTCACTACCCAAATCATCTATTAACAATATATTTACATTTACAAACTTCTCATAATCCCCCTCTCTAATCATCTCATTTATTATCTCCCTGCTATTGTATATCTGATAATTAAAGCTATAGAATTCATTATTCTTAATATACCTTATACCATCAATCTTCATAAACTGCTGGAGACATCTACATATAAATGTTTTCCTCGTTCCTGTTGCACCCATAATGCCAAAACCCTTTAAATTATCTAACTTTCCTTCAAGATTAAGGCAATATCTTATCAAGTCTATAGCCACCTCCTTAAATGGCTTTGTTACCTTAAATACAGGACAATACGACTTAGCTATGCTGTAAAACGTATTTAAAACCTTATCAAAATCATTAACCTGATAAGTAATACGCTTCATCCTATTCAACATAATCTGGCCTGTCAGGTCTATGCCATTGCTCGTTAATATTGTATCTATTAACTCCTGATTTTGTTGCCTGGTTTGTTTTTCCATAACTTTTTTGATTTAAAAACCATTGATGCCTATATACCTTCCAATCATTCTGTATACATACTATCAAAATTTGATTCTTGTCAATACCACTGAATGCCGACAATGTCTTCTCTACCTCATTTATAAAAAGCCTAAACGCACTCTCCGTATTCGTTGCCTCCTTCGTCTCCCTTACCTTCAGCCAATCATTAACTAAATCTTCTCTAAAACCATAATCAATTAATGATTTCCGAAAGTTAAAGCTATTATTTACATTCTTCTCATCTGATGATTTTACCTCATTATCATTATTACTTTCTCCCCATCTCCTCTTGCTACTAATAGCTCTCTTCTCGCTTATCTCATTATCTCTAATCATCCTCCTCTGACATAGAAAATCTCCATCTATATATAATACATCTTCCACTATAAGCTCTATTAACCCATCGTATATAGTTCTTATATCATAAGGCAAATGCTTAACCAACTTGCAGGCAAAGTAATATACTTGCTTGTCAGAATAATCTTCTCCCTGAAGACAATCTTGCTTATCTCTATCTTTAAGCATTATCTTCCCATAATACGTTGATTTATGCATCAAACACATAATCCTTATATATACACCTGTCGCCATAGCAGAACACTCAGCAAGCTTTTCATCCGTCATAAAATCTTGAACATACAAAGGTATATATGGTTGATTCCTTAAGGCCATACGTATAACTCTCCTATCTGCTTTTATTTATCATTAACCTTATTGTATCTTCTATATACATAGTAGCTATCTCTAATTGCGCCTTAATCTCATTCATTATATCTTCACGCCTGTCAACCCTCAATATATGCAAACAAAAACGCTCGTCACATCTCGGATCATAACTCACGAAATCTACCCATTCTCTTCCTGTGCAAAAAAGCTGAAATTGACATTGCCAATAGTATTCCTTAGAAATATCTTTCAATTCTTCCTGCGTATTGCATAGTAAATGCTTAATATGGTTCTTCGTTAGATAAGGACATTTAACTTCAATCAAACCATCATCACCAACAAAACCGTCAGGAGTGCAACCTGCATACAATGAATACTCTATAAACTCACCCTCTCTTACTTCTACCGAATTATACTCCGAATACACTCTTATAGCTTCTGGCTCATATCTATTACCCCACTCTACAGCCTTGCTACTAAACTCCTCAAACTTCCTACTAATGCCATTTGTCATTATTTCAGCTATTATCTCATAAATATATGTGATAGCCGTATCTCCCAATGGCTCATTTTTATTTCTTCCTCTTGTCATAATCCTGTAAAACTGAGAAGCGGTTATCTTACCGCTCCTCAATGCCTTTATATCATTGCTTATCATATCTTCTCAATTTTTTCAATTATTTCATTAGCTTCAGATTCTGTTAATATCCCCCTTAATTGGTCTTGCTGCACCTCAGCAACTGAATTATATCTATCCTTCTTGCTGCTCCTCGCTTTATTCTTCTTCTCTTCAATAATATCATCTATCATATTATCATCGCTCATAGTATCATTGTCTATATATTCAATATCTTCAATTTCAGCTGACTTTATTACTGCTTGATCTGTCCTTATAGCCGTTTGCATCTCTATGCTTAATATCCCCCATTTACTTAATAGTGACTTTATAACTGTCTTCATTGCCATAGCATTAAAATCTTGCTGCCATCTCGATGTTGAATTATTGAATGATTTAGAATATCTCCTGGCATGGCTTTCAACCTGTTCCACTGTCCAGTATATCGTCTTCTCAAAACCATTAATCATATTGAAATATGCCGCATAACCTATAACCTTATCTGATTTCTTAGCCGAAAAATCAAAAACTATCTCTCCTGTTATTCTGTTCTCAGATACAAATTCACCTTCATATATAGGACAAGCATTTATAGTCTTATATTGCCCAGACCTCATAGCCAGCTGTATGAAACCCTTGTATCCCATTTGAAATTGTGCAACATTGCCATATGGCACTATATGCGCAAACCCAAGATTCTTATCTATAGGTAAATCAAGCGTAGCTGCAACTGCTGCTGCGCCAATTATTGACATCGGATCGCATTCCTTCAATTGCTTGCTGCTTGATTGTACAGCAATTATTGAAGATATAAAGCCTGCTGCTTTCTTACCAAGCATCTCTTCAAACCTTGCTCTTATTGCGGGATTTGTCAATTGCTCCCTTAAAATCATTGAATTGTTTTTTGTTTCCATAATTTTATTGTTTTAATGGTTTAACATTTTTTCTAATTCTTTCATTATATATTTATGATATTCTACAATAGCCAGCTCAGCTTGCTTTGCTATTGTCCTATTTTTCCCTTTTATCCTCTTCTCTATATTCGCAAGCATTGCCAGCACTTTATAATTTTCCTCAGGCAATGATATTAAAACTTTGTATCTCTTCATATTTATTTATTTATTTATTATTTAAAAATTAGCTGAATAGCTGCTAAAAATTGGGCATGAATATTCACGGGCCAAACCCCAACCATTATCGGTTAGGGCTCCTGTGCCAAAAACCCCGCCGCAACCTTCGGCGGGGATCCCGCACATATAAAATTTTTCTTTTTTCATTTTTTTAATTTTTTAATTTTTGCCACCTGCTTCAATGGGGGAGGCAGCCTACCCCTTGCCATTTTTTTATATGGTAGAATGGCAAAAAACTACCATAATTAATTAACTAAACAAATATAATAAAATTTATAACAGAAGTCAAGAGTTTATAACAATAAAAATAAAAATATTTACTATTTAATTGATAATTAATATTTTACAAATGAAATTTATAATTAGTCTAAATAAAAATAAAGGATATAAACTAACTATCTGCTAATAATAGCAATATGTTGCATTGCTTTTTTAAAGTGTTTTCTATGTTTTGTAGCCTCTCCTCTAAATCTGTTACCTCTATAGCCTTTAATAGTATCAAATTTCATAGTATTTTATAGCACTATGAAACTTGTTTGTAAGGATAATATCCTTTCGGGGTTATCCTTACTGGACTTACTACAAAGCCCTCTATCCCATTAGCGGTGTCAATACCGCAGTTTGGGATTGCCTTTCTCATTATGTTTCCACTACCATTAATGTCAGCATTGATGATTATTCCGTTCTTACTCTTAAACAAACCACGACTTATCCTCCTACCCATATAGGTTTCCTTCTCACCTATATCCTCTAAGTCTATCAAACTGCATTTACTAGTGTAAGATTCATCTACTAATATAACATCTATTCCTTTTAACTTACACTTATACTCTAACATCTTAGTGAACTTAGAGTGCGGAATGCTTGTGAAGTTTTGATTATTAACTTTACCAATATTAACTTCTTGCTTCCATCCATCATTCTTACCTATAACCAGTGTGCCTATATTGTATTCTAATAACAAATCAACTATTAACCTACTAGCCTTGTGCATATAATCATCTATCTTATTGTTTCGTTTCATCGTAAGTATGTTTATCCTGTTACTAGTATGTCTATCCTTATACTGCAGCATTAACTTACTTAGTAACTCTGCTCTACGTTTGTTGTAGTATTGGTTGATAGCTTTTAGCGGTCTGCCGTTAATGATAAGAGGTTTGAACTCTTTTACATTTGAAGTTACAGCCGCTAAGCTATCAACACCAATATCAATGCTTGCTATTTTATTTTTATCTATATTTCTTTTTTCTATTTCTTTTTCATAAACAATCTCAATCTTATATGTTTTGCATGGTAATGGAACTATTCTTGTCTGTTGTATGTTTTTTTGTTTTGTTTTAATTTGAATATTTGTGTTTGATAGTTTTACCATATCATTTTTTAATTCTACTTTTGAAATAGCTTGTATTGTATAGATTAATATGTTTCTACCTTTTGTTTTATGTTTGTATTTAGGTAATGATGGGCGTTTTTTGAATTTATCAGGTGCTTTTTTCCATTCTTTTATTGCTTTGAAAAACGATTCCCAATTATTATCTAATTGTCGTAAAACTTGTTGGCTTACTTTTCTTGGCAAAGCAATATAATCAGGGTCTTTGCTATTTTGCAACATTTTTTGTAATTCGTGGTAACGAATCCATTTTGCATTTTCTCTTTTACCTTGTTCTACTTCTTTACTTGTTTTAATAAATTCTTGACGAATAATATAGTTACCTTTATTATAAAGGTTTTTGGAAAGAAAAGCCAAATGATCTATTTCTTTGTAATTTTTATGATTTTTTGATATAATATGTTTTTCTACTAATTTCATTTTTGTTTTTCTAATTCTTTAATCAATTGCTCTGTTTTTCTTTTACTTCTTCTTAATCCGTATAATCTTGCAGTAAAAGATGTAATTATGCTTACAAAATCTTGCATTAAATCATCTCTATCATTATCTTGTTTATTTACTATTTCAAGTTCTCTACCTTGCATTTTTAATAGTAATTCAATATAATTTCTTCCAAAGCGTGAAAATCTGTCAGCATGTTCTACTACTATTCTTGTTATTGTTGGGTCTGATAATAGTTTTTCAAGTTTAGGTCTTTTATCATTTAACCCGCTACCTATTTCACAAACAACTTTGTCTATTTTATATCCTTTTGCATAACAATAATTTAACAATCTTTCTTTTTGTCTTTCAAGATTATCCTTGTTTTCAGCAGAAGACACTCTGCAATAAATTGCTGTCCTTTTTTCTTTTTCTTCATCAATGATAATATAAATCCTACCTGTTGGCGTTTTTTCTATTTTGAGTTGTCCCTTCTTTATTCTATTCCATATAGCACGATATTTAACCCCTTCCATTTTTGCATATTGACTTATTTTCAATCTCATAATGAAAAATTAGTATTTTATACATAACAAATACTATGCCATACTATATTTTTTGTGATGTTTTATCTATTGATTTCTATTCTTCTCATCATAGCAACAAATATTTCCTGATTTTTTTTTAAAAGAAAGAAAAAAAAAGAAAGAAAAAAAAAGAAAGAAATAATATATATATTATTATATATATATTAATATATATATATATATAGCTTAAAATTTTTTAAATTTTCAATTTCAATTTCATTTTCAATTTCATATTCATATTCATTTTCAGAATTTGCATAGCAATTTGCATATGCAAATTCATATGCAAAAGTTATACAAATTTCTAAAATT
>Ga0208824_1003812_pt1 | contig 10122 bp, 17 predicted proteins | sample AD_JPNTR3_MetaG_FD_184447 | JGI IMG/M metagenome (GOLD analysis project Ga0208824, IMG submission 184447) | Active sludge microbial communities of municipal wastewater-treating anaerobic digesters from Japan - AD_JPNTR3_MetaG (SPAdes) (version 2) | ecosystem: Engineered > Bioreactor > Anaerobic...
TCAAGGAATATGAATGCGAACGCTGGACAAAAGATAAGACAGAAAATTATATTGACGAACGCATGGAACTGCATTTACGGACTAGCAATATTCCTATCTGTTCACCGGAAGAACGATGGCAAAAACAGACTGTCTGGGCATTAATGAAAGATGGACAGAAGCGAGCAGTCAAGATATTCCAGAATCAAGATGACATACCTGATGTCGGAAAGAGCTATTACATCGAAGAGCGAAAAGGCATTGATGTCCGTTGCGTGGATTACTGCAATGTGAATCAATGGTGTGAGTATTATCGGGATGTTTATGGACAACAAAATTAAAAAAATAAAGGAGGAAAAAAATGATGACGAAAAAACAAGCAGCAGAATACATTGAAGAGGTATCCGAAAAAATATGTATTAAGCACCTCGGCCACAAGCCGCCGGTATGGTATTATGGCGGGACAGAGCACAACGACGACACACTGCGCGCAAAAGTGGAGCAAGAGGGAATTTTTGTATCTGATGGAAATTATTGCGAATATTACAACGGCCCGCTAACTAAAACAGCTATAAAAGCATATGTGCGGGATTGGCTCAAAACGTTGTGGGAAAATAGAGATTTAGATTAAAAAAGGAAAAAAATGATGACGAAAAAACAAGCAGCGGCATACATTGAAGAGGTATCAGAACAAATATGCATCAAGCACCTCGGCCACGGGGATGACATATTGAGCGCGGAGGTGAAGCGTGGGGAAATCGTCGTCTCGGACGGCGGTTGCGATGAAACTTATGACGGCCCACTAACTAAAACAGCTATAAAGGAATATGTGCAGGATTGGCTCGAAATGCTGTGGTCACACAGAAATTTAGATTAAAAAAAACCAGAAAAAGGATGGAAAACAATGATAGCAAGAAATACAACAATAGAAGAAATGGAACGGGCGTTAAAAGAAGTAAACAAGAAATATGAAGACAATATAACGTGGAATCGCTTTGAAAAGCAAGGCAAAGCGATAAGGTTTACTCTGCGGTGTAAAGACTCTAAAAAGGCTGGACACCGGAGAGGTTTTCACAGACAACGGCTTGTTTCGGCATGCTGGCATGTCCACGGACACTTTTTCGAGGAACTCATGAAAATCAACGAAAACGCAGTGATTTTTGCCGGAAATCGTAAGATAGATAAATACGGCGGAAATTGGCAAGACTGGAATATCGGAAGCATACTAAATCCCGTCTATTATTCCCAGGCGTGCGATTGCTAAAATTATAAAAGGAGGATAAAAATGAACAAGAAAGAATTAGAAAAAGCAATTGAAGAAAAAAAGAAAGAAATAGGCGAAAAAGTAAAAGAACTTGACAATTTTGAACTTGACCCAGAAAATTATCGAGACGAATTTGATGAGATTCTGGATTCGGAGGGCGATATCATAATCGGAAGCCTTCATTATTCGCCGTCTGCAGTTTTAAAAACGATTGACCCAACAGCATACAACTGCGGCTTACTTGATTACGTTAATTCAATCCCAAAAGAAAATACAAAAGAATATCTATCACTTGAAGTTGAACTTGCTGAGCTAGAATACGAATTAGAAGAACTTGAAGAAGAACTTGCTGACCTAGAAGACGAATTAGATGAACTTGAAGAAGAATAAAGAGGACTGTAAAAGTTTGACAAACAATGAAAGGAGAAAAAAACAATGACAAAAGAAATCGTAATTAAGTCTTATAAGGGGTTTGACAAAAATATGAAATGCCGTGGCTTTCAGTATGAGGTCGGCAAGGAATACGAATGTGATGCAGCAAAAGTCTGTGAAAAAGGTTTCCATGCCTGCGAATATCCTCTTGATATTTTTATTTACTACTATCCTGCGACCAGCGTCTTTCACGAAGTAGAACAAAGCGGTGAATTTGACCGCAATAAAGACGACTCTAAAATCGCTTCAACTAAAATCAAAATCGGCGCTCAAATGGATGTCTCCGACATGATTAAAGGCGTTTGAGTATATTACAGAACGATGCACAAATAAACAAGAGGGTGGAAAACATAGTGCATTGCAATTAAGTTCGCGCGGTTATCTGCAAGGCTGCGAGATGAGTGCTTTACAGGGCGGCGACTATAGTGCCCTACGAGGCGGAGACCAGAGTGCTCTGCAAGCCGGTCATATGAGTGCTTTACAGGGCGGCAGTATGAGTGCCATACAAGGTGGTTATATGAGTGCTTTACAGGGTGGTAATATAAGTGCCCTACAAGGCGGAGACCAGAGTGCTCTGCAAGCCGGTCATATGAGTGCTTTACAGGGCGGCGACTGTAGTGCCTTACGTGGCGGAGACCAGAGTGCTCTGCAAGCCGGTCATATGAGTGCTTTACAGGGCGGCAGTATGAGTGCCATACAAGGTGGTTATATGAGTGCTTTACAAGGAGGCGACTCTAGTGCCTTACGTGGCGGAGACCATAGTGCTCTGCAAGCCGGTGGTTCGAGTGCTCTGCAAGCCGGTCATATGAGTGCTTTACGTGGTGGTTATATGAGTGCTCTACAAGGGGGCAACATGAGTGCTCTGCGGGGTGGCAACTATAGTTCCCTACGAGGCGGAGACCAGAGTGTTTTACTCGGTAGTGATAATAGCAAATTAACTGGAGGAAAATACAGCGTTGTTTATGGCTGCGGACATAAAGCACAAGTCCGTGGCGGTATTGGTTCTGTGTTAGCTCTTGCTGAATTTGACAAACACGGAAATATCATAAAAGTGCACGTCAAACTAGTAGATGGCGAGAAAATAAAGGCTGACACTTATTACACGCTGAAGGACGGGGAATTTGTCGAGGTGAAATAGTGTAAGGTTTAAGCGGTTGTAACATATATGATTGGAAAAAAAGATATGAAATAAAACAACTTTGAAAGGAGAAAAAACAATGACAAAAGAAATTATTAAGTCTTATAAGGGGTTTGACAAAAATATGAAATGCCGTGGCTTTCAATATGAGGTAGGCAGGGAATATGAATGCGATGCAGCAAAAGTCTGTGAAAAAGGTTTTCACGCCTGCGAATATCCTCTTGATGTTTTTATCTACTACTATCCTGCGACCAGCGTTTTTCATGAGGTAGAACAAAGCGGTCAATTTGACCGCAATAAAGGTGACTCTAAAATCGCTTCAACTAAAATCAAAATCGGCGCACAAATGGATGTCGCCGACATGATTAAAGCTGCGTTTGGGTATCTTAAAGACCGATGCACAAATAAACAAGAGGGTGGAAACAATAGTGCATTGCAATCTGGTTTAAGGAGTTATCTGCGAGGCGGCGAGATGAGTGCTTTACGGGGCGGTAATATAAGTGCCTTACAAGGCGGAGACCAGAGTGCTCTGCAAGCCGGTGGTTCGAGTGCTATGCAAGCCGGTCATATGAGTGCTTTACAAGGTGGTTACTATAGTGCTCTGAAAGGCGGCGATATGAGTGCTCTGCGGGGTGGCGGCTATAGTTCACTGCAAGGCGGAGACCATAGTGCTCTACAAGGGGGAGACCAGAATGCCCTGCAAGCCGGTTGTTCGAGTGCTTTACAAGCCGGTCATATGAGTGCTTTACAAGGCGGAGACCAGAGTGCTCTGCAAGCCGGTTGTTCGAGTGCTTTACAAGCCGGTCATATGAGTGCTTTACAAGGCGGAGACCAGAGTGCCCTGCAAGCCGGTCATATGAGTGCTTTACAGGGCGGTCATATAAGTGCCTTACAAGGCGGAGACCAGAGTGTTTTGCTTGGTGGTGATATGAGTAAAATGACTGCAGGAAAATATAGTGTTGTTTATGGCTGCGGACATAAAGCACAAGTCCGTGGCGGTATTGGTTCTGTGTTAGCCCTCGCTGAATTTGACGACCACGGAAATATCATAAAAGTGCACGTAAAAACAGTAGATGGCAAGAAAATAAAGGCTGACACTTTCTACCAGTTGGAGAACGGGAAATTTGTCGAGGTGAACGAGGTGAAATAGTGTAAGGTTGAAGCAAGTAAAAAAAAGGAGGAAAAGCATGAAAGAAAAAACGAATGAAGAAAAAGAATATAATAGTATGACTGCGCAGGATTGGATTGACGTAGTTGTAAAAAGATTAGATTGTATCATTGATGCAATAGAATCAGTTAATAGTATCTTGCGTGATATTCAAGATATAAAAAACGATATGTCAGAAAAATAAAACATGAGGTAAAATAGCATGAGTATTAAAAATAAGAATAGTCTGTTTTATCGTTGTCCGTGGTGTGGAACTGGATTATATGGCGGAATTTTTTACACGTCATGTGACAATCCAAAATGCAAAAAATATGATAGTTTTGCTATGGGAAAATGCCGTATATGTGGAATGCAAAGACGATATTGTTCTTGTTAGGTGATATTATGAAATTAACAAAAAATGAGATTATAAGTGCATTGTTGGAGTCGTGGAGGTATAGGGGAGAAATACTCTATTCTATACCAATCAATGAATTGAAAGAATTTCTTATGTGTGAAGAAGATGCATTTACAAAACTATTAACACTTGTGCAGAAAGAAGAAGATATTAAACTCGATGAGTAATCTAATTAAGTTAGGAGGTGGGGAATGTATCAAGAATATGGTGAAGTTATACCAACAAGAATAAAATGTTCTAAATGTGATGAACAAATGGACGTGCATGATATCTACATTGACGCTGACCTTACTAAGATTCAATTAGTAATCCAGTGTTGTATGTGTTCCAATATTATCTATTATTCATATATCTATGATGGCGAGACAGAATACTTGGAAAAAGATGTTAAGTATTTGTCTTGACAAATAGGAAATATCATGATAATAGAAATATTGACCTGACAATTAATTCAGCTTGGTGAGCACCGTCATCACATCAGCCAGTCCTTTGGCAACAGGTCAACGGTGTTCGCCAAGCTCAACATAAACAGGAGCATTATTATGGCAAAAGACCCAGCTGTATTATTCTATACTGCAGACTTTTTGACAGGAACTATGACAATGAGTCATGAGCAGGTAGGAAAATACATAAGATTGCTATGTCTTCAGCATCAGAAGTTTATATTGTCAGAAAAAGATATGTATTCCATATGTGGGGAATATGATGAAGATGTGTTTAATAAGTTTATTAATGACGAGAATGGATGTTATTACAATAAAAGAATGATGGAAGAGCAGCTTAAACGTATTCAGTATTCTGAATCTCGTTCTAAAAACCGAAAGTCGAAGCCCGAATCATATGAAAATCATATGAAAATCATATCAAAATCATATGAAAAACATATGGAAAATGAAAATGAAAATGAAAATGAAAATATAAATACAATAATAAATTATTTAAACGAAAAGACTGGAAAAAGGTTTACAACAAAAAGTAAGTCAACAATAAGAACAATCAAAGCCAGGCTTAAAGAGTCTAGAACTATAGAAGACTTCAAGAAAGTCATAGATATAAAATGCAATCAATGGCTGAACGATAAAAAGATGTGCATTTATTTAAGACCAGAAACATTATTTGGTTCTAAATTCGAATCCTATCTGAATGAAGAAATAACAAACAAAAAAGAATGGGGGGAAGCATGATTGATAAAATTACTGATAAAATTATTGAGTTTTTGTTCAGTAAAAAATTTGAAAAAGCGATAATAATATTTCTGGTATTTGCTGTATTGTATTTCTCAACAATGATTTTTGCAAGATTAGGAGAATAAAAATGATATTGAGTTATTTAGAATCAAAGGGATTAGTAGGTAAAAGACGTGGCGATGAGTTCATAACAAATTGTCCATTTTGTGGAGATACTGAATATAAATTCTCTGTGAATATCATTAATGGCAAGTTCATCTGCAACCACGCCAAACGATGCGGAATATCTGGAGGATTCTATGAATTACAAAAACGATTTGGAGACATACCAGTATCTCTTAAAAAGAGAACAGAGTCAATAATTAAAACAACCTACAAGAAACCAACAGTTCAAATCAAATCTCAAATCACTCAAAGTGTATTTAATTATCTCCAAAAAAGAAAATTATCCAAACAAACTATCGAACACTTTAAGGTTTGTGCGCAGGATAATATTGTAATGTTTCCATACTATAAAAACGGAGAGCTGGTGAATGTTAAATATAGGGACATCACAGATAAGAAAAAGATGTGGATGGAAAAAGATGCCGAACCAGTATTATTCAATAGGGATAATATCGAAACAAAAGACATTATTATTGTCGAAGGCGAATACGATGCAATGGCATTTTATGAATACGGATATGAAGTGGTATCTGTTCCAAATGGAGCTACTGGAAATGCCTGGATAGATGTTGAATGGGACTACCTTAATACATTTAACAATATTATCCTGTGTTTTGATAATGATGCGGCTGGAAGAGAGGGTGCATTAAAGGTAGCTAAAAGATTAGGTATATGGAAATGCTTACTTGTAACACTCCCACGCAAAGATATTAATGAATGCCTGATAGATGGTGTATCAAAAGAGAAAATAGCACAATGTATAGCTTCGGCTACATACATCGAACCAGAACACATTGTATCACCAATGATATTTGCTCAATCAATAAAAGATATTATAAGCAGGGGGAGCGCATTAAACGGTCTTCCTACAGCATGGAAAGACCTAAATAACATCATCAAGGGCTGGAGAGAGGGAGAAGTTACAATATGGACTGGAAGAAATGGTAGCGGCAAATCAACATTTCTCAATCAATGCTTTCTTGATATAGCAAGACGTGGACAAAAATGCTGTATTTATTCAGGTGAAATGCAACCAGCAAGATATTTAAGATGGGCATTATTTCAACTTGCAGAAAAAAGTTCAATAACACAAGAAGAAGTGGATGTCTATTTAAACTGGATGTCCGATAAAATCTATATATTAAACATCACAGGAGGTGTGGATTATGGACAATTATTAGAAGATTTTGAATACACTGCAAGACGATACGGAGTTAAGCATTTTATCATAGATAGTCTTATGAAAGTCAACATTGATGGAGATGAGTATGCAGGACAAAAGATGTTTGTGTCAAAGCTATGTGATTTTGCAAAAACACTTGAGGTGCATGTTCATTTAGTCGCCCATCCGAGAAAATCATTTAGCGATGCAGAAGAAGTTGGGAAGGTAGATGTGAAGGGAAGCTCCCATATTACTGATTTAGCAGATAATGTAATTGTGCTGACAAGGGTTGATGAAGAAACAAAAGAAAAGCTGTTGGCAAGAAACAAGCGTCCATGCTCTATGTATCTTTATGTTAAAAAGAATAGAGAATTTGGAATAGAAGGAAGGGTAAGTTTTGACTTTAACGAAGCAACAAAAACATTTAAGGCGGTAACATAATGGTTATTAAAAATGAATTGATTGACAGAAGTTCTCTTGATGGCTTTAAACGCTACATGCTCGAAAACCCAATATATTACAAAAGTATATATGGGAACATACCAATAGAAGAAGCATATAAATTAGCAATGAAAGCTCTAAAGAATCTAAATGTTAAATACTTAATAAGGGAGATGGAACTATGGGAAGCAACAAGGTTGTCATCGGACAAAGGTTACATGAGGTAATGGAATTGTGGCACGAGGGGAATAAACATGAATTATTCGGTTATATTCTAAAAGGCAAGGCGTTAAGTATAATTAAACAAAAAAAACTATGGTATGTTGATTGCTCTGGAGTGCCGAGCTTTAGAGCATATATCAAAAATGAATTAAAGATTTCTGTGGCTGAAGCATATAGGTTGATTCAGATATATGAAACAGTCGGAGAAATTATTTCATCAAATAACATACCAATCAAAATCGGAACATTGACTTTACTATTACCACATCTGCGGAAAATGTCAGACGAAGAAAAGAAGAATCTATTGATTGAATATCATGACTTACCACTTGAGGCTGTAAAAAATAACCTGCTTGATATGACTGGTAATGGACATTTGGCAACAGATGTATGTAACCATGAAGAAATGGAAATGTATCAGAAGTGTAAAAAGTGTCATAAATTTTTCAAGGTTGATTAAAAGGAGGTGTGTATGAATCAAGAAACTATTGGGAGATGTTTTGAGTGTGGAGAAAAGATTCCAGCGAATGATTTGTATTACGATATGTGCGGCATGTGTGAGGAGTGTAGAGTAAAAACACAAAAAAAAGATATTGCTGAAATGGAACAAATAAACATTTCAGTCGAAGTTGCTGCGCTCTCTCTGTGCTGGTTAAGACAAATCGCACAACAGCTGGATAAGATTCTCGAAACAATAAATACGATAAATCAATCACTTAAAAACAATCAGGAGGTGTGATTATGAGTTTGATAATTAAAGAAAACAGAGAATATGACTTGCTTGAAGAAGGACTATATCATGGTATAGTCATTTGGATTTACGACCTTGGGACACAATTCAATCCGACCTATGATAATTATTCCCAAAAGATGCTGTTGGCATGGGAATTACCAGAGGCTAGGATGACAATCGAAAAGGAAGGGCATAAACTCGATGTCCCAAGAGTAATATCTAAGAAATATACAAAATCTCTAAACGAGAAGTCAATTCTTTATAGGGATTTGGTTTCTTGGCGTGGAAAGGCTTTTACTGAAAATGAAATCAACAGCTTTGATGTATCGAAATTGATAAAGAAAAACTGCATGTTACAGATAATACACAAGCAGGCGGCAAACGGGAAGACTTATGCCAGCATCTCCAACATACTCCCGCTATATAAAGCCACCCAAAAAGAGCCGGAGAGTCAAACAAGAATTTACTCCATAGAATATATGGACAACATTCCAGAAGGAACTCCACAATGGATTGAGGAAATTATCAGAAAATCAGAGGAGTTTAAAAATCAAAAAACAGTAGAAGATGATGTGCTTCACGTAAATGACACGGCTCTGGATGACGTGCCATTTTAATAGGTGACTGAATGGGTGATGCAAAATATAAGCAGAAACATCGAGCAGGGGGGCTATGTCTGCACTGTCCTAGACCGGTTTATAAATTTTATTCAATGTGTGAAGAATGCCTGAAGAGACAACGGAACTATGCTAGAAAAAACAACGCAAAGAGAAGAAAATATTTTCGTGAAAATCATCTTTGCACAAGGTGTAGTGCACCACTGCTCGATGACACCCATATTACCTGTATGAATTGCAGACAGGAGAGAACTATTTTGATAACAAGGAGGGCTTATGCAAAGAGTTGAAAAAGAAATACCATTGAATTGTGAGATAGTGTTTATGGGAGATACGCATGGTGGTTCACTACTGACACATTATCGTGGCATCAAGAAGATTGTGAACTATATTCAATCTACTAAAATGTGCTACTGGTGTCATTTGGGCGACTGGATTGAAGCCATCGCCACAGATGACAAACGGTTCAACCGTGACACTTGTAGAGCCACAAAAGGAAAGCCAATTCAAATTCCACAGGAACAGGCTGACGAAATGATTAAACTATTTAGTCCAATTAAGGGGCGTGGCATTGTTGGATTGATGGGCAATCACGAGTTGAAATTATACAGATATAGCAACCTTGCGGAATATATCTGCCGCAATCTGGGAATCACATATGGAACGATGGAAGCCAGAGTGATTTTTAAAAATAGTGGCAAGCGAATATTCTCTGCTTTTCTGACGCACAGAATAAGAATGTTCAGGATACAGGCAAAAGACTATATTCAGGCAAACGGAAACATACAGGCATCCCTGAAACAACAGCTCTATAAAAGAATGGGTGACTGTGCTGTGATGGTTGCTGGACATGCTCATCAGCTTATTGTTGTGCCGCCAAGCCCAGAACTGTATCTTGTTGACTCTCCAGATGGCATTAAGCAACACTATCTCACCGGAGATATGGGGGATGGAGGATATATATACCCCAACAGAAGATGGTATTGTTGCTCCGGTTCTTTCAGAAAAAGATATGTTGACGGAGTGGATGACTACGCCGATATTTATGATCCGAATGAGATGGGGTGTCTTATTATGGTCGTCCGCAACGGCGAAATCAAAGACATCAAAAAATTCAAGGTATGAGGTTCGACATGAGAGACGGATTAAGCGATAAAAATATGCTACGGCTTTTTCGTAGTGCTGTTTTGATTATCCACCAAGAGAAATGCTTTTTT
>Ga0208824_1003823_pt1 | contig 10098 bp, 12 predicted proteins | sample AD_JPNTR3_MetaG_FD_184447 | JGI IMG/M metagenome (GOLD analysis project Ga0208824, IMG submission 184447) | Active sludge microbial communities of municipal wastewater-treating anaerobic digesters from Japan - AD_JPNTR3_MetaG (SPAdes) (version 2) | ecosystem: Engineered > Bioreactor > Anaerobic...
CTTCATGCCCTTAAGGTCAACCACGATGTCGCCCCACCACCCAACCGCGATCTTGCCGCCGTTGTAGGCATCCAGCTTGACTGTTGGCAACGCGGCGGCCTCGCCGTCCTTCGGCGCGGCGGCGGCCTCGATGGAACAAACGCCAGTCATCTGGATGGGCTTGCGATCGGGTCCGGCTTCGATTGTCTTGACTTCGCTCATTGCTCTTCCCCTTCTTCTGGCTGTTCGGGTTCTTCTTGTGGGGCTGCGGGAGATTGCTGTTGCTGTCCACGCGGGTACGGAGCAGGGGGAAGTCCGGCGACCTCGCGGGCCTTGTTCCACTCCATCTCTTCGGCAATGCGCTCGCGGATGAACTGGGCACTTTCGCGCTTCCAGTCCTTGCCCTGCTTGGCGTAGTAGGCGGCCATTGTAAGGGAGCCGTTGCCAAATCGGACGTTGTCGGCGTTCGCTTCCTTGTTTGGGTCAACGTGGCCTCGCCCGGCAAAGTGCCATTCGTGATCCGCGAACTCCGCACGGTCGTCCGCCGTCAGCCCCTTGCGGGCCGCGTATTCGTCCATCCACGACGCAAGAATGCGGTCAAGAACCGCCATCCGCAGGTCGCCCCGCTCCACGTCAATACTGCGGTCGTAGGTCTGGTGGTCCAGACGCCCGCTCGCGTAGTTGTAGCCGCTGGAATTGCAGGCGGCCACGTTGTAGGGCATGTTGACGGAGCGGGCGATTTCGTTGAGGATTTCCGCCTTGAACATTGCGTAGGTCGTCGTCGGCTGCTCCGCCTTCAACTGCGCCAGCTTCCACCCCTCCGGCAGCGACATGATGGTGTTGCGCTCAATGTCAATCGTCGTTAACGGGTCCGCCAACTCCGCCGCGATCTGGTCGGGCAGAAGGTCGGTCTGCATGACAGCACTGATTTCCGCCGCACGCTGGGCCGCCTCGATGACCGCCGCCGTGTACCGGCGCAACTGGCCGAAAAGCCCGAGGGCCGGGAGAATTTCGGAGATTCCGCGAACCTGTCCGGGGCGGGTCGGGCGAAAGTAGTGGAGCATGAACTTCGCGGGAATCCAGTCGCCAGCCAACTGCGACAGCCCCCGGTGGTCGCCTGGGTGGAACTTCAGCATCCGGTACATAACCGGGTTGCCGTATTGGTCAAACCGGATGCCGTCGATTTCATCATCACGGGTGACGTTGGAATACCAGCTTTCAATCTGGTCGCACTCCACCACGCGCAGGTCCAGCTTGACTGGGCCGGGGACGAGCGGATTGGTGAACATCTGCGCGAACGCCTCGCCGTCAACGGCCTTGGCGCGGCGCATCGTGCGAACCTTCTGCCACAGCCCAACCGATGCGGCCCACCGCTCAAAGTCCCGCTCCACCGCCTGCGCCCGCTCGCTGTCCCCTAGTTGCAACTGCACGACCGGCCCAACGGTGTCGTTGGCCAGCGTCTCGACAATGCCCGCGGCGTAGGAGTTGTTCGCCGTTTCGTAGCGTGCGCGATTGCGCACGATCTGCCGGACCTGCGGGGTGTTCGCGGCGGCGGCGGAAAGGGAATCAACAAACTGCCACAGCTTCTCGTTTTCGTCCGTGTGCCGAGCGTTGTCATAGGAGCCCTTGACTGCGATGCGCTTGCGCGGCGCGGTGTCTACGTCAAACACCCGCCGGGCAACGGCGGCTCGGCGTGGCGTTGTGGATTTGCGCGGGGCGGCCATTAGAAGTGCCCCGGCCCCCGCAGAATGCCAAGGCGAACGCCCATTCCCCGAGAGTTGACGGACCCTGCCGCCTTCTTCCGCAGGTACTTGTCCGCCTCAATAGCGTCCTGCACGCTAATATTCGTCACGCTCCCGCCGTCCGTGCTGACGTTGCGTGGCTGGTTTACGAGGTCTTCAATGACCTCTTCCGGCTCTTTGTTGACGGTCTCTGCCATAATTAGCAGAGAGACGTTCGTCCATCCGTTGTTTAATCCGCGAGCTTAATGGCCCCGGTGAATCGGTATGAGGTGATGATGGGACGCCTCTCTACCTATGGCACGGAAATATAACTAAAAGCGTGACTTGTTCCCGCAATGCCCGCCAGGCTAAAGGCTTGCGCGAAATTTCTTTATAAGTTGATGGACGGCCACCTGCGATATTCCCCACCGCTTCGCCACCTGCTCTTGGGTCTCCCCGTTCTTGATCCGCAGCAGAATGTCGGGGAGCCGCTTGTCTATCGCGCTGGCCCGGTCCATTTCGTCGAGGGCCAGCCTTGCCTTTTCCAACGCACCGTCGTCTGCCCCATCGGCAGGCTCCGGCGCGGGCACGGCTTCCAGTTCGACCGCCGCCGCCCTGTGCCGCCCGTCGCTTTCCCTTGCGTTGTCGAATCCGTGGACCGCATCCGCGCACGCCTTGGAGCAATACTTCCCGTCGTCGGATGCTCGCCCGTATTTGTCTACGGGGTTGGCAGCCAGCCCCCCGCAGTAGCGACAAGTGGGAGGCATCTTCCACTCGCCCGCCGCAGACGTGTCCTCGAATACGTGGTACTCCGACCACTGCTTGCCGCAGTTCCCGCACTCCCGCAGGCGGCGCTTGACCCCGCTCCTGACGTCCGTCTCATGGACAACGCCCACCCGCTTGCACCCGCACTTCGGGCACTTGATCGGCGTGCCTACAACCGCCCCCCGGTAGTCCACCGGCCATACTTTTCGCGTGTTTACTTCCATGTCGCGTCCCTTCTATTTCCTAAAGTCCGCCGCGCTGTAGACCTTGCGGCGGCGTATTCCCGTTTCGACGGGTGCCCCGCTGGTTGTGATACCTTCCATCGCCGCCGCCACGTACGCCCCCGTCAAGGCGTCCCCCCAGTCGTTGTGCCCGGTAGGCGGGTTCCACTTCCACACCATGTCCCCGGCAGGCGACGGGAACTTCTCCGCCAGCCGCTCCGCCGTCACGTGTTCCGCAAACGGCCCGTGGGCGCGGGGGCTTCCCGCGTTGAACAGCGTACAGCCCCCCGCCTCGCCGGGTGCGCCAAGGAACGACCGCTGGGCCACCTCGCGCCAGTAGCAGGCGTTGAACATGACATACGGGCAGATGCGCTTTTGCGGACGCTGCCGGTGGCACTGCTCCATGGGTCGGCCGATGATCGTTGACTTGTTCCAACTGTAGCGGCTCGCCGCACGGCCAATGGCGGGCATGACGCGGAACGGCCCGCGCCAGTTTTCGCAGAAGCGGTGGACCGTCTCGCTGTTGAAGCTGGCGTCCACCAACACAAGGCTTGGCGTCATGCGGGACTGGCCGCGAATGAACGCAGTTCCGGCGATAGCGTTGCACAGGTCCGTCAGCCCCCGCGTGATTGCCTGGCCGATCACAAGCTCCGGCGCGTTCTCCGGCCATAGTTCGCCGTGCGGGGGGAAGCGGCTGTACGCCGCGACGTGGGCGGTCATCTGCTGGTCGAAGCCTGCCATGACCCAGTGGAGCCCGACGCGGTTGATGTCGATGTGCCCGCACAGTACCGCGCTGCGCTCCGGCAGGTGCAGGCGCGGGAGGTCCGTCGCGTGGGCGAGGATCTGGTCGATGGTTAGCTCGTACTGGCCCGCCGCATTGTCCTGCGGGTCGTTTTGGTATTCCGCCCAGAACTGGTCCCCGCTTTCCAGCAGCAGCGTTTCCGCCGTCTGCAAGGCCGACGCTTCCCCCGCCCGCACCCGCTCCGGCCACGACACCTCCGCCCCCGCGTCCATCGCCGCCCGGTTCGCAAGATAGAACGCCGTCGCCGCGTCCGGCCCGTCGCCGTTCGCCAGCCCCTCCCGCAGCAGGTCTCCGTATTCCTTCCACAGCGTGTCCTGGGCGTCCGGCCACTTCTTGACCAGTTGAAAGGTCATGCCCTGCCATTCGGGGTGGACGGCGTGGTCGAGGAAGCGGTGCGCCAAATCACCCTTGCGGATGACGGTGCAAGGCATGACCGCCGCTATCTTCTTCCTGGGCCCGGCCAGCCCCAGCACGTCGCCGGTGATGATTCGCTCCCTCATTGCGCATTGGCTGGGGGACTCCGCCGATTCGCGCGTCTGAGGATCGTCGAGGAGAACAAAGTCCGGCCGCATAACCTTCCCCGCCTTGTCGTCGCGCCACTTGCCACGGATCGCCCCCGTCAGCCCGTGGCCTTCAAGCACCGCGCCGTCAGACGGATAGGGGGCGTCACGCCCCATCGGCGTCGGCAGGATCAGCGTGGCCTTGCCCCAGCCCAAGCCAAGCGGCTTGAAGTCGCGCCGGAGCATGTACTTCGCTTTGATGGCCTTCCCCTCCGTGGCCTTGGCGTAATGGCACACATGCGGGTAGTGCTCCAGCAACGTCGGGCTTTCGATGAGTTGCGCCCTCACAAAGTCGGTCAGGGCCCCGGCCAGTTCCGCGGTCGCCGCCACAACCACGACGTACCGCCGCTTCCCTGTCAGCATGACGTACAGCAACGCCCATTTGAGGATCGTCGTCTTGCCGTGACCTCGCGGCATCGCCAGCGCAAAATGCCCGCCCTTGTCTATGGCCTCCTTGATCTTGGCGAGGACAGCGAGATGGTCGGGGCTCCACTTGTCCGCGAACGCCTCCCCGCCGTGGAACCGGAGCCATGCAGGGAAGTCCTTTTCCAGCCGCTTACGCTTGCGGCACACCTCCGGCGGCGGGTCTTCGTGCTGCTGGACCCGCGCAACTTTGCGCCCGGCTTCGATGTGCCGCTGCCGCTTGGCGTCGGCTAGGACGGCGCGGCGGGCTGATTCTTCAGATTGACTCATTGTGCAGCCTTCATTTCGTATATTCTTTTACGTAAGTGACTGCGGTTGCGCCCGTTAAAAAATCGTACTTTTTTCGCTCTTTTGGGGGTTGACAATATATCCGTATGATGATAGATTGAGGGCAGGATAAGACAAGGGGCAGAGAGCCCCAGAAAAGGAACCCGAAAATGACAACCCGCAAACAGATCACCGCCGAAGCCCGCCAAACCATCGCCGATGCGATCACCAAGCCCCAAGCCATCCGCGCCGGTCTGCTCATCGCCTCCTGCAAGATGTGGAGCCGCAACGAGGCCAGCGCGGTCGGCTGTGCCAAGTCTGCCAACGACATCGCCGACGCCCTTGAGGCCAAGTACCCCGGCGACGCCACGCTCGCCGGGCTGCTCGCCGGGCTTGTTGCGAATCGTGATTGGGAGTCCCTGTGGATCGCCGCCCGCCGCGAGGTCTACGGGAATCTGGCATGAGCTGGTTGACCTGCAACCGCTGCGGGCATCGCTGGTGGCCTCGGTCGCCAGCGCGGCCAAAGAAGTGCCCCGGCTGTAACTCCCCGTATTGGGACAAGCGGAGAAAATACAGGTTAAAGAGATCACGCCTGTTTCCTTAAATATCCACAATATGTGCGCAGGTATTTAGTTGGCAATGTTTCCGAAGTGTGTTCGGCAAACAATGCCTTTACGTCAAAATAATTTTCCAGCGTTGCCGTTTTTTCGGCTGACGAAAGCGACTCATATTTGCGCGAACACGACAACAGGCGCACTGATTTTGAGTCTTTTTCCGTCCCGCGAATTGCGATTGCCGACTTAATGACAGACGGCAAGCTGTCAGTCCCCATCCCCTCAACCGCCCAAAATGCGCTACCTTGGTATATAAGATTTCCCTTCAACCCCTTGCCAAGCACTCGTCCAACTTCGCCCCTATAGTTTTTGTAGCTCATGGCCCACGTCGCACACGGCGTTGCTGGCATTGCTCGAAACGGGGTGCAATGTAGCAATATGCTCCATTGTGTCCTCTTTGAAAAATTGCCGTCTGCCTCTCTTATGCAGTCGAGAAATTCCTGCCAATCGCTTTCCGTTTCTGTCGGATAACCAACGATGTTGTATATCTTGATTTGGTGAGGCTTGGCTTTAGAGTTTGCCGCCGCAACAAAGAAATCAACTACATGCTTGCGCGATATTCTCTTATTGACTTTGTACCGCAATCTTTCGCTCATTCCGTCGATTGCCGTCGTTCGCAAAAGTGAAAAGTTAATGCGCGAATAGTCTTTGCACATGTCGAGAATGGCCCGTTCTTTGTCTTCAATCCCGCCAAACAAAGAATCATCCATTTTATATTCGCCATCTCCAATATATTTCCTATGCCAAGTGTATCCACAAAAAAAACAGCGGTGATTGCACCCAATAAACCGTTCTTTGAACTTCCTGTTTTCGCTTAGCCTTATCTCGTGCGGATACGGCTCCACCGCCTGCGCAATCGAATATGAAGCATTCTCGCTAAACTCGCAGGACCGAACAACGGAATCTATTCCGCAACGGTTGCCTGTCTCTATCTCGTCCAGCAGCGGAATAATTACGCCTTCGCCGCGTCCAAGCACAAAGTAATCGGCAAACTCCAAGAACGGGCGCACGTTAAGCACACCAGCACCACCAACTATTACCTTGTATTTTCCGGCGCGCCACTTGACGCGCTCGGAAATAAACGTCCACCAATCACAATCAGAAGTTAGCGACACAAGGACGCATTCGTATTCATGCACCGTTGCCGACCCCGCATATTCAACCTTGCGCCCAGCCCGTTCGAGCACGTCAATAATAACTCGAAGCCCTACAAACTGCCGCGTGTCCATGCTCTCATTGGCATAATTCTGCTTGGCGTATGCTCCTTGAACGTATGCGCATATTTTCATTGCGCCACCTCAAACGCAAAGCCGCATTTCGGACAGAACAATGCCTTGCGTTTTTCGTCTCCTGTTTCGCTCGCGTCATCTTCAAGCGATATTCCTCTCGGCTCCTCGATTTGCTTCAGCACCTCCACCAAATCCAAGTCGTCCAGCTTGAACGCATCCAGCTCCGCCCAATCAATCGCCTCCACCTCCGCCGCCAGCATCGCGGCATCCCACCCGCCCCCCGTTTCCGCCAGCCGGTTGTCGGCCAAGATGTACGCTCGCCGCTGGGCGTCCGTCAGGTGCGCCAGCCGGATGCACGGCACCGACGCAAGCCCCAACTTCTGCGCCGCCAGTACGCGCCCGTGTCCGGCTATGATGCCGTCCTGCCCGTCGATCAGCACCGGGTTGGTAAATCCGAACTCGCGGATGCTTCCGGCCAGCGCAGCGACCTGCCGGTCGTCGTGTTTCTTCGCGTTCTTTGCATAGGGCACCAGCCGGTCAACGGCCAGCATCTCGATTTCGGGGCGGGTCTGGATTCGGGCCGCCTTGCGCTTTTCCGCCACCGTTGCCTGCCGGCGTTCGTCAGTCAATTTCTTTTTTGTCATGTTATTGCACCTTTATGTGAATGGTGGAACATTTACAATTTACTTTTTCATGATATCGCAAGCTGAGGTACCGCAGCTTCGCTTGCCGGAAGTACCTAATGGGGGTAGTGGTGAGGATTGCCCCGCCTTGCCCCCAGGATCGCGCCTGACGCGTTTATGCCCGAAAACGCGCATCCACCCGTCCGCATACTTACGAGCGTCTGACGTGCGCCTACGGGCCGATCCTTTGCCGCTCATGGCCGGCCGTCCTCTCCACCCTTCGGCTCCCATCCCGGGCACGGCCCGTCGGGCTCGGTCCAGACGCCCAGCTTCTCCTGGTCCTCTCGTGAGCACAGCCGCCAGTCGGCGACGTGGTGGATGCATGTCGGGCAGTCGCGGTCTTGGTTTTGGTCTTGGTTCATGCTGGCCTCTTTTCTTTTGTGAAAGTCGTAACAATAAAGCAATAAATCGGTCCCAAATCGGTCCCGTCCCACCTTAAGGGTTTTGGGACTTTTGGGACCGACTTGAAACGGGGGGGGGCTTCGCCCCTGCCCCCCCCGTCTCTGCGTCGCAAGTTCCGCAGTCCCATTAGTCCCATTTGGTACTTTTGGGACTTTTGGTACCAATGGCAAAAATGGGTCATTCTGCACCCCCTGACCCCGGCATGTACCGCCCGAAACCGACAAACGTTTGTCCTTTTGCCTTCGCCTGGTTGAGAAGCCGGTTAAAAGTCGTTTTCGAGACCCCAAGCTCTGCCTTGGCTTTGGCGAGCCATTCATGATGAGGAAGGCCGTCTTGAGGCAGGAGCGCCATGATTTGAGCTGGCGAATACTGCGGCGCCCGCCCGTTCGACTGCTTTCGCAGCGACTCGGGATTGAGGCTTTCGTCGATGATCCATAGTGGATATTCCCAGCGGATGACGAATGGGTCCGGGCGGGAGAAGCTGCGGCAAGTGGTTTCGACGCTGTAACAATCCTCTTGTTCGTGGGCCGTAAGCGTCATGATTGTATCCGGCGCCCGTGACAAGACGCCGGCCCCGCTGCCGCGGTCGAGATGATCCTTGCCAGTCTGCCCCCCTTTGCTGAAATGGTGTGAAATCCAGCAGGCGGCCCCGGTACGCTCGGTCAGTTCGGACAGCTCTCCCATAGAAACTGCCATTTCGGAGTTGGAGTTTTCGTCCCGGTCGCCGTGGAAAGAGTAGAGCGGGTCGGGGACAATGAGGGCGTATGGCGGCCCGGCGCGGTCCTGGTGCCGGTAAATGTCCGGGATGATGGCCCCGATTGTGGTGTGAAGCCCGCGAACGTGCCATACGTCAAGAAGGGGCGGGATTTCGGGAAGCCCCATCGCCTCGACGATGCGGGACAATCGGCTGTCCAGGTCGTACTCGGAAAGCTCTGCATTGATATAGAGGCATCGGCCCTGGGCGGTTTTCTTGCCGAACCACTCCGTGCCGGAGGCTACGGCGCAAGACAGGGCAAGCAACGCCCACGATTTCCCGACCTTGGAGTTTGCGCTCATCATCCCGACCTGACGAGCACGTAGCATTCCGGCGATTACGATTGGAGGTTCTGGCTTCGGTTTCGCCATGAAATCGACTGCCGAGACGATTGCTGGCATTTTTCCCGCTCTTGGGCCGCTGGCGGCCTCCGCGGCGGCTTTGAGAGTATCGGCCACCACATCCACCGCCCCGCCCTTCGCCAGCGCGTCAGCGGCCATCCTAGCGGCATCTGACAGCTTGCGGCGGCGCTGTGATTCGGCCACTTGGTCAACGTACCAGGAAGCGTATGCCGTGGTTGGGCAGGCTTCGACCAGTTCGGCGAACGTCTGCATAACGTCGCTCGCGTCCCCGCCGATGGCCTCGGCAATGGCAACCATATCCGCGGGCTTGCCCTGGTGACGAAGGACGGCCGCCGCCCGCCAGATTCGGAGGCAATCTGAATCCGTGAAGGCTTCGGACTCGATCCCGGCCGCGTCTGCGAGGGGCCAGACGGCCTCGGCATCTTGCAGGAGTGCGCCGACTAGGGCGCGTTCGGCCGGCGATGTCTGGACACGCTGCGGAGCCTTGCGCGGCATAAACTCGACAAGGTTTCCGGCTGGTCCATCAAGTAGCTCATTCATTGCATATCCTTCTGTGAAACCTGTTTGAAAATCATCTGTGCCACGCATCGCAGAATCCCCCGCTCCGTCCTGGCTTGGCGATGCTCGCCGTCAACGGTGATTGCGTAGTGCGGTTCGCCGTCGCCGTAGGACAGCAGGCGGATCGAATGCGATCCGAGGATGCCGTCTGTGGCGATTCCGCCAACGTCCCGCATGGCCGAGGTCCGCTCCATGCGCTTCCTGGCCTTGGCGGCGACAGCCCGGCGCGACCATTCGCGCTTGCGCTCTTTATTCAACGTGCGGATGGATTTACGATAAGCCACGTTGCTTGCTCGTTTCGGTTATCACAGTGTTGGCCTTACGAATGTCCCGCTGGTAGCGCACGGCGGATTCAACTACGCCCAACGCTCCCGCGATTTCGCTGTTTTGTTTGCTCCAGTCGACGGCATTCCACGCCGACTTTGCCGGATGCCTGCGAGTCGTTCCGACTCCGCCGCGTTTTACAAACGCCTTTTCCGCGCAAGCGTCGCATTGGTCTTTGTCGGTTGACGGCTTCCCGCATATTACGCATAGCCCAATGGCCCTGCGGTCTTTCTGCCATTTACGCTGACGGGATAGGCCAACAACAGGGTCCATGCTACCGTCCCTCCGCTGCGCTACGGGCCGGAGCATGACCCGTGGGGTTCGCCCGTTTATTCCACGCTTCAAGTGCCTCGTTTACATCATCAATAATCGGCCCGTTGGATAGGCAACTGTTGCAAAGCACAAACCACGACTTTGTTTCTTGTGTTTGTAAG
>Ga0208824_1003831_pt1 | contig 10077 bp, 9 predicted proteins | sample AD_JPNTR3_MetaG_FD_184447 | JGI IMG/M metagenome (GOLD analysis project Ga0208824, IMG submission 184447) | Active sludge microbial communities of municipal wastewater-treating anaerobic digesters from Japan - AD_JPNTR3_MetaG (SPAdes) (version 2) | ecosystem: Engineered > Bioreactor > Anaerobic >...
TTATGCTGACGACGGGCCTGCTGAGGTTGTGAAGGAATTCAAGAGCGGTAAACTCTCCCTCGGAATCGATGATATCGGTGTGACGGCCGCTGAGGATCTGACGGGTGCAAAGCTTGACGACAATCACGTCGTTATTTCCGGAAGTGAGGATGGCGGCGCTCCTGTTGCCGTAGGCTTCCGTGCAAAAAAAGCAAACGGAAATTACCGATACTTCTGGCTCTACAGGGTGAAATTCGGCATTCCGGCGACAAACCTCGCCACCAAGGGCGACAGCATCACCTTTTCAACACCGACCATTGAGGGCACGGTGTTCCGTCGCAATAAGACTGACGGAAATGGGAAGCATCCGTGGAAAGCCGAGGTCAATGAGGATGACACGAGCGTCCCTGCTTCCGTAATTACCGGCTGGTACACATCTGTTTATGAACCGGTCTTTAATCCTGCTGCGGGAGGTGTTGAATAATGACTAATGACAGAAGTGCAATTATCAACATTGGCGGTAAAGAGTATGAGATGCTCCTCACCACCAAGGCTACAAAAGAGATCGCCAGGAGATACGGCGGACTTTCCAATCTCGGCGAAAAACTCATGAAGTCAGAAAACTTCGAGATGGCGCTTGATGAGATCGTTTGGCTCATCACACTTCTTGCCAATCAGTCGGTACTGATTCACAACCTTCAGAACCCTGCCGAAAAACAAGAACTGCTGACCGAGGAGGCTGTGGAGCTGCTCACTTCTCCGCTTGAGTTGGGTGAATACAAGAATGCCATCATGGATGCCATGTATAAAGGAACCAAACGCCATATTGAAAGCGAGGAAGAACCCTCTGGATGTAACACCTCAAAAAACGCGAAGGTCGGGTAAGCGATGAAGAATCGTTTGCCCGACTGATTTTTTACGGTGTGTCTCTGCTCCAACGCACCGAGCAGGAGGTCTGGCTGATGCCTATCGGCCATCTGCTCGACCAGTGGGAGATATACAAGCAATTCAATGGTTTGGCAAAACCGAAGCGTGAGTATGCTATTGATGAAATTATTCCTCAGGGGATATGAACTGAATCACACTACATGAACACACTACACAAACATCACAACTGCCTTATCTTGTTTTCCGCTTTTCGGTTTGATATAATTAATATACAAAGTATAGAACTCGGAGGAGGAGCGATATGGCAACATATAATGAACATCAGAAATTAATTCGTTGAAAGGTAACTATATGATATTAAAAGGCTTCAAATTTGGTATGTTATTGCAATTTGCAATAGGGCCAATGTGTTTGTTTGTGTTCAATACATCAGCAAAATATGTTTTACATACGCACTATCAGTTGCTTTAGCAATCGCAATTATTGATGCATTATATATTGCTCTGTCTTGTGTTGGGGTTGCAACAGTTATTAATATAGAAAGAATAAAAATTATTATTAAACTTATAGGTTGCTTAGTATTGATTTTGCTTGGATTAAATACTATAACAAGCTCATTTGATTATTCCTTTTTACCAGACATTAACTTATTTTCAAATGTATCCAGTAAAAGCCTTTTCATATAAGGTCTTTTATTGATAGCATCAAATCCTCTTCAATAATTTTTTGTAGTGGTGTATTACATATCCTGTTGAAGTATCAATATGCAGAAATGAATATATTGGCATACGTATGTGTACTGCAAGACTGAAAATTAAGAATACTAAAGCTGTAAAATATGTATGTGCTGAATCAACAGAAGATAGTGCTGTTGCAAAATGTTCTGATGGATACATTTCAGGTTTTCCTGTGGAAGCTGGAATGGTTTCATTTTGTGATGCTGTTGTTGCGGAAGAATATAGAGAGTTTCTAAATAAATGGTATAGTGAAAATGAGAGAAAAAACCATTATGATGATTACTTCGCAAAATTTTTTGCTGAAAGTTATAACTCCCTACCAGCTTATCAACGTGAAGGCGGAGATTTTATTGAATGGACAAATCCTGATAGTAATCATAAAATGGTAATGATAGCTTCAGGATTGGGAGATGGTTTTTATCAAAGCTTTTGGGGATATGATGCTCAGGGTGATATTTGTGAGCTGATAATTCCAATGGTAAATCCATCTTTATTTGAAACAGTATAAATTATATAGTTTTATATTTTGAATTTATATTTACAATATGGAGGAAACATAATTTGATTACTATTAAAGAACTAAATATTGAAAACATAGAAGAAATTAAATCTTTATTCGTTGAGATTTTTACAAACGAACCTTGGAATGATGATTGGAGCGACCCAATACAGCTTCACGAGTACATGATAGACCTAATGGGAAATAGAAATTCTTTAACAATTGGACTGTTTGAAGATGATAAATTAATAGGGCTGTCAATGGGGAGTATTATTCATTGGCACATGGGAACGGAATATTTTATAATCGAATTCTGCATAAAGACAGATAAACAAGGAAAGGGACTAGGAACAAAGTTTTTGGAAGAAATTGAAGAATATGCTAAAAGTAAAAAAATAACGCATATTTTCTTGCTAACCGAAAGAACAGTCCCAGCTTATAACTTCTATAAAAAGAATGGTTTTATAGAATTAAAAGACCATGTATCACTGTTTAAATATTTTGATTAAGTAAGATGCCATAAATTGTTATATGTTTTTTTACGTATGTTGTTTAATAAATTTCTTTGAAAACTCTTGACAAATAGTAAATTATGACATATAATGATTATATCACGATATGATATATCATACCGTGAAATGTTTAGAAGTTGGTTGTTGAATATTATAAGTATATAATGTTTGAATTATACTAACTTTTAAGATGATGGGGCTTGTATTATATTTATAAATGTAGAAGGGATTGATAACTATGGAAAAAGCACTATTAGTAATTGATATGCAAAATGCGTTTGTTGGAAAAAATCATGCAAAGATCTTTAAGTATAATAGGGAAGAATTAATTAAAGCAGTAAATGAACGAATAGCTGTATATGAAAAAGAAAATGTATTTTATATTCGTCATTTATTGAAAAATAATTTTATTAATAAGCTTGCTCCTATGAAAGTTTTTGATGGTACATATGAATCTGAGGTAGTTGATGAAGTTAATGTTGTGTCTGATAACATATTTACAAAGTATAAAGGCGATGCATTAACAAATCCAGAATTAGTAAAAGCTCTTGAAGAAAAGGGAATAAAAGAAATTGAAGTTGTTGGCTTGGACGGTGGAGGATGCGTTGCACTTACTGCTATTAGTGCATTGGGAAAGGGTATTAAAGTAACTTTCAATCAGTCTGCTATTGGAACAATGTTTGAAAAAAGAGCAGAAAGATATAAAAAAATAATGCTTAAAAAAGGTGCTGTGGTTAAATAAAATATAAGTTAAAAAACAGTCAAGTAATAACTTGACTGTTTATTATATTTATCAAATCAATAGAATTTAATTGATAAATCTGAATATTTAAAAAGTAAAAATAATATTTTATGGGAAATAGTAGAAATAAATATGAAAATGTATTATAAAGAAATTCAAAAATTCATTAGTAACAAATATGGGTTTAGTGTTAAGACCTGCTGGATAGCTCATATGAAAGAGGTTTGTGGATTACCTGTTAAAATGGCAAATAACCGTTATTCGCCAAATAGCCGGACTCATCCTTGCCCTGCAGAAAAACAAGCTGCAATACGGGAAGCGTTCACGCATTTTCAGATGATAGAGTAGACTGATTTTTTCTATCTATAAGGCACTCCGAAAGGGGTGCCTTTTTCATGCCCATTTTTGCATAAGGAGGTGATGGCATGGCAGATAACTTCGGCTTGAAAATAGGAGTCGAGGGTGAAAAGGAGTTCAAAAAAGCGCTCTCTGATATCAACCAGACTTTCAAGGTTCTCGGCAGTGAGATGAAGCTCGTCTCCTCCGAATTTGACAAGCAGGATAAGTCTGTAGCGGCGGTTGCGGCACGGAATGAGGTTCTGAACAAGGCAATCGATGCTCAGAAAGACAAAATCGCCACCCTCGAATCCGCCTTGAAGAATGCCGCCGACAGCTTCGGCGAAAATGACCGCCGTACTCAGAACTGGGCTATACAGCTAAACAATGCCAAAGCCGAACTTAATGGTATGGAGCGCGAACTGGACAATTCGGCAGATGCCGCTGATGACCTTGGCGACGAACTGAAAGAGTCTGGAGATGAAGCAGAAAGTTCCGGCGGTAAGTTTGAAAAGCTGGGCAGCGTATTAAAAGGTGTCGGTGCGGCAATGGGCGCTGTTGCTCTTGCCGCCGGAGCAGCCGCTGTTAAACTCGGCAAAGAAGTCATTTCGGCATACGCTGACTTTGAGCAGCTGGTCGGCGGTGTAGATACCCTCTTTGGTGATGCGTCACAGACAGTGCAGAACTATGCCGCGAATGCCTTTAAAACGGCTGGTATGTCGGCAAACGAGTATATGGAAACGGTCACGGGTTTCTCCGCAAGCCTGATCCAATCACTCGGCGGCGACACAGCAAAAGCTGCTGAAGTTGCGGATATGGCCATCACAGATATGGCGGACAATGCCAACAAAATGGGTACGGATCTGTCCGCCATTCAAACGGCCTACCAGGGTTTTGCCAAGCAAAACTATACGATGCTCGACAATCTGAAGCTTGGCTATGGCGGCACCAAGTCTGAGATGGAGCGTCTTCTCGCCGATGCCGAGAAAATCTCCGGAATCAAATATGACCTGTCATCCTTCTCGGATCTGACTGAAGCTATTCATGTCATTCAAACAGAAATGGGCATCACCGGGACGACGGCTAAGGAAGCCACAGAGACCATTAGTGGGTCTATGGCCGGTATGCAGTCGGCTATCGACAATCTGATGGCCGGACTCGGAAACGCTGATGCTGACATTGAAATGTTGATCGGTAATGTTGTCGAGGCATTCGGTCATGTGGTGGATAACGTGGTGCCTGTCATTGAGAATATCGTTAAGGCTCTGCCGCCTGCCCTCGACGGTATACTCAGGGCAATCGGGGATTTGCTTCCGACGCTTCTCTCCACGGTAGTCGACCTGTTTACGCAGGTGCTTGAAACACTGCTCAGTCTTTTGCCTGAGCTCATCCCCGCTGCCGTTGATGCAGTGCTCACTATCGTAGGCGCTTTGATTGATAATCTGCCCTTGCTCATTGATGCGGCTGTGCAGCTGATTACCGCCCTTGTGATGGGACTTGGTTCCGCTTTGCCGGAATTGATTCCTGCGGCAGTTGAGGCGATTATCACCATCGTTCAGGGTCTTTTGGACAGCATGGATCAGATCCTTGAAGCTGCCTTTGCCATTATACAAGGGCTTGCGGAAGGGTTGCTGAACGCGCTGCCGGAACTGATTGACGCCCTGCCCGAAATCATCATGACTATCATTGACTTTATTACCAACAACTTGCCCCTCATCATTGAGATGGGCATTGAACTTACCATACAGCTTGCGTTCGGACTGATTAAAGCCATACCGCAGCTTGTGGCGAGACTGCCGGAAATCGTCGCGGCTATCGTGACCGGCCTCGGCAAGGCAGTCGGGGCTGTGTTTGAAATCGGCAAAAACATCGTAACAGGACTATGGGAAGGTATCAAATCTCTCGGTTCCTGGATAGCGGACAAAGTCTCCGGGTTTTTCTCCGGTATTGTAGACGGTGCCAAAAGCCTGCTGGGCATTCACTCGCCCTCAACTGTATTTGCCGGTATCGGTGAAAACATGGGCCTCGGCATCGGTATGGGTTTTACAGATGCCATGAGAGGTGTTGAAAAAGATATAGCCGGTGCGATCCCCACCGACTTTGACCTTGATATGAAAACCGGGATTCATAAAGTAATGAACGACACCTCGCTTGATGTGAGGAAAACCGTTGAGCATACAGGTGTAATTCGGGTGGAAGGTGTAAATTCCACCGGCGAAATGACCTCAGTCATAGACATCATCATCGACAGGCTCAGACAGGTGGTGCGCGTATGAGTTATTTGAAAAATACAGCGACCAATGAAATCATTACGCGCTTTGTGAGCCTTCGAAAAACGCAGGAGGTCATCCGCACAATGCAGACTTCCCTTGACGGGACGGAGTATCTGACCCGTTTCGGTTCGCCGACAGTGCATTATGAGCTGACCCTCTATGTGAATGAAGCCGGGAAAGCCGCGATGATGGGAGCCGAGGATAGCGTTCCGATGCTTGAATGCTTGGTAAAACAGGGTGTTTTCAACGGGAGAATCATTGAACTCGGAGATTTTGATTATCAGGCGGCAGGCTGGTATAAGGTGAAGGCCACCCTTGCGGCGGTAAGCGAGGTGAGCGATCCATGAGAAGCATACCGACGGCGCTGAAAGAAAAACTTGCTAACCGTTTTAAGGCGGAAAACACGGACAGTATGGCGAAGCTCCGCGTGGTAGCCACCCAGACTTCCGTCAACTCCCTGCTCTCTGAGCCGATTCACGAGGACATTTCTCCGGCGTTCGGTGATGTGGCTGTGCGCCAGACAGCCGGCGAACCGGATTTATCTCTTGCATATGCTATCTGTTTAGACGATGGCATCGCAAAGGTCTATAAGCGGAAATTCCCGGCCGGATTGGAGTATCCGTGGGAGTACCAATGGACGCTCGGTGCAGCAACCGACGTGGCGATTGAATTTAACGGCGTGTGGAAAATGAATGCCGAAAAGGAATGGTATTATCTTCAAACCGAGGAGTATCCGTATATCTTTTATGTTCGGAACGGCAATCTGTATGTTCAGATCTGGCGTAACAATGATAATGCCACTCTGCTTGCTACAGGGGTTTCCCAAATATCCGCCTGCAAAGGCTGGCAGTCCAGCATTGAACCGGACCTCGACCAGGGCTTGATCATCGGCTATCTCAAGAGCGGCTCTGTATATTACCGTGCGCTCTGCTGTCAGGACAACGGCTCATATGTCTGGGAAGCGGAACATGAAGTTTCTGCGCTTGGTACAGGTAACATGACGCTGTCGGTTATCCGCACCAACGATTTTCGTATCGGATTTTTGACGCAGAACAGCGGAAGGATGCTGCTGGCACTGACACATCGAAACTATGCAGGAATGAGTGTCCGTCCGGAAACAGTCCACATCAACGCTTCAAACGCGCAGATGTGGATTTCCAATATAACCGAGCTTGATACACTGAACAAAGAGTACGCATCCGTGCATACAGCTTATCCATATATCCTGCTGGACGAACCGGACACCGAAGAAATTTCTGTCGCCTCGGTGGAAAAGCTGAATCGCACGGCGGGTTTCTTCTGCTACGGTTTCAAGCTTCATCTCACAAAGCCGTTATACGGAAGTATCGATGCAGGATTTCTGGTGAAATGCACCCTCTCCGTATCTGGAGTGACATTCACCGAAGCGCTTTATGACAGTGACGAGCAGGCAATTATCCTCTACACAAGTGCCGATATCCGCAGAACAACTCCGGTGACCATTACTATGCCGGAATACCGTTCTCTTTGGTATTACAAACTTGGATCGCAAAGATGGTTCCTTCCCGCACTGACTGCTACTGCCCCTGCAGAAACTATTGACTACTTTGCTTTGGAAAATGAAACCGCAGGCATATCTGCAATTTCAGCCGGAACCTGGATTGACGAGGCTGTTTTCGCTGAATATTTCCAACCTGCACATACGGCTGTCATTGCGGTTGTGGCTTCGTCTGTAAGCCTGCAGCCTGTTTCCACATTACCGATTTAGGAGGTTTTCAAAATGAAGATACAAGAACGAGCTGTTCTTCACAACCGTTTTGACATTAAGGTCGTCGATGCCGTAAGCGGTAAAATCAAGCAGACAGCAGTCGGCTTCAACGTCATTACAAACTACTATTTTAATAGCAGGCTGACGGCTTCTCCGCTGAGTAAAACGACAGACCTGTTCAGATATATCGCAGTTGGTACTGGAACGGGGACGCCCGCCGTTACGGATACCGCCCTTTTTACACATCTTACGCGCAAAGCTGTGACGACGCTGGAAACGGTTTATGAATATCCGACTTCGCATACTACAAAGCAAATAAAGCTGGAAGCGACGGAATGCAACGGCTCCACCATTACCGAGGTGGCTCTGGAGGGTGTTTACAGTGGAACATGGTCAGACTCATACTACATCATGTCCCATGCCATGCTGCAGGATTCCGAAGGAAATCAGATTGCCATTGCAAAGACGGATACGGATGTGGTGTATATAACCGCAACCTTCTACGCCACCTGCACCCCCTCCGGCTTCGGCACAAACGGTGTTTATCCCACAGCGGATAACAATTATCTGTTCCGATGGCTGCTTACCGGCAGCACGGACGGGTATGTGCGCTTTTCACGCTTTCCGGTGGAGTACTCCTCGGATATGAACGTGAAATATCACGGCAGTAAAAGCTATTCCTTCAGCGGCGGCACTGGGAATACCACCACCTACCAGTACGACCTGCCCGTCACCACTTTCCTTGACAGCGAGTGCAATAATCGGCTGGTCAAGCACCTTGGTGTAGCTGGGGTCGGAGCATTTACCTTCCCCAACCACGAGGTTTTTCCTCCATACCAAGTAAATCAAATTGTCATCGGCGAAGGCGATGGGGAAACACAAGAATTCAACATCAAAGCGCCACTGATACAGGCAGGTACGGCGAGGGTTTATATAGATGGCGAGGAACTGACCGAAGGAACGGACTTTGTAGTGGACTATGAAAATAACTGCGGCGACTGGTATGAAAACTACCATACGGCGGCTCTAAGTTGCAAGGATGCTGAAGTAACTTTCGGTGACCTTGCGTCAAAAACACCGAGCAGCAGCTATGACTACCGCGATCCGCTTGCCTGGTGGAACTGTTATGACAGGTCGGTGTATCCCTCTTCCTGCACAGTAAACGATGTAAATCCAATTATTATTGACTTTGGAACCGAGAAGTCCTGCAACACACTAAAGATTGATATCCTGACGGTTCCGTCTGCAAGACTCGATACCCTTAAGATCCAATATTCAAGCAATGGTGTTGATTGGACGGATGTCTCCGGGCTCTCAAGGACAGGACAGGTTTGGAAGTTTACAGAAACATCAGCGAGGTATTGGAGAGTGTTCCTTAGTGGCGAAGGCAATGCCGCCGTAGTCATAACATCAAGCAGTATTACAGGTTCTCCAATCACTCTCTCGGTACCGGTGGCCTCATCGGATACGGCGAGTATTGTGGCGGACAAGATAAAAACAGCCATTGAAAACAATGCGAATATTACCGCAGTGTATGATGTATCTGTTTCAGGTGCGGATGTGATCTTAACCGCCAAAGCACCGGCAGCAAATGTTTCAAACCTTAATATTGCAATTTCAAACGGAACTTGCGCGGGACTGACCACCGTTTCGACCTCGACCAATACAACAGCCGGTGTTGCCCCGGTTAAGCAGCAGGAAAACATCTATGTGACCGGAACAATTGGAACTGCGGGAAATGCAGCCGTTGTTGTAACGGCCGCCGGGATGGCTAATTCCCCAATTACACTTTCAGTGCCGGTTTCAAGTGGAGATTCGGCTACAACTGTTGCGTCAAAGGTAAATGCAGCTCTCGCACAAAACTCAGATATAACCGACTTTTTTACAATAAGTCCGGATAACGGAAGATATGTGCGTCTGACCGCTAAAGTTGCTGCGGATAATGATCCCACCATGAACATCAGCATTGCAAACGGTACCTGCACCGGGCTGACTGCTATCCCGACATCGACAGTTGATGCCGCAGGCAATGTGGGAACAAAGCAGGTGGAAACAGCAACGGTATCCGGCAGTATAAGCTACAACTGGACTTACAATCTGTACTACCAGAACTTGCCGACAAGGGACGGTCAAAGCTACGGCTCAACCTTCTTTTTAGGTAAAACCGTACCGGGATTAAAATTCACAACACCGCCTCCGGCAGGGGCAGCGATTACAGCCAGTTTTGCGCTTGAGTACCCGTTCAAGACCTCTAACAATCTTCTGCGCTTCACCTACTCGGTTCAGCTGCAGCGGGGGTGATACCATGACATTGACATTTGAATATACCCTTGATGCCGGAGCAGGTTTGTCCCCCCAGGTGAT
>Ga0208824_1003833_pt1 | contig 10073 bp, 9 predicted proteins | sample AD_JPNTR3_MetaG_FD_184447 | JGI IMG/M metagenome (GOLD analysis project Ga0208824, IMG submission 184447) | Active sludge microbial communities of municipal wastewater-treating anaerobic digesters from Japan - AD_JPNTR3_MetaG (SPAdes) (version 2) | ecosystem: Engineered > Bioreactor > Anaerobic >...
CCCGCCGCCGATGTTGTAGCCCGTGATAGTGATCGCGCCGCTGTTGGTGGTGAAGGTGAACCAGCTCGAAGCCGTCGCGTTCGGAGGCCAATACGCCGCTAGTTGGTACACAGACAGGTCAGGCTTGTTGGTCAGGCTGTCGTAGTTCCAGTCGAACAGGTCGGGCTTGCCTGTCACCTCCGTCCAACTGGGGAACCAGTCACTCGCCTTGTACAACCCGGCGTGATTGCCCCAGCCGTAAGCCGTGTTCCAGTTGTTGGTGCCGTCGTCTAGGGCTGTATCCACAGCATCAAGGCGCGCCGACAAGGGCGCCACAGCCTGATTGACAAACTGGGTGGTGGCCTTATCAGACAGCCCGGTCACGATGAAAGGCCCCCAGTTGGTGACACACACCTCTGTGGTTCCGGGAATATCATCAAGAGCCATCATGGCAACTTGCCCGAAAGAGGGCAACGCCATGAGCAAAAAACCTGCGATAAAAGGCTTCATGTCTGCCTCCATGTGTTCAGCACAACAACAATCTGATTCAGAAGGGACTTAACTTGCCCCAACGTGGATGCTCCTGTCACCTGCGAAAACTCCAGCCCGTCTTGTATCCGGCTCGTCACAGCCACCGCCGCGTCCGCCGTAGCTTGCGCCTGTGAGGCATTCAGGCAGGCTGTGTCTGCCGTAGCCTGCGCATTGTGCGCCGCCAGAGCCGCCCCTGCTACCCCTGCCTCAATCGTCGGGTGGACTCCCGCCACATCCCGTCCGGAGAGGTTGTTATGGGGGAAGGAAGACTCCCCCTCCACATCCGCGTCATGCTGATGCTCTTCAATGCGTGTGGTGAGGTTGTCGATCTGCGTTTGAAGCTGTGAAGATCCCGCAACCGGGTCGAGGGGATTCTGCACCCAGTTACGTATCAGCAGCCGCGCAACCCCATAGAGGTTATCGGCAGTGCCGCTCTCCAGCAGCACATCCGCTTCGCGTGTGTCATTCTGCGCGGCGCACCTGAACAACTGCGCGATAGCCGCTGTGTTAAGATCGAGGGTGCATGTGGCGTTTGCCCCGTCGGCAACCCAAACGTCGCCCGTCTCCGCAGGGAATCTGGCATACTCGACGCGGCCGCAATGCGAGCTTAGCCGCAAAACCAGCCCGGCGGGAAGCACAGGCACATGGGGGTCGGTCACGTCATTGACCCCCACCACCGTCACGGCAACCTTCTCGTATGCCGCCACGCTTCCCGTGATCGTCATCCGCTTGGTGCCGTCAAACAACGGCGTGATCGTCAATGCTGTAGCCACTACCGCCATTTTACACCTCCACCATTCCGTCAAATATCCTGCCGTCTACCGCCGCTGTCGGACCGCCGTTCGCCATCCGCATGGCTAGGGTGTCGCAGGCGTTGGTGAATCGATCCCCATACGCTGTGCGTGCGACGTTCGGACCCGTGAGAAGAAGATGCGCCGCCCCGTCAGCAATGACAGAGCCGTATTGCTGGACGATGTTAGCAGGTACCGTCTCGCCCCCGAAGGCCAGCCCCAGGGTGAAAATGACCGTACCCTCACTGCCGGCGTACTCTCCCGCCATCACGGGGGGTATCGTACAGTCTTCCGGCTGATAGGGGACGGGGATCTCGGGAGGAAGGCCGCAACCGGGCGCGGACACCAGCACATACCCCCCCTGCTCGATGAAGGATGCCAAGCTGGGCGCACAGACGTTGCCTATGCGGGGCATCGGGATGCCGCAGGGGATGGGTGCCACCCCGTCGGGTTCGCCCTCCATCCTGCACAGGGGTATGCCCTCTGAAAACGAATCGACACGGATGACATGCGCATGACTGTATCCGTGCCGAAACCCAAACCACGCATCCTGAACGTGGCAGCAGCGGCGCATCTCTTTCCAGACGCCCGTGCGCCGAAGAAATTCCCGCGCCGCCTCAGATACGGCCTTGCGAATCTCGGTCTCGTTCTTGCCGGGGGCGCGATAAACAACGTCCTCGATGACGGCTTTCAAGTCCGTCACCTGTACCGGTTCCAGTGTGTAACCGCCCGTTGTCATATCGCTACCCTTTCATCGTTCCGTCGTTACTCCGCAACCGGGGGAATGGCCGCAGGGGCCGTACCCGCTTCCGCAGCCGCCGCCCGCGCCATGATCGCCTTGATCAGGTTGCCGCGTGTGGGGGCAAAGCCTTCGGCGTTCACATCGACGCCTACCGTGGTGGCGATGATCAACAACTCGGACTGTTTCTTGCGGGAGAGCTCCTGGCCGTCAAAGGCCCCGTCAGCCGTGGCCGCTATCTCTTTCGGCTCGGGTGTCTCAGCGGGTGTCTCATCAGGGGTTTCCGTGACCGTCTCTTTGTTGTCAGGGGCGGTGACGGTCACACTCTCTTTGACTGCCTTCTGGTTCTTCACCAAAATCTCGGGGGACTTATTCACGGCGAACAGGGCCGCAATGTCCTCGACACTGACCTTGCCCTTACAGACCAGCGAATACAGGGCGGGGGAAATGACTTTGTCCCGAAGCGTCGAGTCGACAAACGTCTGCGCCGTCACGGGATTGATCTGGCGGTTTCTCGGATTGAAAACATATTGCATAGCACTTCCTCGGTAATACCCCCGGGCGGTGTTACCCGCCCGGGGATGATTCAATCATGTCTCTCGCCACTTACCACAGGGACCCGGCGGCGAGTTCCGTTGCAGTGTTGCCGCCATCGGAAACCTCATCCACCGTGTCGAACAACGCCGCCAGCTCATCCGGCTCGGGCATATAATCCACAAAGAAGGTGAGCATCAGCAAGCCGCCCGTGATCGCAGTGGCAACCGGCGTGTCGGCATTGTCCAGCACCGCGCCAATCGTCAGACTCAGATCGGTCTTGGTGCCGTCAACGCCAATGGTGCCGTTAGCAGTAGACACGTCAGTCCACTCCACGCCCAATGCGGGGCCGTTCACATCCGCCAGCGTCATGGACGCCAACGTAGTAGAACCCGCCTTGAGGGTGATGGGGATGGCCGAAATGCCGTCCGCAGACAACACCGTGATCGGGCGTACCACCTGCGCGGCCACCCGGCGAACAACACAGTTCTTCGGCAACGCGCCGATATCATCAACGATGTCAGTCGACACCAGACCCGTCGCGGCCGGTGCGCCCACTTTGGCGAAATCGACAAAGAGGGAGAACGCCGAAGGCCCGATGCGGCCGGTGGCATTCACGCTGTCGGCATAACCGAACAGCTTATTGGGAGCAGTATACGTTGTAGCCATGAAAAGGGGCCTCCTTCAACCCCATTGTGATCGGTTAGGCCGTCTGCGCGGCATACTCGTCGAACGTAACATACGCCACGCCGAGGAAGTTGGGGAACGCCGCGAAGAAGTCGTAATAACGCACATCGCGGTCGACGTCCAGCAGGTTCTTCTGATCCTTGATCTGCCGGTCGCTGTCGGTATAGGGCGGGGTCGCCATCACCGAACGGTTCTGACCGAAGATGATCGGGACAACCGTGACGCCCGCGGGCGCATATCTGGCCCCACCCGTGCCGTCCGTTTTAAAGGTCGGAAGCAGGTTGGTCTTGATCGCGCGGGTCCATCCGCCGAGCTGCGTGGAGTTGAGCCACATCACATCGCCGAACAGAGAATTGCGCCGCTCGTCCTGGGCGGTCGCACTGATCGCCTTGTCGGAGATTTTGCAATACGTGTTCAGGAGGGCGGGATAATACACGAACGAATTCGTGCTGCGCTGCTGGTCAAACAGCGTTGCGCCGGACATAATCGTGGTATCGCCACTATCGCCGCCGATCTGCTCGGACAAAGCGACATCCAAGGACGCCACAAAGTCGACCGCCAGCATCTTCGGGCCGGTCGCGCTCGATGCCGCCAACGCCGCCTGATCCGAGAACAGAATCACGGGCAGGGTCGGGGTACCAAGCAGAACCTTACCGAGCAATCGCCCGCCGTAACCCAGCGCGGGGCCGTCGGCCGTCGACGCCAACGCACCCTTGTTATAGGTGCCGGCGTTCTGGATGCAGAAGTCCAGATACTCTTTGAAGCGGTTCTTGGCGAAGTCCTGCAAACCAGACTGCAAAAACTCGCCAGAGAGATCCCAGCGCGACTCACGCCGCTGCTTGCGGGTGGTGCCGATCTGCGTGTATTGAGCACGGGACGGCACCCACTCCACATCCTTCGATTCGGGGAACTGCGTCACGAGATCGCGACCCTGAATCATCGGGAGCGAGCGGACATACGCCTCCCACGTGAAGATGTAGCCGAGGCTACCCGTCTTCGTGGGGGTCAATTCGCCGGGGGGATTGACGGTGGTCACGTCGGTAAACGTGGCTTCGCGGAACAGGCGCATCAAGCGGTCAGCAAAGACCGGCGGCGCCCATCCACGCGACGGAAGCCCGGCCGCTGCATTAGCGCCGGCGCCAGTACGTGTCGGAAACAGTGCCATAAGTCACCTCACACGAGCCCGTATGCGGTGGCAGCCTGCTCCGCCTTCTCTTGCGCCGCAACCCAGCGGCCATAGAGAGCATCGGCCTTTTCGTTGAACTCCTTCTCCGTGATCGCGAGATTATCCAGTTGCCGCTTCAGGACAGCCTTATCCCGCATATAGTCGGCATCGGTATAATCACACTTGACCGGCGAAGAGAAGCCCGGAACCGATTGCGGAGAATACCCGCCACCCGCCACAAGCTCTTTGTTCTGTAGAATGAAGATATTCACCATGTCGGATATGGTCTCGACATCGCCCTCGCTCTGCGCCCGGCGCACTGCCGGATGCTCCTCTGCGAACTTCGACCATACGGAAGACAGATCGCCGCTGTAAAGACGATGAACGAAACCGGGAAGGTTATTCCCCGACAACTTAGCGTCGAGGGCTTCCTGAAAGGTCTTCGCCGCGCGGGCCTGCGCCTCCGCGGTATCGCGCTCCTCAATCTTCTTGCCGATCATGTCGAGCTTGCTCAACACGGGACTCAGCATGTTGTTGAGATGCTCCACGCCGTCTTGTCCGAAGATTTCCAGCGCCTTGGGGTCAAGGGCCGTCGGGGTCGCCTGAGTAGCCGCAAGCCGCTTCTCAAGTTCGGCGCGTTGAGCACGCTCCGCCTCAAGTTCCGCCTGCGCCTTCTGAAGCCGCCCCTGTTCGGAATCGTAGGCATGGGCCTTTTTCCGAAGTTCCGCCAGTTCGAGGTCTGATAATTCTGCCATATCCTTCTCCGCGATAGCCTTACGGGTCACGTCCAGACACTCCAGCGCGGCACCCGCCGGGCTGTGGTCTGAGTCTCACGTCGCATTACAACTCCGACTCGTTCGTCTGCTCTGCGTCTTCGCGGGCGGACACTTCCTGTTGCAACAGGAGGTCGGCCTTCGATTTCGCGGAGGAAACAAATTCCTCCAAGTTCGCTGCAACGTAAATCGCTCCAAGCCCGTGATGCAGCATAAGCTGCCTCGCCGGGTCGGTGTTGGTATAGACGGCAGGGCGCACGGGTTCCATAATCGCGCCCAGATACTTCTTCACCACCGCCCAACCGGGTGTACCTACCAAATCGCCGACGGCTTCAAGTTCGCTGCTTGTGAAGCCCGCCACATCCACCTTCTCAAAATAAGGAAAATCTTTCATCATGCTACCCCCCTACGGGCTTCTACGCCGCTTTCGCGCCCAAGCCCCGCCCGCTTCGCTGCCTGCTGTGGTTGCGCCTGCTGTGGTTGCGCCTGTAGGGGTTGCGCCTGCTGTGGTTGCGCCTGTTGGGGTTGCCAACCCTGCCCTCGCCCACCTTGCCCCTGCACCCCGCCCTGCGTCTCCCCTTGGCTTACCTGTGTGAGCAACGCCGCCGAACGCTCGGCATCTGCCATGGTGGCCAGAAACGCCTGACGCTCTTCATCCGGGATGATCTTGTCGGCATTCGGGAAATCGCTTGCCTTGAGATACTCGCGGAACATCGTAAGGATCTTCTCGGGACCGAGAAGCTGCGGCATGACACCGCCCTGACTGGCTTGGAACGCCGCCGAGACGATCTGCGTCTGCGAAGAATTCATTATTTTCGAGAGCTGACCCCTCGCTACGATCTGCGCATCTCCCTTGCAACGCCTGTCGGGATGGTTGCGGTTGATCCATGCCACAACCTTGTCCAGCATCGGGACAATGCCCGTAGCGTCGACGTTCCCGATGACGAAGGTGGCGATGATCGAGGCGGCTTCCTGAATCTGCATAAGCCCGGTTGCCGTACGGGCCGCGCCGGCGAAGTTGCCTGACCCCAACATGTTACGATTGAAGCCCGATGCGTCGTCGCACAATTTGGCGACGGCTTCAAAGAGGGCGATGATCTCACGAATGAGGTTGGGAAGCTGAATGGGTTGGATAGCCGCGCCCTGCTGCCCTCCCTGACTGAATGCGTTGACGTTCCGGAGATAAACCTTGCCGGGCACCAAAGCGAACGCCCCCGGGCGATCCGAATCAACGAAGCTGGAATAGTCGTTGACCACCAAGGGCACAAGGCCCGCAAGCTGCAACTGCTTCTTGAGCGCCGCCATGGCGATGTTCATGAGCTTCTGGCAGTTGTCGATCTGTAACGCGGGCGGCCAGCCGAAGAAATGATCCCCGTCGCCATAGAAACATGTCTTAACCACAGGGCGCCCCACCGCTTGGTCACAGACCTTGGCGTAGATAACGCGGTTGGCCAACACGACCGCCTCGGCCTCGTAATACCCCTCGGGGTTGATCTCGCCGATGCCGTCACTGTTGATACCCAACTCCTGAAGCTCCTTGCCGGATGCCAACCCGAACCAGCGCACGCCCTCGAATTTCTTGGTGGTGCCGGAGGTCTCGCCCATCTGCGCGGCCTTTTCCCTGCTGTCGGTCATGGTCTGAGAGCCGATGTCGATCCCCTGGTACTCTTTGAGAATCTTTCGAATCGTCTCGGGACGCCACGCGCCGCCGCCCTTGGATGCCGCGGCACGGGCAAGCTGGGCCTTGGTATAGCGGACACGGATGGTCAGATCGGCATCGTCCGGACCGATCGCGCCGGGGGATGGATACACATCCGTCGTGGCAGGCACCGTGAAGCGGATGGCCTTCTTGACCACAGGCTTATATGCCACACTATCCTTCTCGCCCTGCAATTCGAGTTGTACGATAGGCTCTTCGCATGGGCCGATCATCAGAGCCGTGCCGAACTTCACAAGATTGGAGATGTAGCGCCGTATCACCGACACGGTAAAACCGGCTTCGAGCAGAATGTCGTCCACGACGCGCTCCAGGCGCTCGCTGCGTTCCGTAGCAAAGGCCATGCGGTCACGCTCGATCTGCTTCTCGTTGGCCTTGAGCGCCGCGTTGGCGTACTCGGCGATCTCTTCCGGAGAAGTCGCGCCGTTGGTCTGCGCCAGCTTGATCCCCTCGATGGCATACTTCATGACGATACCGGCCTGTACATCTGTCGGCAACACCGGATCGGGGCTGGGGACGATTCCCCATGCCTTATCGCCGATCTGTCCGAAGACCCGGTTAAGAACGGCCATGATCTGCACCAGCTTGACGCGGGTGAGAGAATCGTAGGTGGTGGGCAGGACGCCCATCGACTTGAACAAAAGAAGGTCTTCGGGCGGGGGCTTTCTCGCCCATGCGTCCAGCGCCGCCGTGAGAACGGCATCGGCCCCGCTCGTAGAACGATGCGTGACATTCTCGTGGAACGTCCGCATCACCCTCGATGCGAGCGCGGTTTCCTGCGAGCTAGATGGAATATCCGTTTTCACGCGACTGTCTTACCACAACCTGTAGGCATTGTCAACCGCAAAATCTTGTTGCGGTTGACAATTCAACACAGTGCTTCCTGCCCGCCGTCTCCCGCGCTCTGCCACATCGGGACATAAAGCGAGCCGTCACGAACATAGTTGCGCCCTGTCGCCTCGGCGAGCTTCCTCTGATCCCCGCCCCAGCGGGCGCCGCAGCACATGTACTCGAAGGCGTCGGCAATGTGAGAGTGAGCGTTTTTGGCGGGCTCATCCGTGTTCATGTACTCCGCGCCGATCTTGCGCCGCCCCCAGACATATCCGCCGCCGATGGAGCGAATGAGCGCCACACAGCCGGGGTCGATCTGCACCGCCCCTTTGGAGTTGATGATGCGGTTTAAGAAATGCCGCACCGCCTCAAGCCGTGTGTTGACATCGTTATTCGGCAAACGGGCGGGGGGCACCGCATCAAAGCCGCAGCCCCGCATAAGCAGGATGCCGCCCAAGGGCGAATGCTCAGAACGGTTCAGCGCCGCCGGGTCGCAATATAGCGTCAGATCGGAAACGGAGAAGCCGTGCGCCGCCAGCATGGGCCGCAGGACGTTGTTGGCGAACGTCTCCACGCTCCCCGTCGGGTCGATAGCCTCGGCGCACACGTTCAGGCGCCCGTCCGCACTGATGTAGCCTATCACCGCCCGGCGCGTCTGTCCGAAGTCCATGCCGCCGATCAGCCGGGTGCCGGGAGCCGGCCACGGCACACCGCCCTTCGCCACATGCCACCGCTCGGAGAAGTCTACAAACACCGGGTCGCCGATCTCTGTCTTGCTGTACAGACAGCACACGTAGCGGTCGATGTGCGTTGAACTCGACGAGCCGATGATGTTGCGGTAGTAATCCCAGTGCTCGGGAAGGTGCTCGATGTTCTCTGCGGGGAGCACACCCGGCCGCTGGCCCATGTTCAACTCGTACTTCCACTTCTCCAACTCGTCGTCCCACACCTTGAAGGCCGCAGGGGGTTGCTCGAAATACACCTCACGCTCAGGATCTGCGCCCCCGTCGCGGGATTTCTTGTACCACCACGAATCCTCAGACGCCGCATTCGTATCCATATCGACGCCGTGGTTCTTGAAATATCGCCAATAGCCATCCTTATCCTGCCACGCGGCGGGGAGATCCTTGAAATTGGGCGGTGCCATGTTCAGATCGGGGTATCGCCCGCAGCGCCCCACCACCCCGTCCTTCGCCGCCTCGCTGATCGTCGTGGCCTCGTTGATCATCCCCCCGCTGAAGTTGTTGGACAGCAGATTTCCCAGCGCCCCAGCCTTGTCCAGCCCGAAGCCGCGCAGCTCCAGCACATACTTCATCCCGGCGCGGGTCTGGGTCAGTTCCCCGAACACCCCGTACTTCGAGCCCTTCATCTGTGTCCGGGGGAACATCGCCATCCATGTGTCCACCAGCGTCGCCTTCAGCAGGGTGAGCGTACCGCGCACCATGGCGAACCTGTCTCGCACCACCCCGTCACGGCAAGGAAGCTGCCGCAGGTGCCGCATGTTCATGTCCGCCGCCATCCCTGTCGTCTTGCCTGATCCAACCGGCCCCATCACACCCCTCACCAGCCGCTCTTCCCTGTGCAGCAGCTCCAAGGTCCTGCTCGGGTAGTACGTCAGATCCCGCCCCTTGCGGTACGCCTCCCACCGCTTCGCCAGCGCCTCGTCGCTCAGGCCCTCGTCATCCCCCGCCATAACCCGGCGCCCAATATCCGCCTCAAGATCGTCCAGAGCCTCTTGATATGACACGTCGCGCCCCATATGATCACCCTTCCTTTCTCTCCGTCGGCACCAAACGGTATTCCGCCATGTGATAATTCCGCGCCACCGTGTTATGCCCCGTTACGAGCGCCGTTGCCACGGGCTTTGCGGTACCCGCCCAGAAGGGATCTGGGCTCGATCCTTGAAAAACGCAGTAGAGTCTCACGGGTATTTTTCTTTTAGGAGGCTTCATCTTCCATTCCCCTTCCCGTTGACCTTGCGCCATGCCGCATTCAGATCCGGCAGACACGCAGTTAGAAACGGGCCCACCCAATCGCAGCACTCATCAAATTCATGGTGGCTCATCAAAAACATGTAGCCGTCCGTCACCTCGCGGGGGGCATGTGCCCTCGAATAGCCCAACCCCCGCCGGTGCATAATAGATTCCATCGCCTCATGAAGCAGACCCGCAACCACGTCCTCCCAGCTTCTTCCCTTGCTGCGCATCACGATCTTCTGGCATCCTCCGTCCTTAGGGTTGTACCAGACCGCCGCCGCACTTCCCTCGGTATCGCCATCCAACTCAATCCGCACATTGTCGTAGCCCAATGTGTAGGTGCCCACCAA
>Ga0208824_1003840_pt1 | contig 10044 bp, 7 predicted proteins | sample AD_JPNTR3_MetaG_FD_184447 | JGI IMG/M metagenome (GOLD analysis project Ga0208824, IMG submission 184447) | Active sludge microbial communities of municipal wastewater-treating anaerobic digesters from Japan - AD_JPNTR3_MetaG (SPAdes) (version 2) | ecosystem: Engineered > Bioreactor > Anaerobic >...
TCCGTCGCCTACGGCTCCTACATGAGGTGAATTTGCCATTATCTGCTTAACATCTTATTTTTTGAGGGTTAGTGTCCAAGATCATTGACAAGTGTACAGTCTGTGTTGAGGATGATGCCGTCCTTCTTGACGTACTTAGCGAAGCTCTCCTTAGCCTGCTTCTTAACGTCGAGGAGCTTGCTGAGGACCTCCTCATCGTTCTCGAACTTTCTCAGCTTAGACAGCTCAGCGCCGTCCTTGATGAACTTCCTGCCGATGGTGTCTGAGAGGAGCTTTGTAAGGCCGGGGTTGGACTGATACAGCCATCTGCGGTAAGCGATACCGTTAGTGACGTTCTTGAACTTCTCGGGAGTATTCTCATACTCATCGTGGAAAACGCTCTCCTTGATGATCTCAGAGTGGAGCTTAGAAACGCCGTTGACGCTGTGAGAAGCGACTACGCAGAGAGTTGCCATGTGGATCATGTTGTCCTTGATGATAGACATACGGGTGGCCTTAGCGCTGTCGTAGCCGTTTTTCTCCATGAGGTCACGGCAGTAGCGGTTGTTGATCTCAACGATGATGGAGAAAATTCTGGGAACGACGTGCTTTACAAGGTTGACGTCCCACTTCTCCAGAGCCTCAGCCATAACTGTGTGGTTAGTGTAAGCGAAGGTCTTTGTAACGATGTCCCAAGCCTTATCCCAGCTGTAGCCGCAGTCGTCCAGGAGGATACGCATGAGCTCGGGGATAGCCAGAGTGGGGTGAGTATCATTGATGTGGATAGCTACCTTCTCAGCCAGATTGTCCAGAGTGCCGTATACCATCATGTGGTTGTTTACGATGTCGCCGACAGAGGCTGCACACAGGAAATACTGCTGACGCAGACGGAGGCTCTTGCCCTCAAGGTGGTTATCGTTGGGGTAGAGAATCTTAGAGATAGCGTTTGCGATAGAATTCTGAGCAAGAGCGCTTGCATAGTCGCCCTTGTTGAACATACTCATATCGAAGGAAGGAGCCTTTGCGGACCACAGACGCAGCACGGAAACTCCCTCGCCGCCGTATCCGGAAACGTACATATCATAAGGAGTAGCCACAACAGTGTTGTAGTTCACATGGGAGATATAGTGGTACTGATTGTCCCAATACTCCTGAAGGTCGCCCTCGAAGTGGATGTCGATAGCCAGCTCAGGCTTAGGCACCAGCCAAACGCTGCCGCCGGGGAGCCAGTTATCGGGGAGCTCGGTCTGCCAGCCGTCCTCCAGCTTCTGCTGGAAGATGCCGTACTCATAGCAGATAGAGTAGCCCATTGCGGGGAAGCCGGTAGTTGCAAGGCCGTCCAGATAGCAGGCAGCCAGTCTTCCGAGGCCGCCGTTGCCCAGGCCTGCGTCGGGCTCATACTCGAAGACCTTATCCATATTTATAGTATGCTCCTTGAGCATAGCACGGATGTCGTCAGCCAGCTCAAGGTTATAGATGCTTGTCTTGAGGGAGCGTCCCATGAGGAACTCCATTGACAGGTAGTAGACCTGCTTGCCGCCCACAGAGTGGGTGTGGTTGATGAAGCTCTGTCTCTTAGCACCGAGTATGTCCACGATGATCTGAGAGAGCACCTGATATACCTGCTTATCGGAGGCCTCCTCCGGAGTAACGCTGTAGAGAGCCTGGAGCTTCTTAGGGAACTCCTCCTTTATTTTGGTCATCAAGGGATTGGTCTTTTTCGCTGCCATAATAAACTCCTGTTCCGCCCCGGAGGGCAATAATAACTTTCTGTATAATTATGTTAATATATACCTGGCAATAAATTCCTATACTACGTTAAATCGATTTACAACCGGTATATATTATTTTATCACGTTTTATTATTTTTTGCAACTGTATATTTCAACAAAAATTATTCCACCGATCGTATATATTACTTAATATACACAAAAATTCTGCAAAAGCCGCCCCTGAAAATGGTCTGGAAGGACTGATTTGTTGTGCAACCTGCACAAAGTATGAAATAAATATAAATTTTTTGGTACACAATGACGAAGGCTGACGGCTTTGCTGAGAGAGACTATATTTTCAAATAATTTAACCGTAAAAATGTTTGAAATTTCGGTAAATATGTGTTATAATAGTTCTACAAGCCCCTTCTGGCAGAAAAACAGCCCGGAGGATGTGTAGAAAAACAAGAAAAGGAATGATATTATGGAAAAGAAAAAAGGCTTCTCGATCCTGAAGCTGCTCATCATGATCATCTGTCTGGTCTCGATCATTGTGGCAGTGGTGATCAACATCGCATTCTCCAAGAACAGAACTCCCAAATTCTTCGACAGATACATCTACGTCGTTTCTGAGCCCAATCCGCTGGCAAGCGACGTTTCCGTCGGCTCGGCCCTCATTTCCAAGGAGGCCTCCGGGATAAGCATCGCAGTGGGCGACATCGTTCTCTGCTATCCCGCAGACCAGCCGGATACACTCACCCTCTGCAGCATCGGCGCTATCGTTACCGATGACAACGGAGTCGAGAAATACTACACCCGTGACGATGCCCATGAGGACAACACGGATTCTATCACAAAGGACAAGATCGCCGCAGTCTGCACAGGCTACCCCGAGAGCGCTGAGATGGGCGCCCTGATAACCTTCGCAAAGGGCATCAAGGGTATCGTTTGTATGCTGATCGTGCCCTGCGCACTGCTGCTGATCCTCTTCATCGCAAAGCTGGCTTCCTCCAAGGACGAGGAGTTCGACGAGAACTACGACTTCTACGAGTACGACGATAGAAACGGCGGAGCTCCTGCTGAAAATCATTCTCATGCAAAGCCCTCCGGTACGCCTCTCTTTGAGCCCTCTCAGGAGATCCAGCCCAGCAACGAATTCGAGCGCAAGAAGATGTCCATTGCCGAGAATTTCAGCCAGAAGGAGGTCAACCACGATTCTCCCTATCAGAAGGAAAAGGAGCGCACCATGCAGTTCAAGGCTCAACGTGGCGCTACCGGCACCTTCCCGGCCATCGGCAGCACAGGCTCTGCTGAGAGCTCATTTGCCGCAAGAAATATGGGCGGCCAGTCCTCTACAGCTCCCACAGCGGACGCTCTTCGTGAGGAAATGCTCAGAAAGACTGCCGAGGCCGAGCGCACCGGCTCATTCAGCATAAAGTCCGATAACGCAGCTCAGCCCGAGAGCGTTCCGGACAACACAGGCGTTCTCTCCAAGTCTCAGCTTGCAGAGATGTCCCGTGACGAGATCCCGAGAACAGCTCCCCTGAGAAGCCAGTCGGCACAGCCCTCTGCCGCTCCCAGAAAGAGCAGCTCGCCTGACATCTCCGATATCATCAGCAAGTCTGAGAACGCTCAGCGCAAGAAGTCAGCGTCAAATATGTCAGTTGACGACCTTCTGAAGATGATCGAGGACGAAAAGAACAGACTCTGATAACAAGAGGCTGCCGCAGTTTTGTGGCAGCCTTGATTTTTGCTGATTTTTGTGCAGATCATACGATCGGACACCTGGAAAATTAGCCATAGTGTCCGTGACATACAAAAAACAGCCCGAATTGTCGCTAATTGCACGATCTTTTTCAAACCCCTTGAAAAAAGGATACCCGAATGTTATAATAATAATGTAGGACTATATGTGAATTTAGGATGATCGTTATTATTATGTGGAGAAGGAGTGATAAATATGATCTGCAAAGCGTGCGGTACAGAGAATGAGAAAGGCTTCAAATTCTGCGTAAAATGCGGAAGCAACCTTGAAAACCCGCAGGAAGTCAATTACGAGCAGGTCGATATGGGCGGCTACCATACAGAAGAGGAAGCCGATGGGGGATTTACATTTGGAAGCGGAACATTTACAATTAGTGACAGAGCACCAGCAGAGTCATCATCAGATATTTACACAGCAGACGAGCTCAACGAGAGCGAAGAGGAATTTGACTTTAGTATGTATGACGAGCCCTTTATCCCGAAGCTGGATACAGAGCGAGTTTCTTTGCCGCAGCAGCCTCAGGAGCAGCAGCCCTTTGGACAGCCGCCTGCCGGTATGCCCGGTATGCCGGCAATGGCCGCAGCTCCGCCGCAGGGTATGCCTGCTATGGGAGGGATGCCCCCCGTTGGCGGCCAGATGTACGGCCAGCCCCAGATGGGCGGTATGCCTGCACCTATGGGAGCAGCTCCTATGGGAATGGCTCAGCCTCAGATCGTGGGCTACGATCCCAGCGGAATGCCGATCTACGGCCAGGCTCCTCAGCCTATGATGTATGCCCAGCCCCAGATCATCGGCTATGACCCCAGCGGAATGCCGATCTATGGCCAGGCTCCTCAGCCTATGATGTACGCCCAGCCCCAGATCATCGGCTATGACCCAAGCGGAATGCCGATTTACGGCCAGGCTCCTCAGCCTATGATGTATGCCCAGCCCCAGATCATCGGCTATGACCCAAGCGGTATGCCGATCTACAGCCAGCCTCAGCCTATGATGTACGGCCAGCCTCCTGTGATCGACGGAAATGTGGCTCAGCCCGGCGGTATGCCTGCGATCGGCTATCAGCAGCCCGGAATGGCCGGCGCTCCCCAGATGGGCGGTATGCCCGGTATGCCCGCAAATCCTCAGCCTCAGCCGGAGCCCCAGAAGGAGGAGCGTATCGACGTTCCCGATGATTTCTGGGAATTCTTCGACGGCGGCAAGGCTACCAAGCACAGAGAGACCTCCGATGACTTCTTCGGACGCTCTAACCACGGCGATATGGGTGACATCTCCTTCGGCAGCCGTGATATGAGCAATATGGGCAAGCAGAGCGGCAAAAAGCGTTCATATATGAACGATACACCTATCGTTGACGCAGGTGACCTTCGCCCCAATGACAGCGATAAGTTCAGCAAGATGTATATGCGCAAGACCGATATGGTCAACGCTGACGACTTAGAGGCTAACCACCATGAGAAGGTGCATGACAGCATGGGCGTCACCAAAGAGGTGGACGTTGACAAGCTGTCCTCAGCAAACGATGACAGGCTCCGCTCACGCATAACCATGCACACTGCCGGAGAAGCAGACCCAGACCAGCTTGAGGCCTATGTCCCCGAGCACAAGGCTGCTATGATGGCTCAGGCCGATCACGCCGTTGAAGCTCTCCCCAAGAAGAAGGAGAAGTATGTTGACGAGCTGGATCTGATCGAGCTCCCTGAGCACATGAAGGCCAAGAAGACCATCAAGTCCAACGACCCCACTATCCCGGATCTTCCTGACCTGGACTTCACTAAGTCCGGAACGTAAAAGTCTATAGGCAGATACGTCTGCTTATATAAATCCAAAGAAAGGAGAAGAAGAAATTGAAGAAGTTTTTAGAGGAATTCAAGGCCTTTGCGCTCAAGGGCAATGTTATGGATATGGCCATCGGTGTCATCATCGGTGCAGCCTTCGGCGCTATCGTAACAGCTCTTACTGACAGCTTTATCAATCCTCTTATCGCTGTTATCACTGGCGGCGCTAAGAAGGACGAGAACGGCGTAATGCAGGTTGTCGGAGGTACATTTACCATCAGAGGCGTAGAGTTTTCCTACGGTGCGTTCATCTCGGCCGTTATCAACCTCCTGATCATCGCTCTTATCCTGTTCTGCCTGATCAAGGCTGTGAACAAGGCTATGGCGATCGGAAAGAAGAAGGAAGAAGAGAAGCCTGCTGAGCCCCCCAAGGAAGAAGTTCTTCTTACTGAGATCAGAGATCTGCTCAAGGCTCAGAACAATAAGAAGGAATAAACAGGCCTTTTCTGTACATAAAACGGACGTTCCCGGGTGGAATGTCCGTTTTTTGTTGACATATCTCTCCGCCGGGTGTATAATAAGTGTAACCCCAATGGCCGCCGTAAGACGGCGCTGCGGTAAGCAGCATTTCCATTCATTCTTGAAATTGGAGGACGTATTATGATATGTAAAAAATGCGGAGCAGTCCTTGACGATAACGCTAAGTTCTGCACTACCTGCGGAGCTAAGACCGAGGACCTTGTACCCGACCCGGCTGTCCCGGAGGAAACACCTGCCGAGGATAAGCCCCTGAACCAGACTGTTACCCAGGAGGAATTGGGCGAAAAGGCAAAGGAGCTCCTTGATACTATCGGGGATACCTCAGATAAGCCTGTGATCCCCCCTCCGGAGAACGATTTTTCTCCCGAGCCGGTGAAGGCTCCCGAGAAGACAGCATCGGCGATCCACGGAAAGTCTCCCGAGAGCCCCAGCCCTGAGGCTGCTGCTGCTGAGCCGAAAAATGAGGAGCTTCCCCCTCTCCATCGCAGAGAGACCCCTCCGCCTCCTGTTCCGGCGCAGGCATCTGTTGAGGCGCCTGTAGAAGAGGCTGCAGAAGCCCCTGTGGAGGAAGAGGCTCCCGTAAAGGTGGGCGCAGGAAGACTTACCGGCGCATTCATCATCTCGATCCTTGCATCGCTGTTCCTCATCGCCCTGAGCATAGCCTTCTCCGTGAAGCTGGGCGTTTCCGGCGACACCGTGAGAAAGCGTGTGGAGGGCATGAAGATCGGTACCGTTCTTGATGCTGAGCTGGACGGCGATACTGTTTCCAACGACATTTTCAAGAGCCTGAAATTCGGCGAGATCACCGACGGCGCCGCTGACAAGTACAACTTCCGTGAGTACATGGCTCAGACCAATCTGCTGTACTTCTCCGCCGACAGAGCCGCTGACTATGCGGAATACCTGGTGAACGGCAAGGGCTCTGACCCCTCAGTTTCCGTGAAGGACATAACCTCATTCTTTGAGAACAACGACAGCGTTGCCGCTGATACATTCGGAAGAGCCCTGGGCAATACCGAGTACGGCTCGATCCGCAAGCAGCTGGAGAACAACAACGTGGAGGAGGCTCTCTCCGTTGAGGAGTGGAGCAGCAAGTCCGGCTTCAACATGAAGAGCATGAGCTACCTGTTCTCCTTCATCACTCTGGGGATCTTCGCAGCCCTGATCGTGGTGCTGCTGATCTGGATCGCAGTTATCGTTGACAGGCGTGGCCGTCATCTGGCTTCATTCTACGGAAATATCTTCCTGTGGAGCGGCCTGATCGTGTTCCTGGCAGGTTTCGCAGTCCTTGGCGGAGCCGCCATCGCAAGCACTCTCACCGGTCATCTTGTGTACTACATCAGCGCACAGGTGTTCCAGCCCTTCGCCCTCTTCGCAATGGCCACCGGAGCCTTTGAGTTCGTGGTAGGCTTCATCCTCAAGAAGGTGAAGAAGGCTATCCGCCGCAGAGAGCGCCGTGAAAAGTACGCTGCCAAGGAGGTCGAGAAGGCCCTGGCAGAGCGTGAGCTGAACTGAAAACAAAGAAAAGTGTGCCCCCGTCGGCACACTTTTTTTATGGCAAAGCAAAACCGCCGGGTGATCCCGACGGCTGACAAGGCTCTTATAAATAAACCGCTTCAGCGGCGCCCTCAGAAATATCCTGCGGATCCTCTCCGGAGCTTTACGCTCTTTCATTCCCGTCTGAGGAGCGGGAAAGGGGCGGATGCCGCAGATCTGTAATAATGACCTACAATATAACGCTTGCTGTCAGAGCCTTTTGCGGAAACCTCCGCTGTACTTAGAGTATACCACATCTTGGCGGAGGTTTCATTTAATTTTTTCTGCGAACTCCCGGCGGATCATTCTTTTTCGATGATCTTGTCCAGAACTCTTCCCATTCTGGTGATCATGGGGACCACAAGGGCGTTTCCCATGCAGAAATACCGCATCCTGTCGGGCATACCGGTATTTGTCCAGTCGTCATCGAAGCCCTGTAGCCTCTCAGCCTCCACGGGAGTCAGCAGCCGGAGACTTCCTGTCCTGCGGTCAGCCACAACGTGGGTAGAGCGGTTGAGGGTGGATTCGCTGGTGAGCATGGTGCGTCCCGGTCTGTCCCAAGGGTCGGGGAAGGCCACGGGTCCCTCGGAAAAGGTGTATTTATGGCCGTTTGCAGCGGTGCGGTCGATCTTTTTTGAGCCCTTCAGGTAGGACCACTTCTCCATTTTATCGCTGGGGATGAAGTATTTCTGGTCGGCGTTTTCCACAAGGATCTCCCCCAGAGTGACAGGGCGTTCCTCCAGCTCAGTGACGTGAGCGGTAGTGATCCTTCCGCCGGACATAAAGCCTGCGTTGTCGAAGGCGAAGGCGAATTTCTCGCTGACCTCCACAATATCCCGTGGAAGCTCCGCATAGGTGAAGTCCTCAGCAGAGGTGATCGGGAAGGCGCTTGCCATAAAGCCTGAGCTGCCGACGATCTGCTCCGGGGAGAGGGCCGACATTGCCCGTCCGTAGGCGGTATCGGCGGTCTTATAGGCGAAAATGAAGGTGCGGCGGCGCCTTTGAGCAGCTCCGTACAGGGCAGCGTTCACCACACGCCACTCCACGTTGTAGCCCAGCTCGGCAAAGCAGGCCAGGATCACGCCGAAGTCACGGCCACGCTGCTTTGCAGGGGATCTGAGGAGCCGGTCAACGTTCTCCAGCAGGCAAAAGGGCGGCTTTTTGGCGATGAGAGTGTCCCTGATCTGCCACCAGAGAACGCCCTTCTTGCCCTCGATGCCCTTGGAGGAGGCCAGGGTGTGCGCCACGCTGTAGTCCTGGCAGGGGAAGCCTCCCACCAGCAGGGTGTGGTGGGGGATAGCGTTTTTGTCAACGGTGCTGATGTCCTCACCGGTGTGGAGCTCGCCGTTAAGGTCGGGGCAGTCCCCGAAATGGCTGACGTAGCAGTCGTGCGCCCACTGAGTTTTCTTGCCGGGCTCCCACTGAGAGAACCACACGGTCTCCCACCCGGAGCCCAGCCTGTCGAAGCCCAGGCGGAAACCGCCCACGCCTGCGAAAAGCTCGCAAATAGTTTTGTTCATCATAAGCCCTCCTATGACCCATGGGGTCAGCTCGCTTTTTTGCAGACCGGAAATGTTAGCACCGGCTCATGCCGGATCGGTGGTCTGCAATACTATTTTACCACAAATTCCCCCAAAGCGCAATAGTCAGCGAGATCTGTCACTTTCCACCATAGGCGAGAGCCGGATCTGTGCAGCTGTACAAAGTTCCAAAAGGGCGAAGAGTTTTTGGCGGTCACTGCGACTAAGAAGTGAAAGGCAAAGGCAATACCTATTGAAAAGGAGGTATCACTATGATGAATAAGAGAATAATAATTGCGATGTGTTGTTCGATCTCACATATATGCGGTGCGTTTCCGTTCAATGCAGTAGCTTATGATCCTGTTGATCCAGAAAATGTTGATGTTTCTGAGGTCCCGACAGAAGCGGCGAATTACTTCGTCTGGTTTGAAAATGTTGAACAGTCAGCAATAATGGAGGAAGCTTCCGTAAAAGCGAATGAGTACGAAGACACACTGGACAGGACAGAATATACAAGCCGTGAGATCGAGGAATTAAAAACCGACTATTACAAAAAGCTTCTGCGTGAATTGACCAGTGCGGCGATCACAGAGAGAGCTGAAAGCATCATGGCTGAACTTGGAATTGACAAAAATAAAGCTGCTATAAGCAAGTATGCACCTATGATCGTATGTGAACTGACACCGGAACAGTTCGCAGCGGCTGAAAACTGCGAACTCGTTACCTCAGTATCTCCATATGAAGCTTTGGAAGTAGAGGACGCAACTGATGGTCAGTTGACGACTATCCCGCCTATCGAGGATATGGCTCCTATCCTTCCCGGTGATGCAAATGAAGACTATTTACTCACCTTGAATGATGCAGTTGCAGTCCTCCAGTACATAGCTCTTCCGAAGAAATATCCGCTGAAGCCGCAGGGACTTATCAATGCCGACTGTGACGGGATCGAGGGGATCTCCGGCGGTGACGCCCTCTGGATCCAGAAAGCTGATGCCGGTCTGACCTGATACCCACTATTATCTCCATACCCACGCAGTCTCCTTCGGGAGGCTGCGTGCTTTTGTTTTTGCAGAAAGAAATAACCGCCTGATGTTATGTTACAATAGATCATAGACAGTCAAAATAGAAAAACAACTCTCAATATGATATAATGTTAAGTACCACCAAAACAAATATCAAGAAAAGAGAGTTGTTCCATGAATAGTATAGCACAAGAA
>Ga0208824_1003846_pt1 | contig 10027 bp, 7 predicted proteins | sample AD_JPNTR3_MetaG_FD_184447 | JGI IMG/M metagenome (GOLD analysis project Ga0208824, IMG submission 184447) | Active sludge microbial communities of municipal wastewater-treating anaerobic digesters from Japan - AD_JPNTR3_MetaG (SPAdes) (version 2) | ecosystem: Engineered > Bioreactor > Anaerobic >...
TTTTAAAAAATAAAAAGAACCTTGGTTATTCAAAAGGCATGAATGTTGGTCTTGATTATAGTTTTAATAATCTTGAAGCTGATTTTTGTCTTGTAATGAACAACGATACTTTTCTGGATAAACAAGCTATAAGTGCTTTAGTAGAAGTTGCACAAAAAGATGAGAAAATAGGCTTTGTTACCGGTAAGGTATATTATGCTGATAAACCTAATATCTTTCAAACTATAGGGAAATTTTCTGAGGCAGGACTTTTAAATATTAGATATAGAGGTAAGGGGGAAATCGATAAAGGTCAGTATGATAAAGATTGCGAACTGGATTTTTGTGATGATATCTTCTGGTTAGTATCTAAGGAATTATATCAAAAAACAGGTGGTTATGACCCGGAATTTTTTCTTGAAGCTGAGGATTTTGATTGGCAATTAAGAGCAAAAAAAGCTGGTTTCAAAATTATGTTTGCTCATAAAGCTAAAATCTGGCATAAAGTTAGTATGGTTATTGGTAAAGATTCTCCTCGAAAAGCCTATTATGATGCTCGTAATCCACTAATTGCGGTGATGAAAAACTGCGAACCAGATATTGTTAAAAATTACTTACAAACAAGAATATATAAAATTTACCTACCAGCTATATTGAAAACTGCTCTCAAGGGTAAAATCCAGAAAGCACTTTATATGTTTGCAGGTATCAATAGCGCATTAATCTGGCGGCTAAAAAATAAAATAGCTATTAAATAGATGGATAACTTAACATACATTAATTCTAAAAAATATCCTATATGGTGTAAGGAAAATACAATTCTTTTACTAGCGTTTATTTTTACGGTAATAGTTGTTTATATATTTCCCCATTTTGGTGTTCCTCAATTAATCATAAAATTAATATTTTTATTCCTGCTTCTGATAATATTTTTTTCCAAAAATGATATATTCTGGTTATCCTGGTTTTTTATTATTTACAGTAATCCAGGAAATTTATTTTCTACTGGTGGTGCTGTTAACATATATAGATTACCTATGTATAGAATTGGGGCAGGCTCAGCATTAGCCTTTGAAGAATTATTTCTTATTATATATATAATTAAAGCCATTATAAAAAAAGACAAACACTATTTTATATTTGGCAATTATTTTAAATTCATTATAATATATGGTATCTTTACAATATTATATTCATTATCCATAAATATGAATATTGATAGTCTGATATTATCTATACGTGCTATTATGCGTTGGATCTGGGTTTTATTAATACCTGAATTCATATATGATTCAGATAAACTTGCTAAAACTTTTCAACTCATAGCCCCATTTATTTTTATAGCAACGATTTTATTATTTTATACACATATAACTGGTTTCTATTTAAATGATATATTATCAGGAGAATATAAAATGCCTCATTTTGTAACTAGTACAGGATTAATTAGAGTATTTGATTCTTACAGTATTTTAATGTTTGGTTTGGTAATGGCATTATTTTATATTTGTTCAGAAAATCAATATTTTAATAGAACCTATTTAAATTTACTAATAGTATGTTCAATAATAAATATATTTCTATCTGCCACAAGAGGATGGATTCTTGGATTAATTATTTTATTATGTTCTATATTTTTTATGCGAGGGTTTAAATTTATTAAACAAATTATTATGGCTTTATTAATAATGGGGTTAATTATATTTTTTGTTAATATGTTTTATCCATCAATAATTAATCAAATATCATTATCATTTGAAAGATTAAAAACAATTCAATATATATTTAGGGGAGACCCCACAGCAGGTGGAACTTTATCACGACTTACAGTAAGAGGACCTAGATTAATGGCTTTGTTTCGTGAGAGACCTTTATTAGGTTTTGGCTTTTCAATTGATTTTTTCAAAAATTGGGATATGCATCTTGGCAATCAGGCTATTTTATTTCAAGGAGGGATTATAGGGTATTTAATATGGATGATAATATTTTTACTAATTTGTTTAATAATATATGTTTACGGACAAAAGCCTTATGTGAAGTATAAAATAAAAAATGGCAGTATGGTATTTATACTTGCAATGCTTGCTATATTCGAGGAACATAGTACTTCTGGACAGATGTGGGGTTTTGCTTTATATGAATATTATAAACATCTTTATTTAGCCTGGCTTTTAGCCGCTATTAATGCTTCATTGCTTTCATCAATGGGGAATGATTATTTATCAAAAAAAATCTAATAAAATAAAATAAATGCTAAAACAAAAATTCATTGTTCAATATGGTTCAATGGCAATTACTCAAATTTTAGGAATGGTTGCCGGAATTATAGTTGCTAGATTTGCTGGACCTGGTGTTATGGGTACGGTAGCCTATGCAACCTCTTATGTTTCCTTGCTTGGATTTATAAATGGAATTTTTGGACCTGCTCATATTAAACTGGTTTCTGAAGGCAGAGACCATAGTGAATGTATGGCTGTTTATACCAGATTACAAATATTATGTGCTTTAATTTATTTTATAGCTGTTCTTGCTTTGTTCATAATACAAAAAAACATTCTTCATTATCCATTTGAAAGTAGAGAACAGGAATGGATAATTCTTATTGCCTTATTAACATCTACTTTTGAGTTATATGGTCAATATGCTAATACCATTTTTACAGCAAATTTACAGCAGGCAAAGGCAAATCTTCCCAATTTTTTTAAGACAATTATTTATCATATAGGTAGAATATTAATTGTAATATTTTTTATTAAAAATTTAGCTTTAAAATTATATTTCTGGCATTTAATATTAGCAATTCTTTTTATTCCAGTTATATATAGATTGTTGAAAGGATACCCAATTGGTAAATATAATCATAACTTAGTTAAAGAATATCTTGGATACGGAAAATTTATCTTTGCTATGGTTATAATTGGTTCTATAACTCATTATAGTGATAAACTAATATTGGCACATTTTACTAATACAACTCAACTTGGTTACTATTCTGCAGCACATTCCATAGGAGGGTTAATTTTGCTTTTAGCAAGTTCTGTTGGATTAATTTTTTTCCCCCTTTTTTCTGGATATATTAGTAATGGTGACTGGGATAGTGTAAATGGGAAGATATATCAATATCATGAATTTATTATTCTTTTCCTATTCCCCTTAATTTGTCTGTTAGCCATTATTGGAGGACCTGTAATGTTATTGATCCTTGGTACCAAGTACAAACCAAGTATCATTCCCTTTCAGATATTAATATTTGCCTCCTATCTATCTGTTCTGGGTATGCCCTATGGAAATATAATTTCAGGAATGGGTAAATTTAATTATGATGTTTTTATAAATCTTATTTGTTTGGTAGTATTTATTATTTCTATATTTGTATTTATTGCACCTATGATGTTAAATTTGGGTGCAGTTGGTTTGGCAGCTAATCAAGTAGTTATGAATTTCACCAAGAATGGTCTATATCTACATTTTGCAAAGAAGCTTGGACAAGTTCATATAAAAAGTAATAATAATATCCGTCATATAATTATAATTTGCTGGACTTTTATTACTTATTTTTTCTCTATATACTTTAAAAAGTTAATTCCTATCTGGTGGTTAATTATGATTCCCCTCTATATTATACCATTATATTTGATATTAAATATAACAGGTTTTATGAAAAAGGAACATTGGAGATTATTATTAGATACATTAAATATCAAAAAGACATTAAAATATACATATAATGAAATTAAGCATTAAAAATTGAGTGATGAGATAGTAAAAAGTTTTAAAATTTTATGATATACATAATCCTTTTTTTGTATTCAATTATTTTATATCTTATGATTAGGATAATATAGTTTATATAAATTAATAATTAATAGGCTAACATATATTTTATATAACCTGTGGAATTGTGGATTATGATGAAAACAAGAATAAATATATGTATAAGCTTAGAACAATTTCTTAAATTGGGTTCTTAATTTAATCGCAAATTAAAAGTTTTAATCATATACTAAAGTTTATTATTACAATGAGTAAGAATAGGTTACAAATAATTATTACTGCATAATCAGAAAATGACTAATATTTTTAATAAAATCAAAAAAAATCTATATGACCAATATAAAATATTAGATTATTCTTTAAATTCAATATATAGTAATAAATCTATGGCATCAAAAAGTAAATTTAGAATATACAGTGAACTAATAAAATGGTATTTTAAGTTTGGTGAACGAAATAAAATGTATTTTGCCTGGGGCTTGAATGAGAAAGATAAGTTATTATCTGATTATATAAGTAGAAAAGAATTTTTAAAGATAAAATCTAAAGCAGAGAGTTATCTATTGTACTTAAATAAAATTTCTTCATTAAGTTATGATGTCGTAACGAAAGATAAATTTATAGCAAATTCTTTTCTATCCGCAAATAATATTCCCTGTATTCCTCATTATGGAGTGGTGATAAGAGGAAAATTCTATGCAACTAAAAATTGCGATATAGCTACTTTGGATTTATTACTTGAAAAGGAAGAAGAACTTGTTTTCAAGGACATTACTTTAGAATTTAGTGAGGGCTTTATACTTTACCAGAAAAGAGATGATTATGTTTTTATAAATGGGAAGCAGAATTCGTTATCAGATGTTAAAAAAATATTAAACTATGGGATTTGGTTAGTTCAAAGAAAAATATCATCTCATAAAGCTTTGAAAATGATTAATGAATCAGCTTTAAATACAACGAGAATAGTAACCATCAGAGATAAAAATGGACCTGTTTATCTTACAGGTTTCCAGGCATTTGCCAGAGATGGTGCTGTAACAGATTCCGGAAGCGGTGGTTCTATATATGTAGGTTTGGATGTTGAAAATGATTGCTTAAAGGAATATGGTTTATATAATATTGGAGATCCGGTTTGTACCTTTTTAACTACTCATCCTGATTCCGGTATCACCTTTAAAAATTATAAGATTCCTTTTATAAAAGAAGCTATTAAATTATGTATAAAATCTCATAATTTGCTTTATAATAATTTTATAATAGGATGGGATATTGCAATTACAGATGAGGGACCTGTCATTGTAGAAGCAAATGAAAAACCAAGTATGAAGGTTGTTCAATCTTTGGATGGAGGATGTCGGGAAAAAATTCTTAATTGTTATAAAAATATTAAATCTGAAGGGAAAAGGTTAACATAATGAATATTTCAATTTTTGGATTAGGTTATGTTGGATGCGTCAGTTTAGGCTGTTTAGCAAAAAATGGTTTTCAAGTCATCGGAGTAGATGTTAATAAAATAAAAGTTGATCTAATCAACCAGGGGTTACCTACAATAATTGAAAAAGATATTGATATAATAATCAAAGAACAATGGAAAGCTGGAAATATTTATGCTACCCAGGATTACTATCAAGCAGTGATGAAAAGTGATATCTCTATAATATGTGTAGGAACACCTCTGGGAGAAGATGGTAATCTCAATCTTGAATATATATATCAAACAGCTGAGCAAATAGGGGAAGCATTAAAAAATAAAGATTCTTTTCATATTGTAGTTATACGAAGTACTGTAGTACCTGGTACAAATCAAAAGGTTAGCGAAATAATTTACGAAGAATCTGGGAAAAAAATAAATATTGATTTTGCTGTGGTATCTAATCCTGAATTTCTTCGTGAAGGCACCGCAGTTAAAGATTATTATAATCCACCTTTTACTTTGATTGGAACTGATAATGATAAAGCAGCTGATATAATGAAGCAAATATATGATAAAGTTAATGGAGAATTTATTCGAACTAATATTAAAATCGCAGAAATGATTAAGTATGTTAATAATAGTTTTCATGCCTTAAAGGTTACTTTTGCTAATGAAATGGGCACAATTTGCAAAAATCTGGATATTGATTCGCTAGAGCTTATGAACATATTCTGTATGGATAAACAATTAAATATCTCACCGTACTATCTATGTCCTGGATTTGCCTATGGAGGATCTTGTTTACCAAAAGACCTTAATGCTTTGAAAACGATGGCAATGGATTTAAATATAAAGACTCCAGTATTAAATTCAATTGAATTGAGTAATCAAAATCACATCCAGAATGCGATTCAATTAATAAAGAAATCAGGTAAAACAAAAATAGGAATACTGGGGATTTCTTTTAAAGAAGGAACCGACGATCTACGCTATAGTCCCATTATAAATGTAATTGAAGAACTTTTAGCAAAAGGATTTCAAGTTAAAATATACGATAATTATGTTCAAACTGCACTATTGATTGGCTCTAATAAGGAATATCTTGAAAAAAATCTGCCCTATCTGAAAAATTTAATGGTAAAGAACGAAAAAGATTTAATCATATGGTCCGAAATGATAGTTATTAATAGGAAAAAAGAATATTATAGAGATCTTATTTTTCAATATCCGGAAAAAAGTTTTTTAGACCTTGTTCATATAAATGTTAAAATAAAAAGTTCTAACTACCAAGGGATTTGCTGGTAAATTGAGGATTCTAATTTTGTTTGGTATCACACTGGAACCTATGATAGGTATGAGCCAGGTTCGGGTATATAACCAGATTAAATATTTAGCTCGTTATAATGATGTAGATTTCGCTAGTCTTTATGAATCTGTAGCCTCTTTAGAAGCAACAAAACAAAAAATATCATCATATATAAATACTTATTATCCTTTGAAATCTCCCAGGAATGATCATAATAAAATAAAAAGACTATTTTATAAATTAAAAAAACATATAATATATCATTTATCATTTAAACCAATGGAAGATATTGTGGTTTCCCAAAATCAAATTAAAAAAAGTATTCAGGACATAATTTCAAGAGGTAATTATGATGTTATCATATTACATTACTGGTATTGGGGTTATTTGTTAAAAAGTCTTCCAGAAAATATAATTAAGGTGATTGATACTCATTATGCGGTAGAAGAAAATATTGAATTATTTAATAAAGGTTATTATAAAACTCATAATAGGTATAGATTGGCAAAAGAACTACAATATAGTCTAAAAAAACAATATGAATATTTTAAATATTCTGACCTTATTGTAGTTAATTCTTCAAAACAAGCTGATATTTTTAAAGTATCATTACCAGTAAATAAAATTTTAATAGCTGAAAACGGTCAGGATTTAACAGAATTTTTAGAATATAAGTGTTCCATTGATAATGATTCTTTATTATTTTATGGGAGCCTATCAAATCAATTCAATAGGATAGCATTAAAAAGAATTCTTGCGAAAATTTACCCAGGAATCCTTAAATTATACCCAAACGCGAAGTTATTCCTTGTCGGAAGTGGACCTCCATATGATATTTTACAAAAATATAATTATCCAAATATGATCGTTACAGGTTTTATAGAGGATATTAAACCCATTATAAGTAAATGTTCTGTAATGTTATTACCACTTGAAACTGGCTCAGGATTTAGAGGAAGAGTTATTGAAGTAATGGCACTTGGAGTTCCGGTAATAGGAACCTGGAATGGACTTCAGAGTATTGGTATTCAGGATGGTGTACAGGGTTATTATGCTGAGTCTGATGAAGAAATAATTCAAAAAGCAATTATGTTAATTAATAATCAGGAATTGAGACAAAAATTATCCGAAGAAAGCAGAAAATTTGTTCAGGAAAGATATAATTTAGAGGCTACTTTTGGTAGAATGGAAACATCAATTAGAGCGATTTTAGCGGGGAAAAATAAATCTTAATTCTTTCTATTTTTTCATATTAAAATAAATGAACTATCCAGATTACGACTTTATATTTTTTGGTGATTTTTGCCCCATTGATCCGGAGCAAAACCAGAAATTAACTCTTGGACCTGAATTGCAAAAATTATTATCTATATCAAGATATAAAGTAGTTAATTTAGAATGTCCTTTAACAAAGTCAAAATCAAAAATTGCTAAAACAGGACCCCATCTTAAAGCTGATCCAGAAAGTATAAATTTATTAAAAAGATTTGATATAAATATTTGTAATTTAGCCAATAACCATATAAAAGACTATGGAATTCAAGGTATAATTGATACCTGTTCTTTGTTAGAATCATCTAACATACAATTTATTGGTTTACATAAAGACGAAGATAATAATAATTTATTATTAATAAATATTGATAATACACAAGTTGCTCTCATTAGCTTTACGGAGAATGAATTTTCTACTGATTGGTCAGATGGAGCTGGCGCTATAGGCTTGAATCCAGGAGTACAATTAAAGCAGATCAAAGATGCTAAAAAAATTGCTGATATTGTTATCGCTCAATATCATGGTGGAGTTGAATTATATCCCTATCCAACTCCAGAACAACAAAGATATTGCCATTTTTTAATTGAAGCAGGTGTAAATATTGTTATATCTCATCATACTCATACTATTTCTGGGAAAGAAATTTATAATGGTAATGTAATTCAATATAGTCTCGGGAATTTTTATTTTCCTGAATTACAAAATGACGAAATATGGTTTATCGGATTGGCTTGTGCCATAAAAATATCAGAATTGCCGGAAGTTGATCTTTATACATTTAAATACGACCCAACCCATTATCAAATTGAAATAATAGATGACATAGGAATCAATGAAAAATTGAATAAAATAAATTATATGATTACTAATGAAACTGAAATAAAAAATCAATGGAATCTATATTGCTTAGAAAAATATCTATCAACCCTTAAATCTATAATCAGACCATCAAAATTTATTAGATTGGGTCTAAAATTTGGTTTATTTAGAAAATATATAGAAAATAAAACTGATATTTATTTATTGAATTTAATAAGATGTGAGTCACACCGGGAAAAAATTATAACCACCTTGGAATATATTAATAAGGACAAAAAATGCTAGTTGGAATACTTAAACCCTTTAGAAATATGCATTATTCTGTAATTGATGTGTATAAACAAATCCTGAATTATAATAGTATTGATTATATTGACCTGGATATTAACAGTAAATCCTTTTGGTCAGATATAAAAAAAATAGACTTATTCCTTGCCAAAATAGCGCACAATGATGACGATCTTGCTTTAGCAGCTCAAATTATCCCTATTATAAATTTATTCTTAAATATTCCTTGTTTTCCTGATTATAATACGGTATGGCATTACGATGACAAAGTTAAACAATATTATCTCTTAAAAAGTATGGAGTGTCCGATTATAGATGCATTTGTATTCTGGGATAAAATTGAAGCTCTTAAATGGGCTGAAAATACAGAATACCCAGTGGTATTTAAACTGAAAGGGGGAGCAGGTTCAGCAAATGTAAAGCTCGTAAAATCATATAAACAAGCAAAATCTCTTATTAAAAAATCTTTTGGGAAAGGGATTCACCCATATTTTTTTGATCTTCCAGGTAAATTTAAAGCTTTTAATTGTGATAAGAAGAGATTGATTAAATATCTTATTAAGCCAATATATAATAAAATAACAGGCAAAGCATCTCCATTCCCAAATTATCATCGTCATAGAAATTATGTGTATTTCCAAAAATATTTACCTGATAATAAATATGATACACGAGTATGTATATTAGGCGAAAGAGCCTATGCTTTTAAAAGATTTGTAAGGAAAAATGATTTTCGTGCAAGTGGAAGTAATTATTATGATATGGACAGAAATACTATTGATAAAAATATGTTAAAAATTGCTTTTGATATATCTTCCAAATTAAAATTTCAATCTATGGCTTATGATTTTGTATATGATGAAAATAAAAATCCTCTAATTGCTGAAATAAGTTATACATATGGAGATTATCCCGAGTTTTCAAATGGTTACTGGGATAAAAACCTTATCTGGCATAGTGGTCATTATTTTCCCGAATATTTTGAGCTAGTTGATGCTCTTAAAATGCCAGAACTTAAATTGCCCCCTATAGAGATTGATTCACCTTATAAAAAAGCTAAAATGCTAAATAAATAAATTATACAAATCATATTATATATTATAACAATTGAATAAAAGTCCTAAAATATTAATACTAGTTCCTGCTGAAACGGCGCATGCGCATGGCGGGG
>Ga0208824_1003851_pt1 | contig 10021 bp, 10 predicted proteins | sample AD_JPNTR3_MetaG_FD_184447 | JGI IMG/M metagenome (GOLD analysis project Ga0208824, IMG submission 184447) | Active sludge microbial communities of municipal wastewater-treating anaerobic digesters from Japan - AD_JPNTR3_MetaG (SPAdes) (version 2) | ecosystem: Engineered > Bioreactor > Anaerobic...
CAGATGACGTCCCAGAGGGAGACTATGACGCAGTTGGCAACTGGATCGAAGAGCACTTTGCCTTCTGCTACTGGTTCATCGAGGAGAACGGCGTGCCTCTTTACCTGCACTACGAAAACGGCGAACTGAAATATGGACCTTACAACGTTGCTGATTTCGAGCGTCGCTATCTGAGCGCTCATGTCACCACTGCCCTGGATGCATCGTCCACGTCTGCAAAAGATAACAGTCTACATGAGGTGGAGTTCGTCTCGCCGTATACTCAAGATGGCACGCGCACGCTCATCGGCGGCATGGTCTTTCTGGACGAGATCGCGAAAACGGTTGTGGGCGATGAAAAAAAATGGCGCAAATGGTTGAGCAATTTACAGATCGGCGGTGAACGGCGTTACGGGTTTGGAAAATTACGATTGGTAACTTTCAAAGAAGAAATCAAAAGAGATTGGCAATTAGATACTGACCGTCCACAGATTAGAATAAGAGAAGGTGAATCTTTGAATGCCCACGCTGTTGCACAAGGAATTCAAGCAAAAGGACAAATAGAGCCTATTGTCCGACGGGAAACACTTGAAAGTCATGCTTTCGGCAGTAGACTTACAAATGGGGTTATCTGCTGGGCGCCAGGTTCAGTTTTGGAATCTGCTTCTGTTTTTGAGATAAGCAAGACCGGGATCTGGAGAGGGATATCACAATAACTTACCACTGCACTTTTGGATAAAGGGGGAATTTAATGTATACTTATACAGGTCATCCTTTAGTTGATATTGGGATTGCCACCATATTGGCCTTTGTAAGAAAACGGGATCCTACAACTTTAACAGAAGAGGATTTTTCGAAGATAAAAGCTTATATGGAAGAAAATTATATTAGGGAGCCTCTGACCTCCTTGCTCACTGTTGCATTCCCCAATTCAGGCTTTACAAATCCTTCAATTAAAAAAGAAAAAAGGAAAGAGTATGTAGAGCGGATTCTCGGGGCATATAAGGAGGATGTAAAATCAGACCTTATGTGCGTTTTTACCGGGAAACCTGCAACGGGAATAGCTTTATCGAAAAAAACACAACCAGGTAAGGCATTTAGACAGCATATACCATTGATTACAGGCGAGGGTATTATAAACTTCTACCCTTGGGGAGATGCAGGTCTATCTGTTTCAGGAGAGGCTTTACTAGCAATTCATGCATTTCCCCTTGGTTGCGCAAAGTGTGAAGGAAAATTTCTGGCCGTGCATTCTGATAATCCTGATCTCATACTTGATTTTGTAAAGGAATTTCTTGAGCATAATCGAAAACTTATTGGCCTGGCAAAAGAAAGTGGGAGTAAAAAACTTGAGGAACCCAATGCGTCAGCAAGAACCCTTTTAGTAAAAACCCTGCTTAAAATAGAACAACAGAGGGTAGATGAGGCTCTTGAGTCAAGGCCTTCTTCTGTTACTGCCTATCATTTGAGTAATTTAGGCTCTAGTCCGTATCTTGAAATATACCATCTTCCCCTTGAGATTATGGATTTTTTAGGTCAGGTAATTAGTGCAGAATACAGGAATGAATGGAATTCAATAGTTCACAGGGCTTGGTGGTTGTCTCAGAAAAGAAAAAATAAAAAAGAACCAACAATAGAAAATGATGCTGAAATTTCCTCAAGAAGGAACGTGCTTTACGAAGATCTTTTCAAATTACCAGATAATGCTCGGTCCTTTATAAGACTATATTTACTGCGTATCCCTAAAAGGCACGGTGCAAAGGATGATCCGAGAACGACATATTCCACAAAGGATGAGGGCAATTTAGTATCTTGGAAAATAACAGAGCTTTTTATAAGGAGGGTTTTAAACATGAACAAAGAAAAGATTGATCAAATCAAACTGCTTGGAGATCGCCTTGCCTCTTATATAAAAGAAGAAAACGATAGAAATTTTTTTACAACCCTTTTCCATCACAGGTATGATAGATTCAGAGGTGCCCTTATAAAGGCAAATTTGGCCCAAGTTAAAAAAGGTAAAGAACCTCTAATCACCCTTGATCCATACCTGACAATATTTGAAGACGGATATGAAACTGCATCTTCAGACTGGCGGCTAAGTAGAGATCTTGTTCTTATAAAGATGATAGAAAAACTTTATAAAGAAGGATGGCTCATAACAAACATCGAGGCCATTCCAGAGATAAAAACAGAAGAAGAAACTGAATAACAACAGGAGGTGTGACATGGCTTTTGTAGCGGGATTATTACTAATAGATGCTCCGGCATCTGCATTGAACAATCTCGGTAACGTAGAAGGTAGACTTTTTGACAATGTCTCAGGGGTAAAGGTTATAAGGACCAGGGAAGGAGCTTATCCCTATGTTTCTGCACAGGCATTCAGATATTGGTTAAGGACAACCCTTGAGAAATATCACCCTGAATGGCAAGCCGCTCCTATTTGGCGAGAAGCCAAAGTGGCATACACAGATGCCAATCCCATCAAGTGGTGGGACGACGACCTTTTCGGATATATGAGGGCTCCATCCAAAAAGGCCAGTGCTGTTGAGCAAAGAGAAGCAGATGAATCTCGTGCTAATGAGACGCCAACAGTGGAAACAGTTACCCGTTCCTCTCCATTCAAGGTTAGCACTTTAGTATCTATAGCACCAGTATCCATAGTAGAAGATTGGGAAACCATGAGCAGACATGAGGGGGATCCAGTGCCATATAGCAGTCAATTTTATAGAACAACACTTAAAGGCATTTTTTCATTAGATCTAAGCGCTTGTGGAACTTTCTGGTACAGAAATAAAACTGGATTTTTAAATCTTGACGAAGAAAGAATTAAAGAGGCAAAAAATGCCGAGCTTGAAGAAAAGACTGACGAAAAAGCGTACCGATTGCCAATTAAAGAAAGGATAAAAAGAATTACAGCACTCTTTGAAGGCATGGCCCTAATTGAAGGTGGTACAAAACTGGCACTCCATTATACAGATGTATCACCTGTAATAGTTATTTTTGCGGTAACAAGAGGAGGTAATAATATATTTGCTCATATTATAGGGGCAAATTCAAAAGGCCTTCCTGAAATAAAGGTTGAAGCATTTAAAGAAGTACTTTCTGTTTTTGAAAATGACATTCTATCCAATATATACGTAGGGTGGACTAAAGGCTATTTAGATGAAGAGCGTCAAAAATTAGAAAATTTCCTTATTCAAAATAATAATAAGATTAAAATTGAAGTGTCCCATCCTCGCATTGCCTTTAAATCTCTTATTGATGCCCTTAAAAAGGAGGAAAATGTAGGATGGCTTGATTAGGAGGCCTAAGATGCAGGTTTTAAAGATTGTAGCCGAAGGCTTAACAACATCATTTAGATATCCTCATTTTATGCATGGGATTCATCCCACATTTCAAATGCCGCCACCTGCCACCATTTATGGACATATATGCAGTGCTCTTGGCTACTGGGTAGAACCTGAAGGGATCGAATTTGCTTATCATTTTACATATCAGGCAGCATTTAATGATTTAGAACATATTCATTTGGTTGAAGCATCAACTGGTAAATTCCCAGGCACAAAATTCCCAAAGGTGATGGAAGGTCAAATTAATCCCTTCAGGAGAAGCCAGCTTTTCAAACCAAAGCTTGTTCTCTATATTAATAAGCCAGAATGGAAAGAAATGTTTTTACACCCAAAGCACACTGTTGTTTTAGGCCGCTCACAGGATCTTTTTACATATTCAAATGTTAGCATTATAGAGCTTTCAAAAGCAAATCGAGCATATTTCGAACATACGCTTGTTCCATACGATAAAGTTCTTCAAATTGGACAGGGATATGCTGTTTTGATGCCAAAATATCTGGATTACAAAAAAGGTAGATTTCCCATTTTTGAACGTTACCTTATTTTGAATCGAAGGGTATTCAGTGACGATTTTATTAAATTTGAGAGTCCACATATAGAATCAGATACTGAATTTGTAATCGATTTGGAAAGCCCTGAAATTAATAGTGCCAGATTAGGTCTGTTTTTCCACAGATTTATATAGAGTCATGAGGATGAACGAATCGTTTCCTGATTGGTTAGAAGATGTCTGGGCTAAAAGCCCGGATAAGGGTGTGTCTGGCAAATATGTGAGTCTTCCACAACACACCTTTGACGTGCTAACGAAACTCTCTGAAATAATGGCCTTGAGACCAAATCTGCCACAGATGGTTAACATGCCAAACCTATGGAATATTCTTTTTTGGGCTCTTTTTCTACATGATTTTGGCAAATCCGCTAAAGGTTTTCAGGAGATGTTAAGGGGTGGTAAGTCATGGGGTCATCGCCATGAGGTTTTTTCTGTTGCTTTTTTAAATTGGTTGAAAGGCTTTTCTCAGGAAGAATACCATTTGATAGCCTCAATTATACTTTCACACCATAAAGAGGCAGAGGAGCTATTTTTACTCTATCCTTTTAGCGTTAAATCTGATGAAGATACCATTAGTAATGTTATTTCTCAATTCGACGATCATGTTTTGGAGGCTCTTTGGAGATGGTTGGACAAATACATGACTGTTTGGATTAATATTCTATATTTAAATGATAAAGGGATTATGATTCCACAGTTGCTTTCAATAAAAGATGCGATAAAGCAAATAAAAGAAAAGGGCGTCTCAAATATCAGGTATTGGCTCAAAAGTTATAGAGGTTTGGTAAAAGAATTAAATCGCAATTATGAAATTTCTTCAATCTTAAGTCTTCTCTTTATGAGAGGACACGCATTAACAGCTGACCATATGGCATCAGCCCATGTTGATAAACTGCCTCAAATAAGTTGTTCATTAAAAAACGAGAAACGATTTGAGCAGTTAGGCATGACAGAAAAGACATTATATACCCACCAGAAAGAATGTTCCAAAATCATTGATTCAGTTATACTTATAGCCCCAACAGGAAGTGGCAAGACAGAATCTGCTCTGCTTTGGGCATTTAATCAAAGATATAATGGGGGTAGTTTTAATAGGCTTTTTTATACTTTACCCTTTCAGGCAAGCATGAATGCAATGTATCAAAGATTAAATTCACATCTTTTTTCAGGGCAGGTAGGTCTCGAACACTCTAAAAACGTTTTGACCTTGTATCGTTTTTTAATTGAAGATGATTATAACCCTGAACAGGCAACTAAAAAAGCAAAATGGCTTAAAGAACTCGTAAGATTGAACTATTATCCTATAAAAGTGCTGAGCCCCTACCAGATACTAAAGGCGTTTTACAGGGTAAGGGGCTATGAATCCATTATGACAGATTTCACCAAAGCTTGCTTTATTCTTGACGAAATACATGCATATGAGCCCGAAAGACTCGCTATGATCTTATGTTCAGTAAGATTCCTTAGGGAGATATTAAAAGCTAAGTTTTTTGTAATGTCTGCAACCTTACCGGGCATGATTCAAAAGTGTTTGTTTGAAGCTCTTGAAGATGCTGCCATAGTAAAGGCAACCCCTGAACTTTTCAAAAGATTTGTCCGTCACAAATCTATTGTTTTGGATGGTGATCTGTTAGATGAGTGTTGGCTAGACCATATTTGCAAAAAAATCGGGGAATATAATTCTATACTTATATGCTGTAATACAGTAAAGAGGGCACAGCAAGCTTATTTACAGATAAAACAAAGAATTGGTCAAAAAATTGATATTATTTTAATCCACAGTCGTTTTAATATTAAGGATAGATTGATAAAGGAAGCTATAATAAACAAGGCAACAGGCTCACGTTCAGAGGAGAGAAGGCAATTATTACTTGTGTCTACACAAGTAATAGAAGTAAGCATGGACATCGACCTCGATGTGATTTATACAGATCCAGCACCACTGGAAGCATTAATCCAGAGATTCGGACGTATAAATAGAAGAAGATTAAAAAACCTGGCACCTGTTTTTATTTTTACAAAACCAGATGACGGACAGGGAATATATGATGATCGCCTTGTTAAAAAGGCTATTGAAATATTAAAAGCAAACCATGACAAAACTATAGATGAAGAGGCCATAAATTCATGGCTGGATGATATTTACGATGGCATTATATATAAAGATTGGATTGAACGTTACACAAAAAGCTATAACGAGTTTTTTAGTACATGTGTTGAAACACTTAAACCATTCTCAGCCGATGAAACGTTGGAAGAAATATTTTACAAGGCCTTTGATGCTATTGAAGTTTTACCTTCAAACCTTGAAGATAATTACAATAAATATTTAGACGAAAACCCTCTCGAAGCATCACAACTATTGGTGCCTATAAGATGGAGACAGTTATCAAAATTGAGAAGGGAAAATAAAACAAAAAAAGTAACCAAAAATAGTCCAATAGTGATTGATGCAGATTATGATAGTGAGTTTGGACTGAAATTGTAAAATTTTAGTTTCATCTGTTCTTTGACAATTGAATATTTACTGACTGCAAGGGGATTTGAATCTGCATTTAAAGGCATGTTTTCCTGTATGACATACAGAGGTGGCGGGGGAACCCGCCACCCAGATAAACCCTCATTTTCAATGTGGTCAAACTGTGAGTCTAACATGTTGTCATAAAAAGGAATTTTTGTTATAATCCTTTTTTAGGAAGGTGGGGTATGTCTATGGGCCAGCCAAAATATATAATAAACGAAAGGGGGAGAAGAAAGGGGTTATACTGAGTATGGATGAATACGAAGAGCTCCTTCAAGACCTTGAAGACTTGGTGGCTATAGCGGAAAGACAGGGTGAAAAAGTAGTTTCTCATGAAGAACTCATAAAAGAATTGAAAAGAGATGGATGCATTTAAATACGCCCATAGATAAGGGTGTGAAATTCATGAACTGTATCGTCATATACGATATTGTGGAAGATAAAATCAGGAATAAGATTGCAGATATCTGCCTTGATTTCGGACTTACCCGCATACAGTATTCGGCCTTCTTTGGCGAGCTTTCCCATAATCAGAAAGAGACCCTATTCAAAAAGGCAAAAAGGACTATCGGCGATAGACCTGGCAACATCCAGATATTCCCTGTCTGTGAAAAGGACCTGGCATTGAAACTCGAATATATCGTGGAAAAGGATGAGAAGGATTGATGCAAGGAACTAACCCTGTTGCCTTTCTTACTGCTGGTGATATAAAACAGTTCTTTTACTGCCCACGTATTGTATATTTTAGATACCTCATGCCCTCTTTCAGACCAACTACCTACAAGATGGAGGAGGGAAAGCTAAGACAGGCAGAGGAGGTCACCCTTGAAAAGAGAAGGACCCTTGTGAGATTTAACATAAAAGGATACAAAAAAGGCAGCATGTCCGAAGAGAGAGTTATAGAGAGGCTCTTCAGTGTAAAACTTTTCTCTTTGCGGCTTGGCATATCAGGCATCGTGGATATGGCCATAATTGCCCATGATGAAGTCATTCCTGTTGACTTTAAAGACGGTGCATTCTCTGTGGGTGAGGTCATCCCTCTTCATCATAAGTACCAGCTTTTAATCTACGGGCTTCTCCTCGAAGAGAGGCACAGAAAAAAGGCAAAAAGGGGCTTTATCCATAGCCTCGAGGACGGCACCACAAAGGAGGTATATTTCACCGATGGTGCAAGGATGTATCTTACAGGTAAGATAAGAAAGATTCGGGAGATTCTAAATAGCGAAGTTATGCCCGATGAAACACCATACAGAGGACGGTGTAAAGAATGTGAGTTTAGGCCTGTATGCAGGGGTTAATATGTGTAAAGAAACCGAAAATAATTTAAGGGGCATTAAGAGGGTTAAATGTATTTTCTAAGCCCTGAAGAGCACAAATATGTTACGAGAAAGCTTCTGATGGATGCCAGAAGGGATGAAGTTCATCCAGATTTAAGGGGCTGGAACTGGTCTCAACCTCCCATAGTAACAGACTCAAGATCAAGGCTTGGGGTCTCGGACATAGCAAACCTATACTGTCCCACAGGCAGGGACCTCTATCTTAAAAAGGTCGGCCATATTGGTTTTCGTTCCAATGAGGCCATGGTGGAGGGGCTACTTCTCCATCGAGTGGTTTCAGAGGTATTTACAAGGTCAAAGGTGATTATCTATACGCATCAAAATATAACGAGCTGGCAATTTGAAGAAAAACTCGGATTAATAGACCTAATGAAGGAGGCAGAAGGCTGGGGTTTCAATACTGGCAGGGAGATGGGGAATAGGCCAGGTCTTCCATCGCTTACCGATACAATGCTTGAAAAGGGCAGACTGATCTGGGAGTTTGAAAAGACGAGGATTGCATACCGTATTGATGACATCCGCTCGAGATACCCATACTGTGAATCCGATGCCTTTGTGTTTCTGGTTCTTCCTGTAATTGTGGAACAGAGGCTAAACGGTGCTTTCCTCGGGCTATCACAGAACCTTGCCGTTGATGGCTATATATTCTCAGAAGGGATGGTGGTAGATCTTAAGTTCGACCCTGAAACACATGATTTCCATAAACTCACCACAACGGGCTATGCTATGGTCATGGAGTCTTTGTACGAGTACCCCGTTGATCTGGGATGCATTGTCTACATCAGGTTTAAAGATGGCCAGATTAGGTTGAGGCGTGAGTTTCACCACATAAGCGATGAACTGAGGCAATGGTTTATAGAAGAAAGAAATAGAAAGATGAGATTTATTGAAGATGAACTTGACCCTGGAATGCCAGAAGAATGTTATATAACCTGTCCTTACATGGATATCTGTATAGGTCGGGAAGAAAAGGATTGATAAAACTGCGGAGCGAGATTGGATGAGTGAAAAGCGCCAGATCATCCTCGATAAGTACGGGATGTTCTTAAGCAAGCACAGCGAAAGGTTGAGGATCAAATCAGAAGGTCAGATTGTGGAGGAGGTTCCCTTAATCCATCTTGATTCTGTGCTTATTACATCAAGAGGGGTAAGCATATCGAGCGATGTGGTTGAGGTCTGTGCAGAGAGGGGTATAGATATAATATATATTTCAGGTAATGGTAATGTTTATGGAAGATTAAGCGGGCCTGCCCTCGTTGGAACAGTCAAAACAAGAAGAGAACAACTTATGGCCCTTGGGGACAGACGCGGTTTTGAGCTGGGCAGGGCATTTGCAGCTGGTAAAATTCACAATCAGAAGAACATAATAAGGTACTTTGCCAGGTATAGAAAGGTCGTTGATAGCGAACTCTTTGGGTTTCTTGAGGATTCGAGAAAAAGACTTGAAGGCAATATAAAAAGTCTTGTTGAGCTTGATGGCCAAAGCGTGGATGATGTAAGGGAATCGATATTGAATATTGAAGGCAGGTCGGCATCCATTTACTGGGATGCCATGAAGGCACTTTTGAAGGATGACATGGAATGGCAGGGAAGAGAGGGTAGAGGTGCATCAGACCCAATTAATTCGGCGCTCAATTATAGCTATGCCATACTTTACGGCCAGGTAGAAAAGGCCATAATACTTGCAGGGCTTGACCCGTATGCAGGGTTTGTTCACACGGACAGGGCGGGTAAGCCCAGTCTTGTGCTTGATTTGATAGAGGAGTTCAGACAGCAGGTGGTGGACAGGGTGATATTTGGAATGCTTGGCAAGGGAAGTGATATAAAGGTAGACGATGAAGGAAAACTGGATGAAAAGACAAGAAAAACAATTGCACAGAAATTTTTTGAAAGGCTCGATGGAGAGGAAAGATATTCAGGAATGAAGCAGAAATTGAGAACCATAATGCTCAAACAGGCCCAGGCAGTGGCAAGTTTTGTAAGGGGAGACAGACCAGTATATAAGCCGTTTGTTGGGGGATGGTAGATAAAAAATTAAGCAGTCACCTTTGGCGGATTAAGGCTATGGATAAAAAGTCCGCCTTGTATGGACGAGATAAGGCGTTTTATTTTAAAGACGGGATGTCTGAAGGTATTTCGAAAATGAAAGGGGGTTTATAGCAATCAGGTCATTTTCGGATTTTTTATGTGGAAAAAGTTTGCAAACTTATTTATTTTATAAGGAAATTGGGGGGGCTGCAGCCCAAATCCCTATGAAGAGGGAACTGAAAGTGTAATATTACTG
>Ga0208824_1003853_pt1 | contig 10016 bp, 9 predicted proteins | sample AD_JPNTR3_MetaG_FD_184447 | JGI IMG/M metagenome (GOLD analysis project Ga0208824, IMG submission 184447) | Active sludge microbial communities of municipal wastewater-treating anaerobic digesters from Japan - AD_JPNTR3_MetaG (SPAdes) (version 2) | ecosystem: Engineered > Bioreactor > Anaerobic >...
TTAAATTATATTTCAATTCCTTATGGTGCGATTAAAAGTCGCATAAACGTCTCTTTTGGCATAAATTCCTCATTGTAATTTCAATTCCTTATGGTGCGATTAAAAGGGTTCCATTGCTCGTCGTCCCAATCTTTAAAAAATATTTCAATTCCTTATGGTGCGATTAAAAGCTATACTGATTAGCTCATTTATTAAAATAATCACACATTTCAATTCCTTATGGTGCGATTAAAAGCTTTGCTCTTGCTAATAAAACTACTGCATGTAGCGTATTTCAATTCCTTATGGTGCGATTAAAAGTCTTTTGCTCCTCTGTAAAACCTCTTATAATCTTAACATTTCAATTCCTTATGGTGCGATTAAAAGATTTATGCCAAAAGAGACGTTTATGCGAATTGTTTTATTTCAATTCCTTATGGTGCGATTAAAAGTCTTTAATTTTTAAATGTTTAATCAATACGTTCGTTATTTCAATTCCTTATGGTGCGATTAAAAGTTTTATAGTGTAGAGTGTGCAAAACACACTCTACACTATTTCAATTCCTTATGGTGCGATTAAAAGCCTAACGCTCCATACAATTGCGTTGTAAGGTGTTAACTATTTCAATTCCTTATGGTGCGATTAAAAGTGTCAGTCAAAATCGAAGGTATAGCACTATTGTAAAATTTCAATTCCTTATGGTGCGATTAAAAGCCTAACGCTCCATACAATTGCGTTGTAAGGTGTTAACTATTTCAATTCCTTATGGTGCGATTAAAAGAAAATCACCTATAAACTTCATATTTCTAAAGATTAAATTTCAATTCCTTATGGTGCGATTAAAAGCATATTTTTTCGCTTCGTCCAACGTTTTAAAATATTTATTTCAATTCCTTATGGTGCGATTAAAAGTGATTTTCGGGTATGGTGCTAATAGCATCATCGTCATTTCAATTCCTTATGGTGCGATTAAAAGTCATATTTCTAAAGATTAACGGCTCTATTTCATAGATATTTCAATTCCTTATGGTGCGATTAAAAGTTTATCTTCTTTATTATTTGTGGTTTTTTGATTTTATTTCAATTCCTTATGGTGCGATTAAAAGTTATATATCTAAAAACAGCATTTTTTATCTCAACTACATTTCAATTCCTTATGGTGCGATTAAAAGCTAATTATAGCACCCTTCATTTCCATTTTTTGAACATTTCAATTCCTTATGGTGCGATTAAAAGTCTGAAATGCAGAAGTTTGCTACAGAAATAACTAAAATTTCAATTCCTTATGGTGCGATTAAAAGTTTTGCTTTTCTTTCATAATATTCTTTTGCAAATTCATTTCAATTCCTTATGGTGCGATTAAAAGTGTCTTCATTATAGTCGGGCATAAAATTATCTAAAATATTTCAATTCCTTATGGTGCGATTAAAAGTAAATCCTCGACTTGTAAACACATTTCGTCGAAATCAATTTCAATTCCTTATGGTGCGATTAAAAGGATTGTTTCAAAAAATTTGGCAAAATTTCATCTATTATTTCAATTCCTTATGGTGCGATTAAAAGTTTTATGGCTTTCATAGAATTCAAGTTTTAAAAAAATTTCAATTCCTTATGGTGCGATTAAAAGGTTATATTAACTATGCAGTTCAAAAAGCAAAAATAAATTTCAATTCCTTATGGTGCGATTAAAAGTTATAGAATTTTATCGCTATGTCAGTCAAAATCGATTTCAATTCCTTATGGTGCGATTAAAAGCCGTCGCCCTCGCTAACCAAAAATGGCTTAAAATCTGGCTTTATGATTAACTATTTTTATAGTTTTTACTATAAAAAGTCGTCAATGTGCAAAGATATAAAAATCCCTGGACATTGACAACTTAATTTCCCCTCGTTTTTATCAGTATTTCAAATAACTGTCTTAAATTTCTTATAATTTTTTTTACAAAATTTAACAGATTGACAACATAATTTATATGAAATTATCTATGCTACTGCGCTCTAATCCTATTATTTGCTTATCTAAAAATTTTTCTGTTCTGCTACTAAATATTATCAATGAATCCTCCTCCTTGTTCATTATTTCTTCTGCCAAAATTATTAATTCTTTTAATTTTACCTCTGTAATCTCGCCTTCGAATACAGAATTTTGTATCCAATTGAGATATCTTCTACATAGTTTTAGCATTTTGGCTACACGCTTTTCATTTACATCATATACTAAAATTACATACATGGCTTTTTAATTATAGGTGATAAGTGATAGGTGATAAGTGATAGGTGATAAGTGAATTTTTGTCATAATTACCAATACATTTTGAATGGTTTATATTCTTCTAATCCTAATAGATGCTTACTCAGTTTATAGCATTCTAGCTTTATTAAATGTCTGTAACTCACATTTCTTTTTAATGAGCGATGCTGTATAGTCTCATTTAGCTTTTCTTCAAAAGCTTGGGCGAAAATTTTTGTTCCATTAGGAGTTAATAAACATTTATTTAATTTATGATCAAAATGTTTACTTTGTATTTCTTTTTTATTTAATAATCTGAAAATTACTCTATCAACTAAAATAGGTTTAAATATTTCAGAAATGTCTAATGATAGAGAATATCTCCTCTCGCCAGGTGTGTGCAAATAGCTAATCGTTGGGTTTAGTTGCGTTTGATGTATGGCTCTGAGACACTGACTATAGCACATCATATTACCAAAAGATATTAAAGCATTTATTTCATTTTGCGGTGGTTGTTTACTACGACCTTCCATGCTGAAATTATTAATTATCAAATCAAATCCTTCGTAATATGTCTGTCTAATATTTCCCTCCAATCCCATTATTTCAGTTACATCCTCCGCTTGTGGAAGTGCATCAAGATATTGACTTATTTTATTTATCAGCTCCTCCACATCTTTACCTCTATTATTGTAATATTTTAGATTTTTTGTCATATTGAAAGCCGCACCTTCCACAAATTTTCGTGCCAGTTCGAGCCTTCTTTTTTTGCTCTGATATGCAGAGGTTTGAGCTAAAATCATTTTCCCCGACAGCAGACCGTCGCGCGGCATAAACGAACCGGTATAATTTTCGTAATAATCAAAAAAATGTACAGCAATGTCGTTTTGTCCCAAAAAATTATACAAAGCACTGTTAGCACGTAGAGAACCAAATACATAAAATTCGGAAACGTCTTCTATAGGTATATACCTATGGTTACCTTCATGTTCGTTCCCATTTTCATCATATTCCACTGGTGTAAACTTCAAAGTATTGTCTTTGCGTTCCATTGTACCAGGATTAAATAGGTAATAGGTTTTTTTCATTGGCTAATAATTTATAGGTGATAGGTGATGGGTGATAGGTGATAAAAGATGAGTGATAAGTGATGGCATTATAATGATGTTGAAAGTTTCTTTTTATATGATGATGTCACTTTTAGAATTTCATCTGCTTCATTTTTAAATTCATTTACTTTTGTAGATGGCAAAATTTTAAGATCATCGAGTAATTCAAGCCAAAAAACTGTTTCATCTAATTCTTCTACTACTATACACATTTTAGCATACTTCTCTTTATTAGACCTAGCTCTGCACATGGCTCTATAATTAGCTGCTACGGATGTAGATGAACTTATTATTTGCTTTTTTATTATGGAATTTTCATCAGTGTATTTCAATTTAGACAATTCAATTATTATATCTATAGCTAATTTTTTCGTTCTGTCTCTGAATATTTCGTTGTAATCTTTTTGTTGCATGATGTTTATTTTTTATAGGTGATAAGTGATAAGTGATAGGTGATAAGTGATGGGTGATGGGTGATGGGTGATGGGTGATGTGGTATCATTACAAATTCTCCTCTTTTACATAACAAAAATCATAATAACTACAGCTTTTGCAGATTTTAGCATTTATTACTGTGGGGCAATCATCAGAGCTAATCAATTGTGCGATTTTTTCTTCTATTTCTTTAATTTTTTGCCTATCTGCATCAGTCAAATTTACTTTAGTAGTTTTTTTGAGCTCAGGATATTCCAGTATGCCTGTGACACTATCTATGCCATTCCGCTCTAATACATAGATGTAATATTTCACTTGCCACTCATGAGCTGACTCTACCTTGTCGGAGCGTTTGATTTCGTGAATTACTTTATTGCGAGCATCATAATAATCGATTTTTATGCCATCGATTTCCACTTCTTCATAACGTTCGGAACGTTGAGGATATGATGTTTCATGAATTAACTTGCCATCATATACCAAGTCGGAAGTCTGTTCCATATTGATGCCATTGGCATGAAGCCACATTCTCCTTTTACAATTGAAGTAATAAGAAATAAGTGTACCGGTTACTTTACCCATTATAACATTTGATTTTCAATTCCAATTTCTAATCCTTTATCATACGAATATTTAGTTAAATCCGACAATACTCTAATACCAAAATTTTCATTGCTATTTGAATAAGATGGGGCTGTTTGATTATTAGTTATTCGTACGTTAAGAATTCTATTCTCTAAATTCTTCAATCCATTATTCAAACGAATTTTGATTTGCTTACGTTCCTCAAAAGTTTCTGAACTTTTTAAAATGGACAGTATTTCAACTAATTGATCGTAAGTATCGTCGTTATCATCTTTCGGTATATAATATCTGTATTGTTCTCCGAATATATCTTTATTTATGAATTGAAATTTTCCAAGTATTTCAAATTGAGCTTTATTGATGCATTCAATCATATTTGAATGTTTATTAAAGCCATAATCAAAATCACCAATTGATAAATTATTTTTGATAAAATCAAAAAACTTTGATTGAATCTGGAACAAATCTTTTTCTTCTACACCACTTTGAATTTCCTTTTTTGAAAACTTTAAAAATTCAGCTGCTTCTTTTTTATAAATTATTTCTGAACTGGGTCTTCCTTGCGTTTTTTGTAATTGAAAAAAATAGACATGTCCTTTATCAATTTTCTTGTTTCTATTACAACGACCGGCGCTTTGAATAAGGCTAGGTAGTGGACATAAGTCGCGATATATTATTGGAAAATCAATATCCACGCCAGCTTCAATCAATTGAGTGGAAATTAAAATAATTTGTTTTCCTGATTCCAATAAGTTTTTGGCTGTTTCAATTTTTTTGATGCGATCTTCGGGAATAAAATGTGTATTTAAAAGTATAATTTGTATATCTGTTAATTCACTAAGTAATTCATCATACAGAAACTTTGTGTCTGCTATCGTATTTAAAATAACAAGGCAAGATTGGCCTTGATTAATAATATGTTCAACAAGGTCATTCATTAAAAATTTGTCATTATTTATCCAATCAATCTGGTAACGACTAAAAACAGATTGGCTAAAATATTTGTCAGCTTCCGTCAATTCTATTGGCAAATGATAATCTTTAAATAACAATTCCGGCTTCTTTTCAGCTGGTAAATAATCTTTAATTGGAAAATCTAATTTGGGCATGGTTGCGGTAGATAATATTGCATACGAATTATTTTTTTTACAAAAATCATCCAACAACGCTGAAAAGAAAATGTACAGACGAGGTGGTATGGATTGAAATTCATCTATTAGAAAAATACGATTTGAAAAATTTGGTAATTTCAACAAAACACTGTTTTTATTACTCACTAATGTTTCAAATAACTGAACAAAAGTTGTAACAATAAAAGGATGATCAAAGGTTTGTTCTGTAAAATCAAGTTGAATTAGTTGCTGTAAATTTTCATTGGTTGGATTGTTTTCGTAGGCCTTTTGAGCTTTTTCGATATCGCTATTTTGTGTTTTAGAATTGATAGCTAGAAAATTAATATTTAAATCTTCTTCTAAAATGTTTTGTACTTGTTCAGTAATTGACAAAAATGGTAAAGCATAAATTATTCCTAAATTGCCTTTTTGTTTTTGTATTTGTCTTGCAAGTGAAAGGAGAGTAAATGTTTTACCCGCACCGGTAGGTGCTGTAAGCGTAAAAATACGCTGATTCTGGTTTAAATATTTTTCAATATTTTCAGTTGCTTCAATTCGAATAGCTGTTCGCAATTGATTCAATTTTGTGGGATTGGTTTCAGACTCATGTTCCTTAAATTTTTTACCTAACGAACAATCAATTTCTAATATTGAGTGAGCAATTTTTTCTTCTGTTTGAAAATAATTGTTTTTCCCTGCATCCCTCTTATCAGCTTGTATTAAGCTTGCAAAAGCAAATTGTGTATTCGAAAAATTATCCAAAGCATTTTTTATCCAAATTTTTTCATGAGTAATCGAGTTATATTTCGCAACCCTTCTGAATTCCCGTTCATTATAATCTACAGAAAAAGGATTGAAATTTAGATTCAATTTTTGAGCTAAAAAATCACTGAAAGGTAAAGTGTTTTTATTCAAAAAGTCCGCCGCTGACTCAATTTCGTCCATATTAGGCATTTCTTCTAAATTGGGAATATCTCCGTGATGATAAGCTACTATTGTGACGGTTTGTAATATTTTAAGTATGCAATCGTCCTTACTATTAGCTTGTAATAGATTCAATATTTCCGTCTGATTTGCTTTGAAACAATATACAAAAGCCAATACAGAAAGATAAGCATGATGGGAGTAACCTTGTACTTTATCACCTTTAAGTTTAGCTTGGAAATTTGGATTTATTTTACCTAAATCATGAAATAACGAAGCTAATTCAACAATAGGCAAGGAAGAATATTTGCAGGATTTTTCAATAACCCCACAAATATGTTCTTCTAGTGTTTTGTCTGGATGAGATTGAAAATTCAAATCAAACACCATTTCGAATCATTATTAAAAATATAATGTTCTCCACTTACCGTTAATTCATTTTCATTCGAAGGATAAATTACAGCAACATATTTTTCCGGTAAATTCCAAAAATCATCATTCTGGAAGGAAGGAATTTTATCAAAGCCTATTCTGAAATTTACTTCTTTAATTTCTTCTGGCTTATGTTTATTGGTTACAAAGCCTTTGGTCGAAAACTTTCCATCAGGAACAAATTCAAAATTTCCTTCTTCTATAAATTCGATTTCAGCAGGGCAATTGTGCAAGCCCAGAACAGGTTCATAACAAGATTTACCTTCTTTACAACTCTGAATAAAATCAGAATATATTTCTTTACTTGTTTCGTCAGCATCATCTAAAAGACATATCATTACCGTATAGTCAGGATTCCGAATTAATTCCATTTGTTTTGGTGCTTTTTCCCAAGCATTTTTTACATTTCTGAATGTAAACCCCCACGATTGTTTTTTTACTTCATTATTTAATTGAACGCCATATTTTAAATCGTTACTTAACGAAGGGAATAATGGTTTCATTTCTTCCCTGTCTTTGCCTAAAACAGCTCCAATCATTCCAATTAAAGCTGTTTTTGTTATAAAATCGTGAGAAAGAGGATTATTATTCGTTTCTGGACGACGAAATTGTCCCCAACTACCGCTAATATGCAATTTAACACCTTTCATTATATTAATGTCATTGGTTGTATTTTTTGATTATGTAAATCGACAAGTGCCTTTTCTATTATGGGTATCTCAGTATAATATCTGATTTCTTTAACTTTATTTGAACTTGCTTTCTCGGCCAGTTTGGTAAAATCTAAAGAATAATCATCCATTTCACGAATCTGCTCTTCCTCTTTGTCAGAATTAATCGAAATCAGTTTATCTGTACCGTAAAGTTTATCGTTAGAATCGCTATAAACTATTTGCAACAATAATACAGAAGCTTGATTGGATTTACTGCGTGTATTTGAATTGTTAATGCTGTTCCACATAGCAGCAAAGAGTTCATTTATATCTGTTTGAGTTAACCCACTATTTATAGCAGAATAAGGATTTATCCAACCGTGAATTTGGTTCAATGCATAAGGCACTACTGTCGTCGTACCTATTGCCCCTCTTGATTTGTCGGCACTAGATGAAAAGACAGATGTATTCTGATGAATTCTTAAATCTACTTTATTCAAAGAAGGATTTAATAATGCAAATTGAACAGGTCCAGTAATATTTACTGCGACATCTTTTTCAGTTGATATTCCTCCAAATAAACGAACATCAATGCATTTTTGTAAAAGCGATAATGCTGCTTTGGACAATTGTTTATCATCTGGTTTTTCGTTCGGATAATATTTTTTCCACAAAGATTTCATACGGGCAGATGCTCCTGATTCTTTACTTCCTTCAGCTATTTGAGATTTATCATTGAAAACAAATACTTCGTATTTATCCGGAGTGATTTGGTTTTGATCAATAAAATAATCTCTGACAAAACGTTTGATCCTCACATCACTAACCAAAATACGTTTGGTTTCATCATCATAACGTTGTTCCCCTGTAAAAGGATCGCCATTAGGGATTGTAAATTTACTTTCGTACAAAAAAAGAATTTCTGATTTTTCAATTAAGTTTTCCATATCTAATTTATTTTTAATTATTTTCTTGGTTTATTTCTGATTTTTTTTGTGTTTCATAATAGCTTGTAAAAAAGCCTAATGCACAGTTGTATTTATTATACTTTTCATTTTCAAAGTTTTCAAGGGTCTTAACCAGTTCTTCATAAGCATTTTCAACCTCTGGATATAGACGTCCGTGCATTACTAACTTTTCATTGATAAAAGATGCAAATTTTACCAATTCTTCAATAGAAGAAATTCTTCGGGATAGATTTCCTACATAGGATTTTTCAAATGATTTAATAGGGCAATCTTCCCGCCATGCGGCAAATTGTCTGGCCATTATACCTAAATTTTTGCCTAGTGCATAACTTTTTGATTCTGTAATTTTCATAAGCGGATTATTTTTTTGTATATTCATTAAAAAATAAAGATCATATTTTAAAGTTGTGAAATTTTGGCCTCCTTCTCTAATATTATATTCAGCCTTATCTATAAATGCAGGTAATAACATGGGATCCTCATAATAGTTGTCTGCATAAATTTTGGGAAGTACTTTCATGAGATGAGACTGAAATCTCTTTTTCTCTTTTGTTGCATCTCCAAAAATATTTTTAAAACTTGACCCGATATAAAAATGAAAAGTTGATTTCATATTTGGAAACTCGCAATTAGCCATATTTTCTATTTCTCTTGCTTTTTCACGTATATTTTTATTTATATACTTCAAAAGACTCTTTTCAACATCTGATACTTCGATTAGGTCAACATATACTCCTGAAGGTGAAGCCGGAATATTAGTAAACACAATATCAAATTTTACCGTATCATCAAAATCATTGTTTACAAAATCGGCAAAAAACGGATCGAAATCTTCATTGTCAATAGCGTCAATCACACTATCTTCTTTATTAATTTCCTCATCAATATTATCAGGAAAACTTTTATTTCGTTCAAAAAAATTTATGACTGATTCTGGAGAAAGCTTTTCTGAGTGAGGTAATGCTATAATGCCAATACTTCCCAGCCTTAAGATAGGATTTTCAGTAGCCTTTCCGGCATACATTAAGCTTTTAATTTCATCTCTAGTAAACAATTTATTTTTATATTTATTGTCTTCACTAAAACCGGGTGTTACTCCGCCTAATGTTTTATACAAATATTTATCCAAAACAACCTTTTCACTTTCCACATGTTCTGGGATTAAGTTAATGATCAGAATGTTATCAATAATGTCTATAATACCAGGCATATCCAGCCATCGCTTCCCATCAAAATTAAAGTGAAGCACAATAGAATTTTGAGCCTTTAAAAGATTTTCTATTATTACAAGATTCTTTCTAAATTCATTTCTGAATTTTTGAATAAACTGATTATTAATATTTTGAGCTACATCTTCACAAAGTAAGAAAGAAGACTTTTTACTCCACGTGCCATTCATCCGATAATTACCATTTTCAACCAATTTCCCTTTTTTATCCGTATAACAAGAATAAAATAAATCTCTATATTAGCCCTCAAAAAAACCGAGCAGTAAAAAATAAAAGTTATTTTTACAACTGCTATGGAAAAGAGAAAGAATATTACATCGAAAATCAAGGTTGAAATAGTTTTATCCTTGTTACGTGGAG
>Ga0208824_1003870_pt1 | contig 9968 bp, 8 predicted proteins | sample AD_JPNTR3_MetaG_FD_184447 | JGI IMG/M metagenome (GOLD analysis project Ga0208824, IMG submission 184447) | Active sludge microbial communities of municipal wastewater-treating anaerobic digesters from Japan - AD_JPNTR3_MetaG (SPAdes) (version 2) | ecosystem: Engineered > Bioreactor > Anaerobic >...
TGCGGTCTATGAAATTGTGCCTTGATTTCGATCTTTAGCCACCAAGCCCCCTTAAGAGCTATGATAGCGCAATTCCGAGGTAATTTCCGATCGCATACCCAATGATTCCCGTCGTTATGCCAGGCAATTAAGTGGACATTTCACTTTACAGGAGACCGAATGTCTTGAATATACAAAATAAGAGCAAAGATTCTTGCTTAAAAAGTCATTGAGTCATCATGGATGTTCAGTATGGAATACAACTTCCATCGTTGGCTGCTCGTCCAAAAAATTCTTTCGAGACTGCATTCCCGCCTTACTCTCTTCCTCGCTTTTTTCTATTGTTCATAATATCTTACAGTATTTAAAATTATTTATTATTCTTTATCTAGCGTAATTAGTTTCTGTATCCCTTCAATAGCTGCCATATAAGCCTTTCTTTTACTAGCATATTCTTGGAAGAGTGCAAAATCTGGCTCTATAATTTCCACTTCATCGCTTAATCGTTCCAACTTTTCTAGAACTAGCCTTGCCTGATCTACTCCTTTAAGCGAAGAAAGCGCCATCAAGGCATCACCAAAGGATGCGTTCGTATTCTTAAATCTCTTCAAAACAAAACCCGTCACATTTGAAATAATCTTTGAAAATTCTAAATTGGAGGATAGTCCCCCTGAGACATTTAAGCATGCTGGAATTTCTAAATCTTGAGACAAGATAGAAATCAGATTATAAATCTCGCAACCCATCGACTCAGCTGCAGCTTTCAGGTATTCCGTTTTTTCAGTAGCATTGCTCATACCATACCAAAGTACTCTGCAGTGAGAATCATTGTAGGGAAGCCGAGCTCCATCGAGAAATGGTACCATGAGCAGCTCACTGGGTCTATACAAATCTAAAGAGGACCATTGATTACCGATGTTCAATGTCTTGTCAAGCCATTCCAGATACCGCCCACCGGAAGATGTTGCTCCTCCTAAGCGATAGGTACCATCCAGAATCGAAGGTCCTGCAATAAAACCTGGAATTGCTACATATTTATTGATAGTAAATAATAATGAAATAGTAGAACCAAAAACTATAAGAAGACGACCAGGATCGAATGAACCGCACGAAAAAGCCTCAGCATTGATATCACAGGCTCCAACAGATACTGGGATCCCATGAGGTAACCCTGTTAATTCACTAGCTTTCTTTGTTACCCCGCCAAGTATTTCTAAAGGCGCACGCAGGGGAGGGAATTTATCTTTATCAATATCAATATATTCAAAAAGATATTGTGGATATGAATGAGTTCTTAGATCAAGCAAATGTGCTCCTGCAGCTGTTGGTTTATCCCATGCATATTCACCTGTGAGAAATGAAGTTATAAGATTGGAACTTTCTACAAAATATTTCGTTTTATTATATATTTCAGGTTCGTTTTCTCTTATCCAAATTATCTTAGGGATTATCGAATGTGTGGTAAAGCCTGAAAAAGAGACAGAGGAAAGCATATCATCAGGCACGGAATGGTTGAGAACATTGATCTGCTCAATAGCTCTTGTATCAATTCCATACATTATGGCATTTCGCAATGGTCTATCTGAGGAGTCAATAGGAACAAAACTAGCACACACTGAACTAATGCAAATTGCTTCAGCTTGAGAGATTATATCTATGCCCAATGAGTGAAGAACATTCAAAAAACCATTAAGCCACTGATTGATGATATCAACCTCAAAATAGCCTGGTCTAGGAGAAACCATAGAAACAGAGATTATAGCAGTTTTTTGAAGAATTCCATTTTCATTAATAGCTGCGGCTTTAATAGATGAGGTACCAAAATCAAATCCCAGATAAAAACCCATTCTTACCATGCCTTTATGAATTCTTAATTCTGCCCTGGCGCCTCTCTAAGAAAAAGAAGTGCCAGGAACTTCTCATCACTTTCTCATCAATTTAAGGTAGATTACTTTTATCGATAAGCGGAGCATCCATATAAATCGTTTTTTGCGGAGCAGCTTGTGAAACCGGTATCTTCTTTATGACTATTTTTTCTATTAAATCCACAGCCTTGGCAGCCATATCCTCAAATGGTTGTGCAATGGTAGCAGTCATCTTGCCATCCCTAATTCTATTAAAGGTCTCATTATTTCCATCCACACCGGTTACCATTACATTTTTCAATCCGTGATCCTGTAATACATCGCTTGCTACATAAGCAAGCGCATCAAAAGCGCACCACACTCCATCAATTTGATCTTTGTATCGAGTTGCAAATGCTTCCATCGCATTGCGGGTATCAGCCAGGAATGTCTGAGGAGATGTCACGGTATATTCTCCAAGAACCTTAACCCCTGGATACTCAGAGAGTACCACATCGAAGACCTTGCCTCTCCGACGAGTACCAAAATGTTTATCAAATTTGATAACAATTATATTGCCTTTGCCTCCTAGTTTATCCATAAAATAGGTCGAGATCTTAGCTCCCATAACAAAGTTATCAGTAGTAATATCAGCAACAACACCATCGGCATATCCTGAATCGATCGTTATTACTGGTATTCCAGCCTTGAATGCTTCATTTAAAGCATCCTGCACTTCAAGTGGATGAGCCTGGGACATTACTATTGCAGATACTTTTCTCTGCACAAGATTCTGTAATTGATCAGCCTGCGTCTTCACTGATCCAGCAGAATTAAGCATGATTGGCGTCCAGCCCTTTGCTTTTGCACTTTTTTCGAATGCATTCGCTGTACGCGCAATAGCTTCATTTGAGAAATTCGTGCCGATAAAGCCTACAGTCAGAGATTGGGCATTCATCGAAGCAACAAGCCCAAGAGCCACCAAAACAGTGTAGAAAAAAACAAATGTTCTTTTCATACCTTCCTCCTCTCTCAAAATATTGTTATACACCCATTCGTTTAGTCTGAATGGATGAAATAACCACTGCAAGAATGATGATTATTCCCTTTACAATATCTTGCATATAATACTGAGCTCCCATAAGAGTAAGCCCATTATTGAGCACACCAATTATCAATGCACCTATAAATGTGCCGATTGGACTTGCCATTCCTATGGCACTTACTGTTTGACCAAGGAGAACTATTGCAAAACCTTCCATCAAAAAGCCACCCGCTCCCTCTGGATTTGCCGCTCCTAATCTTGCAGTGAGAAGAATTCCAGCCAAGGCAGCGGAAAAAGAGCAAATTGCTAAGCCAAGAACCTTATAAAATTTGACATTGATGCCTGCTATAAAAGCAGCTTTAGCATTACCTCCAGTGGCTTTTAAATTTGAGCCTATTACTGTTCTGTTCACGAAGATATGAAAAATTGCAAGATAAATAAGCATTATTATGACTAGTACAGGAATAGGGCCAATTCTCCCCCTTCCAAGATAGAGAAACCCTTGAGGAAGCCCTGAATAGAAAGAAACTCCCTTTGTATACATATATATGAAGCCATTCGCAACAATTCCTGTAGCTAATGTTGTTATAAGAGAGGGAATCCCTATTCTTGTGACTAATGTTCCATTGATTACTCCAAATATTATTCCGCCTAAAAGACAAATAAGAATTGCGAGAGTCGGATTGACACCGTGGATAATGAGCCCAGCTACCATAACACTCGTTAAACTAGCAAGATTTGCAAAGGAAAGATCCAATTCTCCCACAATAAGAACCACCGTAAATCCTTGGGAAATTATAGTGAGTAAAGCGATCTGGGTAAGAATATTTATCAAGTTGTTTGACTCAACAAAACCTGGAACTGATATCGCGAATATGATAAAGAGAATTATCAAGGCTATTACTGTGCCAAACTGGGTAAGAATCTTACTCACATTCATACTGTTACCTCACTGATCTCTTTATTTTTTATGCCAAGCATAGTTTGCAATATCTCTTCAGCCTCAAAAGGCCTCATAAATTCTCCCACAATTTTAGACTGATACATCACATAGATTTTATCCGAAATAGAGATCAATTCCTTTAGATCAGAACTAATAAACCAAATACCAGCCCCCTGAGCTGCAAGCCGTTCCATAATGCGATAGATTTCTACTTTTGTTTCGACATCGATTCCTTGAGTGGGCTCATCGAAAATCCATATCTTAGCATTTGCATCGAGCCATTTGCCTAATGATACTTTTTGTTGATTTCCGCCGCTTAGTGTATTTACCAGCTGGAATTGTGAATAGACTTTTATTCCCAAATCTTTGATAATCGAATCGCACCTTTCGCTGATTTTCTTTTCATCCCTAAAGCCAAATCTGGACAGAAAGGAAAGGTGAGAAAATGAAAGGTTTTCCCTTACATTAAAAGATGGCACAAGACCCTCCCCCCTTCGATCCTCTGGAATCATTACAATTCCATGATCGATTGCAAATTTTGGGCCAGAAGGCTTGAATGCTTTATTATCTAAAGTGATATTGAGAGATTCCGACTTATGCCCTTGGACAATCTTCTTCGCGAGTTCTGATCTACCGGATCCTACTAAGCCTGCAAAGCCGACAATCTCTTGGGCATGGATTTGAATTTTTATATCTGAATCGTGAAATTTAACTTTCATAATTTCATCCCCTCGCGGCAAGATCGCTTTTGGATATTGCTGATTTATATCCTTGGCAATCATAAATCTGATTAGTTCTTGTTCCGCTATATCTGTTACATTTGCAGTAACGACTTTTTCGCCATTTCTTAGCACACTTACTCTATCAGCTAATTGAAAAACTTCAGGGAGACGATGAGTGATATAAATAATGGAGGTGCCCTTAGATTTTAGATCCTTTATCAATCGGAATAAGACATCTGTTTCTTTTATGCTAAGCGGTGCAGTAGGCTCATCAAAAATCACGATTTTGGGGGACCTAAACAACACTTTTAGAATGGTGATCATCTCTTGCATGCCGCTTCCAAGATTAGTAACAGGGGTATCCATATCGAGATCTAAATTATATTGCCGCATAAAATCCAAGGCTTTTTGTTGCATTGCCCGCCTATTGAGAAAGCCAGATGAGGTTATCTCTTGACCAAGAAATAGATTGCAAATGCCCGAATAAAATGGCACCAATTCTCTTTCCTGATGGACAACACCGATATAGGCAAAAGCATCCTTTGGTGAAGCAAACTTTATTTCAGAATTTTCAATAAATATTTTCCCTGCAGATGGTTGAAAAATGCCAGCGAGTATTTTTACAAATGTTGATTTGCCAGCTCCGTTTTCGCCTACTAAAGCATGAATTTCTCCCTCTTGGAGTTCGAAATTAACATCATTAAGTGCAGTAACTCCTGGGAACTGCTTTGTCAGACCTTCTGTACGAAGTCGTTCCATTATGTGCCTCTCTTTCGAATCAGCCCCTTAAAAATGCGACCTTTTCCATAAAAGCCTTAGCTCGATAAGGATCAATTGGCTTGAATGTATCTCCCTCAATTTTTAAGGATGTACCTACAATGAAGGCGTCTCCATAGTTGAACATTGCATCGATATTATCAATGGAGATCCCGGTTCCGATCACCACAGGAATCTCTCCTGCTGCAGCTTTTCTCGCTTGCTCTAAATCAGAAATCTCAACTTCACTACCAGCAGTGGTACCGGCTAGACAAATAGCATCCGCTAGGCCAAATTTTATGGCGCCACACGCTATATCATAAATACTTCTCATACCAAGAGGTGCCGAATGTCCTGAAATATTTGCAAAAATCGCCAATTTGGAATCGATCTGCGATTTGTAACGCTGAAGCATTCCAGCGTCTGGGTTTACAATTCCCCAATCAGATGCATAAACCCAAGATAAAAAAATTCTTACAAAATTTGCGCCAACAGCCCCACCGACAGAGATTGCAGCTACAGGATCAGCAAGTACTGATACGCCAAAAGGTTTATCAAATTTTTGAGCAATTTCTGAAATCAAGCGCGCCATTATCGCTACGGTATATTTTGAGACGTCTGATAGGTACGGCCTATCTCCTTCATTGCTGAACATGAAACCATCAAATCCTGCTTCAGCTAGACTTTCAGCATCTTTCATCGCAATATCTTTGATTTTTTGCAGTCCTCCTAGGGAATCATAGAGGGGAGAACCAGGAAGAGGGGGAAAATGCACCATCCCAAATACTGGTTTTTTGACATCTGCCATTTGTTGAAGAACTGGAAAAACTTCACCCATGATTTCTTTCCTCCATTTCAAGTATAGTTTTGCATGTATTCGCATCTGAAACGAGCACATTGATCAATTTTGCTCTTAGCGCAGCATATATGACTCTTATCTTGGAATAGCCTGCAGCAATACATATTCTCGTCGGGATATCTATAAATTGCGAAAGAGGAATCGACATCATTCTTTTATTTACCTCTATATCCATTACATTTCCCGATTGATCTATAAAGCGGCCAAGCAGATCTCCAACTGCTCCTCGTTTTCTCGCTTCAGAAAGAAGTATTTCGTTTTTTCTAAGCTGAGGATAGTTCGAAACTTCCACCTCACCTCCCAATGAAAAAATAGCCATATCCAGCGAATCCCATTTATGACAGATCTCTTCAATAATTGGTTCATGCTGAAAAATATCCTTAATCTCTTCTGAGCTAATCAACGCAGGACATGGCATGAGATAAAAGTCACAGCCTAACTTAAAAGCTGCAATGCTTAGAAGTCTATTTACTTCGTAAACGAGACCACCAATACTCCAACCTCCGATAAGCGGCAGAAGAGTCACTGATGATTTGTATTGCTGAGGATCTATCGCCTCTACAAATTCATACATTGTGCTGCCTGGCCCTATACCGACCATTGAACCAGGATACATTTCTTCTATCACATAGTCGTATCCTGCCTTTCCTATTTGCTTTTTTAGATTTTCAATGTTGGAATTCTCTTGTGCATTAATTATAAGAGCCTTACGCAATCCAAACTTGGCTTCCATTTTTTTGCTAATTTGTTCATTTTTATGTTCTATATCTATAATCTTGACTTCAATCAGGCCAGAATTAAGAGCTTCATTAAGAATTCTTGATACAGTTGCGATAGAGATACCAAGCATCTTTGCTATCGTCTTCTGTGGCAATTTTTTATAGTAATAGAGTTCTGTAACCTTAATCATCAGTGCATAATCATACACATTTGACTCTGAAAATATTTGCATAGAATATTTTCATGCTCATAGCATAGATCCGCTTTTCTAATTTGTCAAGATTTTTTTAAGCTATGGGTGCACGACAATTTTGTGATGATTTTTGCAAGGTGAGATAAAAGAAAGACTTGTCTTTTTTTGTCTGGAAGTATAATATCTTTGCAGACAAAAGGAGGCATCTATGACAAATCAGCCTGAGTCGTTGGATGAACTTGCGCAGAAAAAGAAGGTAGTGTTGGGAGAAATTGCAAAGCTTCCTGCCTTCCGTCCGGGAACCCTCGAAGCAGCATATAGGAAATGCGGAAAACCAAACTGCCATTGTGCGAAGCCTGGTGCACAGGGTCATGGACCGGTGTGGATTATTACAAGAAAAGTAAAGAATAAAACAGTATCGAAGACGATCAAGAAGGACGCAGTAGAGTCGACAAAAGCACAGATTCAACACTACCACCAGTTTCAGGAGCTCATACGTGAGTATGTGGAGACGAATGTGAAAATATGTGACAAGCTCTTGGAGCAACCTAAGACAGAGGGCCTCAGTGAGGCTGAAAAAGGGGGCTCATAAGGCTGATCAATGAAGAAACCGAAGAGGAATTTGAGAGGCTTGTGCAAGCGAAGAGTAAGGTAGGGTTTCTAGAGCTAGAATCGAGTATGCGAGCGGCAGCGCTGAAGGTTGCGGGCAAGCTTTTAGAAGCAAAGCTCAATGACGACACAAGCGATTACCATGGACAAGCCTGCCAGTGTTCCTGTGGGGGAACAGCAGTCTATCGAGGACGGCGGGCAAAGACTTTTGTGACGGTTGTAGGGGAGATCACGCTCGAACGGGCCTACTACTATTGTCATGAGTGTGGTAGTGGGTTCTATCCTCGAGATAGAACACTTGGGCTCAGCTCGGGGCTTTTATCACCAGGGGTAGAGAAGATGGTAGGGGCGAGTGCTGCCATGGTGAGTTTTGAGGAGAGCCATGAGCTTTTAGAGGAATTAGCAAATATTGAGGTAGAGACAAAAGAGATCGAGCGCACCGCAGAAACTTTAGGCAAGGATATTGCAAAGGATGAATGCTCCCATGTTCCTGTGAGAGAGCCGCCACGGGCAACTATGTACCTTGGGCTCGATGGGACAGGGATACCGATGCGCCATGAGGCACTCGAAGGTCGAGTAGGCAAGCAACCCGATGGAACGGCAAAGACGAGGGAAGTGAAGCTCGTCTCAGTATGGACCGCAGAGAGTAATGACAAGGAAGGCAATCCAGTACGGGATAAGGGCTCGGTGAGCTATAGTGCAGCCATTGAGAGTGCTGCTTATGTAGAAAAGGATGAAAGTCCTTCTGACTTTGCCCTCAGAGTTGCACGGGAAGCACGTCGGACTGGCTTTGAGAATGCCCATAGGCAAGTGATCATTGGCGATGGCGCGAAATGGATATGGGCACTTGCCTATGAGCTCTTTCCTCATGGAATACAGATTGTCGATCTCTATCATGCCCTAGAAACGGTTTCTACGGTCGCAAAGAAGCTATTTGGAGTAGAAAGTAAGGAAACTGAGCAAAAAGCCCAGGACTGGCGAGAACTCTTAGAAAAGGGAGCCATTGATGAGATCATCGGAGAACTTACTGTCTTTGAGGATCAGCATCCTGAGGCTACCACGTGCATACGCTATCTTGAGACGAATCGAGAGAGAATGCGCTACCCCTTCTTTCGTAGTCTTGGGCTCTGCGTCTCTAGTGGCGTAGAGGAAGCTGGTTGTAAAGTAGCCATAGGAACCAGGCTTAAACGATCAGGAATGCATTGGACTGTCGAAGGTGCCAATGCCATTATTGCGCTCCGTTGCAATAGACTTAGTCATCGCGATGAAGATTACTGGGCTCGAAGAAATGCTGCTTAGCCATCTTTGCACAAAATTGTCGTACACCCGTAAGCAAATCCAGAACATGTTGATAATGGAGCCGAGCTGGGTTCCACAGATCAAAACAAGGTCTAAAGGATGAACAAATCTCAATAGTCTTGCCACGAATCCGCACTTTTCTCTTCCGAAATCCCATGAGATCGATAATACAGACAACCTTGAGTAAGCCAGTTAAAGGTTTACGCTTTCGGCACCCCACGAGGAAGCCAGTTAAAGGTTGACGCTTTCGGCACCCCACTTTATAATTTTAAGCTAAGAATATTAGGGGGTCCCCATGAAAGGCAAAAGATATTTCGTGGTTATTGCGGCAGTCATGATCATTGCTGCTGCAATAAATGTTTTCGGTGCCGGTCCTGCGGTCAAGACGGACCGGGTCGTCTACCTTATAAATGGCGCACTTGGCGATAATGCTTTTTATGATTCTGGCGAGGCAGGCATCAAGAACATCGAGAAAAATTATAAAGTTCAGACTCGCACAATCGAATGTAACTTCGATGCAGGAAAGTTCCAGCCTGCGCTAGATGCAGCGGTCCAGTACGCCGATGTGATTTTCGTCATCTCCTATGGCTTCGAGGATCAGCTCATGGCGATAGCGGATAAATATCCGAACAAGATCTTCGTCAACATCGATACGATAGTCGAAAATCCGAAAAAGACCATCACATCGGTCTTCTTTCTTGCTGAGCAAAGCTCCTATCTTGCGGGCATGACCGCTGCGCTTACCACTACAGAGACCTCACTAAAAGGCGTAAATAAAGACAAGGTCATAGGCGTCGTTGGCGGTGATACCGACCCAATAGTCAGCGCATTTGTCTTCGGTTATCAGCAGGGCGCCAAAGCGGTAGATAAGAACATCAAAGTGCTGACTAAGTCGCTCGGCGGTGCTTGGGACGATTCGGCAAAAGGCAAACAGGCAGCATTGCAACTCTATGATCAAAAAGCGGATGTTATCTACCAGGTGGCAGCAGCAGCTGGTAT
>Ga0208824_1003877_pt1 | contig 9950 bp, 5 predicted proteins | sample AD_JPNTR3_MetaG_FD_184447 | JGI IMG/M metagenome (GOLD analysis project Ga0208824, IMG submission 184447) | Active sludge microbial communities of municipal wastewater-treating anaerobic digesters from Japan - AD_JPNTR3_MetaG (SPAdes) (version 2) | ecosystem: Engineered > Bioreactor > Anaerobic >...
TGCCGACCAATCCGGAAGTCATCGGTCTTATCGCTAAGAAAGCTGAACCGGTGGTAAAGCAGATATTCCTTGGAAGTGCCAAGGGCCGTGACGCCTCCGATTTGGAGCTTAGGCTCTACCTTTTCCGGAAACGCTTGGAAAAAAGCGTCCGTGAAAAGGCTGAATTTGCCGAAGCTCAGGACTTTCATTTCCCTTCCCTCTCCACTAAAACGATCGTATACAAGGGCATGTTGATGTCCAGCCAGCTCCGTTCCTATTTTACTGAGCTTGCTAATCCGGCCTTAACTACTGCTGTGGCCATGGTTCATTCCCGGTTCAGCACCAATACCTTCCCCGCCTGGCCCCTGGCCCAACCCTTCCGGATTCTGGCCCATAACGGTGAAATTAATACCGTAAAGGGTAACCGGTTCTGGATGGCCGCCCGGGAAGCCCTGCTTAGGCATCCTGATTTGGGGGATGATCTTTCCGATATCCTGCCTGTGGTAGAGCCGGGCAAGAGCGATTCCGCCAGCCTGGACAATGTGCTCGAGCTCCTTGTCGTAGCTGGCCGTAGCCTCCCCCATGCCCTCATGATGCTCATTCCCGAGTCCTGGAACGAGAAAAACCCCATTCCCCAGGAACTCAAGGCTTTTTATGAATACCATGCCTGCATGATGGAGCCCTGGGATGGTCCCGCTTCGGTGGTCTTCTGCGACGGCCGCTATGTGGGCGGCACCCTGGACCGGAATGGTCTCCGTCCCTCCCGCTATACCATCACCAAGGATGGCCTCATTGTCATGGCCAGTGAAACCGGGGTGCAGGATTTTAAGCCGGAAGAAATTGCCCTTAAGGGGCGGCTCAGACCGGGGAAACTCCTCCTGGTGGATCTACAGGAAGGCCGCATCATCCCCGATGAGGAAGTAAAAAAACAAATTGCCACCCAGAAGCCCTATGCGGAATGGGTGAAAAAGCAGGTGCTTACCCTGGAAAAGCTGCCGGAAATTGCGGTTGGTAAGACCCTCATACAGCCGGCGGATGAAACCACGGTCCTTTTCATGGAACGGGCCTTTGGCTATACCCGGGAAGATAGGGATAACCTGCTCCTCCCCATGGCAGAAAGCGGCCAGGAACCAACCAGTTCCATGGGTACCGATACGCCGATTGCGGTGTTCTCCGAAAAGCCCCAGCGGCCCTATAACTACTTTAAGCAGGTCTTTGCCCAGGTAACGAACCCGCCTATCGACTCAATCCGGGAAGAGCTGGTGATGACCCTGACAAGCTTTGTTGGTCCCCAGCGGAACCTGCTGGAAGAAACAGAACAGCACTGCCACAGGCTTAAGATCCTCAATCCCGTTATGACATTGGCGGACTTTGAACGCATCAAAGCCTGGCATGATCCGGAATTTAAGTATAAAACCCTGGATGCCACCTTTTATGTGCCGAGTATCGGGGCTGTAGAAAAAACAGACGAAAAGGGGCACCTGGAAACAGCCATAGACCGCCTTGTCGATGAGGCGGTAAAGGCCGTCGAAGCCGGCTATTCTCTCATCGTCCTCTCTGACCGTTCTGCCCTGGCGCCGGAAGCCAGCCGCTGCGCCATTCCTGCCCTCCTTGCTACCGGTGCGGTCCACCATGGTCTTATCCGGGCTGGGCTCCGTATGAAAGCCTCTATAATAGTAGATTCTGCAGATCCCCGGGAAGTCATGCACTTTGCCCTCCTCTTTGGATATGGGGCGGATCTCATTGTTCCCTATGGGGCCCTGGCCTCAATTGCGGCCATCTGCCGCAGCGCCGATGCTGAACGGGCAGGGGACTATGAACATGGGGAGAAAAACTATCTTAAGGGCATACAAAAGGCCATTCTTAAGATAATGAGTAAAATGGGAACCAGCACCCTCAGGTCCTACCGGGGCGCCCAGATTTTTGAAGCCATCGGCCTCGGCCCGGCGGTTATCGAAAAGTGCTTCCGGGGAACCACAAGCCGTATCGGAGGTGTGGGCTTTGCGGAACTCGAAGCCGAGGCCGTAGCCCGGTACCGGGAGGCCCGGGCTGCCTATGAAACCCAGCAAGGTGCTACCCCCACGGTCTTCGAAAGTATCCTCGCTGGCGACGGCCAGTACCGCTGGCGGAAATTCGGCGAAAAACATGCCTGGAACCCTGAAACCATTTATTTATTGCAATGGGCCACCCGTTCTGGAGACTATAAAAAGTTCAAAGAATTCACCAGCAAGGTTGATGAACTGAACCGCAGTCCCCATGTGCTGCGGGGGCTCATCGATTTTGCCGAACCGGGAAGTGTAAAGGATGCTCCCAAGGGGCCCATCCCCCTGGAAGAAGTGGAAAGCGTTGAATCGATCATGAAGCGCTTTACCACCGGCGCCATGTCCTTTGGTTCTATTTCCAAGGAAGCCCACGAAACCATCGCGGTGGCCATGAACTCCATCCATGGCCGGTCCAACAGCGGCGAAGGGGGTGAAGATCCCGAGCGCTTTAAGGTTCGGCCCGACGGGACCTGGGCTCGCAGTGCGATTAAACAGGTTGCTTCCGCCCGCTTCGGGGTAACCAGCGAGTACCTGGCTAATGCGGAAGAAATTCAGATTAAGATTGCCCAGGGTGCAAAGCCCGGCGAAGGGGGCCAGCTGCCGGGACATAAGGTGGATGCGATTATCGCAAAAACCCGGCATTCTACTCCGGGAGTTACCCTCATCAGTCCGCCGCCCCATCACGATATTTATTCTATCGAAGATCTGGCGGAGCTCATTTTTGATCTTAAGAACGCCAATCCCAATGCCCGCATCAGTGTAAAGCTGGTCTCCGAAAGCGGGGTAGGGACCATCGCTGCCGGTGTTGCAAAAGCCCATGCGGACAACATTCTTATCTCTGGTTACGATGGCGGTACCGGTGCCAGTCCCCAGAGCTCCATCCGCCATGCGGGGCTCCCCTGGGAATTGGGGCTCTCCGAAACCCACCAGACCCTGGTCTTAAACGGACTCCGGGGACGGGTCAAGTTGATGACCGACGGCCAGCTCAAGAGCGGCCGGGATATTGTCATTGCCGGTATGCTGGGTGCGGAGGAATTCGGCTTTGGTACATCAACCCTTATCGTTATGGGCTGTGTGATGATGCGCAAGTGCCATGAAAACACCTGTCCCATGGGTGTGGCGACCCAGGACCCGGAACTCAGAAAGAAGTTTAACGGCAAGAGCGAATACCTCATCAATTTCTTCCGCTTCCTCGCCATGGAAACCCGGGAAATCATGGCATCCCTGGGATTCAGAACCTTTGATGAACTGGTGGGCCGTTCGGACCTCCTGGTTCAGCGCAAGGTTGATAAATTCAAGGCGAATACGGTGGATCTCCGGGACATCCTCACCAAAGTGGAAGGGCCAAAGGATATACCCGGCGGAGATGCCCGGTACTGTGTCCAGCACCAGATCCATAAAATCGATTCCGTTCTGGATAAAAAGCTCATTGAACGCTGCTTTGCCGCCCTGGATAAAAAGGTGCCTACAGCCCTGGAATTCCCGATCCATAATACGGACCGGGCAGTTGGGGCCATGCTCTCCTATGAGGTTTCCAAACGTTTTGGCTCCCAGGGGCTTCCTGAAAACTTTGTTACCGTGGACTTTACGGGCTCTGCAGGTCAGAGTTTTGGCGCCTTCCTCGCCCCTGGTATCACCTTCCGTCTGGCGGGGGATGCCAATGACTACCTTGGCAAGGGCCTTTCGGGGGGCCGTATAGTTGTGGCTCCCCCATCGGGAGTAACCTTTAAGACTAACGAGAACATCATTGTAGGGAACACGGTTTTATATGGTGCCACCTCGGGAGAACTCTATGTAGCAGGTGTTGCCGGTGAACGGTTCTGTGTACGGAATTCGGGGGCTCTGGCGGTGGTCGAAGGCACTGGAGATCACGGCGCTGAATACATGACCGGGGGCCGCCTTGTAGTCCTTGGCCGGGTGGGCCGAAACTTCGCGGCCGGTATGTCCGGTGGTATCGCCTATGTACTCGATCGGGATGGGGATTTCGAATTCTACCTTAACAAAGGTATGGTTGAACTCTCCCGCCTGGATAACGAAGAGGATGAGAACTTTGTAAAGGACATGATCCGGAAACATGTGTACTGGACCGGGAGCGAGTATGCCCGGAGCATCCTCGATGGGTGGTCAGAATACCGGACCTACTTTATCAAGGTACTGCCCCTGGAATACAAGCGGGCACTGCAGCAGATGAAACTGGCGGAACTGGACCGGAAACTCTACGAAGTCCGGGAACAGGAAGATATAACGGTGAGGGCATAAGATGGGTGATCCAAAGGGATTTCTTAAGATACAAAGAAAGGTGGCCGGTTACCGGCCTGTGGAAGAACGGATAAATGACTACAGCGAGGTGGAACTGCAGCTTCCTGATGAAGAGCGGCGGCTCCAGGCTTCCCGCTGTATGGACTGCGGTGTGCCCTTCTGTCATTGGGCCTGCCCGGTACATAATGTGATGCCCGAATGGCAGGACAGGCTCTACCGGGGGGATTGGGCCGGGGCCTGGGCCATACTGGAGAATACCAACCCCTTCCCGGAATTTACGGGCCGAGTCTGTCCTGCCCCTTGCGAAGCATCCTGTGTACTTGGGGCAAACGATGAACCGGTAACCATCCGGCAGAACGAACTTGCGGTTATCGAAAGGGCCTATGAACTTGGACTTGTGGGTCCCCGGCCGCCCAAAAAGCGGAACGGGAAAAAGGTCGCTATCGTTGGCGGCGGACCCTCTGGACTTTCAGCGGCCTATTATTTGAACCGGGCGGGCTTTACCGTTACGGTCTACGAGGCGGACCGCAAACTCGGGGGCTACCTCCGCTATGGTATCCCCGACTTTAAGCTTAATAAGAACTTTATCGATCGGCGGGTGGCCATTATGGAAGCAGAAGGGATAACCTTTAAAACCAATACCCGTATTGGCTCAGCCCGTTATGGCTTTGGCACCGCCGGTACCGATGCAGTACTGGTGGATGCAAAGGATCTGGAAAGGGATAATGACCTGGTACTGCTTACCATCGGTGCCCGGGAACCCCGGGACCTGACGGTCCCCGGCCGGGAACTCAAGGGTATTGTTCAGGCCCTGGATTACCTTGCCCTGCAGAACCGTTCCTGTGCCCAGGAAGCCTGCGAAGATGGGGTCGAACCAATTACGGCCTTTGGCAAGCGGGTGGTGGTTATCGGTGGTGGTGACACCGGTGCGGACTGTGTCGGTACGGCTAACCGGCAGGGGGCCATACGGGTCACCCAGATCGAGGTTTTACCGAAGCCCCCCGAGCATCGGAGCCCCAATGAACCCTGGCCTCTCTGGCCCAAGGTGCTTAAAACCTCCAGCTCCCACCTGGAAGGCTGTGAGCGGCTCTGGTCGGTAAATACCAAGGCCTTTATTGGCCGAAACGGCCAGGTAGAGGCAATCCAGGCCTGCCGGGTAGAATGGACCGAAAAGGATGGTCGGTGGACCATGGCGGAGGTCCCCGGTTCGGACTTTGAAATTGGTGCAGACCTGGTGCTCCTCGCCATGGGCTTTACCCATGTAGTCCAGGAAGGGATCGTTAAAGACCTGGGCCTTGAGCTGGATGAACGGGGAAATATCCGTACCCGGGGCACCTTCCATACTTCCAACCCAAAGGTATGGGCCGCCGGCGACTCCCGCTTTGGTGCAAGCCTCGTTGTCAGGGCCATCTCCGACGGCCGCGCTGCCGCCGAAGCTATCATTAAAAACTTAGGCTGATAGGGATAAAGACAGGGGCTGGCAACATCTGTTCGGTGTTGCCAGCCTGAATGAATCACGTTCATTCAAAAGAAGCACATAAAATTTATTTAACCTGCTTTCTTTGGGCTTCTGCCGGACAATTCTGACAGAAGCCTCGATGTGTTTTAGAAGGTCAATGTGGCACCGACGGTTAAGGCCATGGTGACAAGATAGTTGGCGGTGTCCTTTCCGATGGATTGGGTCCAGTAATCTGAAGGATATTGGGAGACCCCCGCTGCTGAACCACCAATAAATCTCAGATTTATATAACTTTCCAGACCCTTCTGAAGTTTCATTCCCCCACGGACCGATGCATCCAGAATGGAACCTTCGAAACTGAAGTTTGCACCATTAAAAAAGGCGCTGGAAGCATAGATGCCGGTAGCATCAAAGGCTGCGAAGAAATGGGTTGCAAAGGGGAAGCGTCCTGAAACAGCCAGGGCAGGTACCAGGCCGAGATTTTGTGAAATAGCCCGCTTTGTCCCATCGGCACTGGTAAAGCTGATGGATGCGTTGCGGAATTGCAGGGCCGCTCCAAGGGCAAGTTCTGATTCGCCAGGCAGGAAGTCATAGAGATAGGTGAAACGATAGAAGGGAAAGCCGTAGGTTATATCTACCACATCCCCTGTATTAAAGCTAACGTTATCAATAGTAAAATTTTCCCGAGCGGTAATCCTGGTATTTAGTTCCAGGCTCTGATACAGAAAGCGAATCTGATGCCGGTCAATCAGGGTAGTCGAGGCAGTCAGCCGTTCAAAGGGGAACAGTATTTCCTGCCCACCCTGGGTAACGAAATTAAAGGTGCTGGATCCAGCACCAACCCGGTAGGTGTGATAAAGCACCTTGAGAGCCCCTGATTCGACTTCAAAAGCTATTTGCACTGGTTTGTCATCGCTAAATCCGTACAAGGCAGCTGTAATAAAAGTGGCTGCAGCAATAATAAAACGTTTCATATATCCTCCATTTTTAAATATAACTACAGGTCTCTTAAAACGCGAATTATTTCGATTTACCTTCCCTGCTCTCGTCATTATCCTTTGATTCTTCTTTGGTTAATTGACGGTTATAGAGAAGTATGCCAATTGCGCCAATGACGATAAAATCGAAAAGAGTTTTTTCCAGGCCCGGGTTTACTGAAAATCCGATAAACTGTTTTGCAAGCCCATAGAGTATTATGACAATTGCCAGGGCTCCGAGGATCCATAATAGGGCGGTTCGTGTTAGTTTCATGGCTCTATTGTAACAGAACTTACTAGTTTGATGAACCGGTTTGCTCTTATCCCGGCATTGACCGGCACCAGCGTTACCGGGTACAAGAAACTATGGGAATTATTACAGGTATTAAAGCTGTTGCCATCGATCTGGATGGGACAACCCTCAGGTCCGATGGTACCATGGGGGAAACTACCCAGCGGGCTCTGAAGCTGTGTATGGAGCGGGGCCTGGATGTCATCATTTGTACGGGCCGGAGCCCCGTTGCGGCTGAACCCTACCGGCTTCTTTTAGATTGCAGAGGGCCCATGGTTTATTATAATGGAGCTGCGGTCATCGATATACCCTCAGGAATTCTCCGTGCGGGCACTCTCGTGCAGCCCGATATTGTTCAGGGCTGTGTCGAAATCTCGCGACAGCGGGATATTCATTTTCATGTCTTTTTGAGCGGTGACCGGCTTGTATATGAACGGGAACGGGAAGAAACCGCATTATACGAAGGTAGGACAGGCCTTAAAGGTACCAGTGTTGATATGGAAGCACTTTTCAGCTCCCGTGAGGGGAGTCGCTTGGGGTGTATAAAGGGTATGTTTATCGCGGATCCAAAGATCCTTGATGTGGTAGAGGCCGAATTGGATAAGCGCTTTGATGGCCGCATATACCGGGCCCGAAGTCATGCAAATTACCTTGAGGTTATGGCTGCCGGAGTATCCAAAGGGCATGGACTTTCGGTGGCCCTGCAGCTGCGGGGTATTCCGCCAGAGGCTGCGATTGCATTCGGAGATGCTGAAAATGACCTTCCCATGGCCGATGCGGCAGGCTATTTTATCGCCCCCGCCAATGCGATAGGGGTGGTAAAGGAACGGGCCTTTACTGTGGTAGAAACTAATGATAACGAAGGGCCTGGAAAATTTCTTTTGCAAATGCTCTCGGAATAATTTAGTATTAGTGAGGTCTTTGCAGAAGTCTGTTACTTTTGTAAAAATACTCAGCAGGGAGTTCTATGGCAGGTTGGTTAATCAGCGGTGTATATCTCATAAGGGTTATCCTCGGCTGCTTTTTTAAATATGGTACGTTCTCTCTGATTATTGCAGCCCTCATACTTGCAGCCTTGCAGATCTCTGCAAGCATCGCATTGAACCGCCTGTCCCATAGATCAGCCTGGATCACCAAAAAAAGGCCGATGGTTGAGCTCCTGTTCTGGGTCATCATTTCTGTCTTTTTCGGGATCGATAGATATCTTAGTGGGATATCCTCCGCCACGCCCTGGCCGCTCCTTATTATTGCGCCAATCATACTTAAGCCCTGTGAACCCGGGTATTATTCGCTCTTTGCTGCCATACTTCCTGCAGCCCTTGGTGTAGCCGAAGCGGCCGGCGCTTTTTCCGGAGGCAGCCCCCGATACAGCCTCTTTGCATCGATCCTGTTCGCCTTTACCCTGGGTTCCATCGCCCGTCTCCAGGGCCTGAAACGAAAGGCCGAACTGGACCAGGTCCTGGCTAACCAGCAGGAGCGGGAACGGAAGATTATGCAGCTAAAGGATGCGGAGGTGGAGATTGCAGCCCGTATTCAGCGGACCCTTCTGGTGGATCAAAACGAAGAAGGCCCCAGTGAAATAGAACTGGATGCCCTTACGGTAGCTTCCAACGCTGTGGACGGAGATTTTTACGGTCTAATTCCCTACAGCGCTTCAGAGATTGATGTGCTCGTTGGGGATGTGATGGGTAAGGGAGTCCCTGCGGCCCTGGTCGGCGCTGCATTAAAGGGGGCTTTCCTGAGGCAGGCCCTGCGGCTTATCGTAGAAAAGCAGGGGCAGCTCCCAACGACACAGGAACTGGTAACAGCGGTCCATGGTGCTGTGGTGGACCAGCTTATGGACCTGGACCGTTTTGCTACCCTCCAATATATCCGTTTTAATGCGGAAAACCTGATCATGTCCTTTGTGGACTGCGGACACACCCCCTTTATTCACTATGATGCGAGCCTTGGTGTCTGCTGGATACTTAAGGGCACCAATCTGGCTGTTGGCTTTACCGATGAACAGATCTATCATTCCTATGAGATACCCCTTTCCATTGAGGACCGGCTCCTCTTTTATTCCGATGGCATCAGCGAAGCAAGCAATGAAAAAAAAGAACTCTTTGGGGAAGCGAGGCTTGCGGAAATTGTGAGGCAAAATGCCTTTTTGCCACCCCGGGAGCTCCTGCGCCGAATTTTGAATACCGCCATGTTCTTTGCTTCAGGGGAGGGGTTTAAGGATGACGTCACCTGCATCGCCGTTGCCATAAAACCCATAGATATCTTCATGATCACAAAGAGCAGGGACTTTTCCTGTGAACTGCAAAGCCTCGCCGGGGTTCGTTCATTCATCAACCTGGTGCTCTCCGAATTTCCGGATGAAACAAAGGAGCCTCAGATTGCAGAAGCTGTAGCTGAGGCTGCCGAGGCGGTGCTGCATCATATTAACAAGGATACACATTCTGCAAGTGCGGTCATAGCTCCCACCCTTGGACCTGAGCCCTCTGAAACAAAAGATGATGCCCGAAACGGTGTGGATGAATTGCTGCCCGCAGCTGCGGATGAACTCGAAGAACTGGCGCCAGAGGGCAAACTGATTCCGACCCTCATGGCCTACCGGGTAGAGTGTCGAATTACCGACTTCTGGATTGCAGTCCGGATTATCTATCATGGAACAGCGCTGCCTCAAAAACGGGGCAAAGAATTGCATGTCTGTACAAAGACTTGGCCCGACTCGACCTATGTCGCCCAGGGGCAGGATAATCTAGCCATGGTAGGCCTTGTATTTAACCGTAATAAAGCGACAACGGTTTGACAAAAACCGTAAAATATGCCATAACTCGGTATGCAAGCCCGCAGTATTTTTCAGAATATTTCTCCTATCGATCATCGATATTCCCTTTCAGAAAAGGCTCTTTTTGAGGCCCTTGTTCCCTGGATTTCAGAAGAAGCGGCGGTCT
>Ga0208824_1003878_pt1 | contig 9948 bp, 7 predicted proteins | sample AD_JPNTR3_MetaG_FD_184447 | JGI IMG/M metagenome (GOLD analysis project Ga0208824, IMG submission 184447) | Active sludge microbial communities of municipal wastewater-treating anaerobic digesters from Japan - AD_JPNTR3_MetaG (SPAdes) (version 2) | ecosystem: Engineered > Bioreactor > Anaerobic >...
GTCTTATATCTTTTATCTATTGACTTTACTTGACTTTATACTTTGAATTCCGCATCAAGTGCGGAATGTCGGAGAGAGTGTGCGGGAATGACAAATAGGTCGCGGGAATAACAGAGAGGAGGGTGTGCGGAATTACAAAGATAAAGACGGAGGTAAAGAGTAAAGAACAACAAAGGGAGTGCGAGAAGTGACATTATAAGACCCTACAGATTATTTCATACAATATCCTTAAGAATACAGAAAGCGTTTTATCCTGAGTAAAGCAAAGAAACCACCTATTCCAATTTTTTCTTCTATTTATAAACTTATGTATTTACGCTATTTCTTTTTTGAAAAAAGCATTTTAATAAAAGAGTGATGCTATTTTTATTAATTCTGGATCAACTAATTTTCTTTCTTTTATCTCTGATAGATTAACATCCCCTATTTCACCATTTTTAAATGTAATCATTTTACCAATTTTACCATCATGAATTAATTCTACAGCTTTAACCCCCATTAATGTAGCAAGAATCCTATCAAAAGCAGTTGGGCTTCCACCTCTTTGTAGGTGCCCAAGAGAGAGTTTTCTTACCTCATGCCTGCAACATTCTGATAATTCATAATAAAGAACATCTGTTAAATTATTTAAATTATATTTTTTGATTAAATCGGGAGGAGGTTTAATTTCTTCTGAGACAACAATTATCGAGAAGTCCTTTCCACTTGATTGTCTATTATCGATATGATTGAGTATTTCAGCAACCGTATAAGATTTTTCTGGTACAAGAACTAAATCTGCACCGCCAGCTAATCCGCCTAATATTCCTATCCAACCTGTCCCCCCGCCCATTACTTCTAAAAGAAATACTCTATGGTGAGCAGAAGCTGTTGAATGTAGCCTATCAAGTGAACTTGCAACAAATTCAATCGCTGAATCAAAACCAATTGTCCGATCTGTGTGTGGAATATCATTATCAATTGTTGCTGGTATGCCAATTGTTGTAATATTATTTTCAAACAAAACTTCTGCAATTTTCATGTAAGAAAAACCACCAATTATGACAAGAGAAGTCAATGATAAATCGTTAAAATTATCTTTAGCAATTTTTATATTTTTCTCATCCAAAAAAGGATTACCAATAGATGTTCCGAGAATTGTTCCACCAATCTGTAGAATACCTGATACTGTAGATTTATCCATAACGAAAGCATCTTTGTTGAGAAGTCCGTTAAATCCAGAATTTATCCCTATTACTTCATAATTATTATCAAAAGCTTTTCTTGCGACAGCTCTTATAGCTGCATTTTGACCTGGTGAGTCTGCACCACAAGTTAATATACCTACTCTTCTCATAAATAAACTCCTTTTAAATTAGAATACTTATATTTATTATATATTACTTTGTTACACAAGATATTTTAAAGGAATAGTGGCATAAAGGTTAGAGAAACAATTGATAGTAATTTTATCAATATATTTAATGATGGTCCTGCTGCGTCTTTTAATGGGTCTCCAACTGTATCACCTGTTACAGCTGCGATATGAGCAATAGAACCTTTACCGCCGTATTTACCAGTCTCAATTAGTTTTTTTGCATTATCCCATGCACCACCTGAATTTGCCATAAATATTGCGAGCAAAACACCGCTTACCAAAGCTCCTGCTAATAGTCCTGCTACACCAGAAAACCCTAATATTACATATACAATAAAAGGAGAAACTATTCCTAATATTGAAGGAATAATCATACCTTTTAAAGCACCAGTCGTTGAAATGTCAATACATTTCTCATAATCTGGTAGCGTTAATCCTTTAAGAATTCCTACTTTTTCTCTAAATTGCCTTCTCACTTCATTAACCATTAAATCTGCAGTATTTGATGTTGAATTAATAATTAAAGCACTGAATAGAAATGGTAGCATTCCACCAATCATTAAACCAACGATTATATTCGGATTTAAGAGTGATAAATCATTAACATTTGAAATACTTGCAAAGGTATTGAATAGAGTTAGAGCCGTTAAAGCGGCTGAACCTATAGAAAACCCTTTTCCAATGGCTGCTGTCGTGTTTCCTATTGAATCAAGTAGATCAGTTCTTTCTCTAACGTATGATGGTTGTGCGCTCATTTGTGCGATACCACCTGCATTATCAGCAATAGGACCATATGCATCAACTGAAACAGTTGCAGAAAGTGTTAAAAGCATTCCTACTCCTGCTATACCTATTCCAAAGATCCCAGAGAGAGAGTAAGAGAGGAGGGTTGCAATACCAATAAGCACGATTGTTAAAAAGGTGCTTTCCATCCCGACACTCAGTCCTTTTAAGATGTTAGGGGCAGTACCTGAAATAGATTTTTTTGCTATATCTTTTACGGGAGATTTGGAAGTGTAATAATCGGTTATTATGCCTATTATAACGCCACAGATAATCCCTGATACAGCGGAAAAAAAGATATTATAACCAGTTTTTGATGCTACACCAATAATTAGAAGAATTGCAATTGTTAGAATTGAAGAAAATGGTCCAATATTTTTTATAAATTTTCCTGGATTAAGTTTAGAGTGAAGTGCAAAATATCTTCCCAATATGATTACTATTAAAGAAGAAATTAATCCGCTACCTATGGCGTAAAATATAAAATCGATGTATAAGGAGCTATTCTTAGAGATTAGTGCTAAAGCAATACTCCCATAAATTGCACCAATATATGATTCATAAAGGTCTGCACCCATCCCAGCAACATCTCCCACATTATCGCCTACATTATCTGCAATAACTGCAGGATTTCTCGGGTCATCTTCAGGTATTCTTGCTTCGGTTTTACCAACTATATCAGCACCAATATCTGCTCCTTTTGTATAAATACCTCCACCAACTCTTGCGAAAAGCGCAACACATGACGCTCCAAGGGAATAGGCAACAATTATATTTTGGGGGGCTGAAGGTAAGAATTTTTTACTTAGAATGTATACAATACACATTCCTAAAATTCCAAATGAGCTTGTTATAACTCCCATAACAGCTCCCCCAGTAAGAGAGGTATACACAGCGCTATTTATAGATTTTTTAGCTGCATAGGTTGTTTTTTGGTTTGCTATTGTTGCTATATACATTCCTATAAATCCACTTAAAATTGATAATGCAGAGCCAATAAGAAAAGGTAATGAAAATTTCCATGAAAATAAGAATAACAGTAGCAAAGCAACAATTATTATAAATGGAGTTACTATTGAGTATTCTCTCTTTAAATAGGCAAATGCACCCTTTCGGATAAAATTTCCAATTTTTTTTATTTCGTCATCAGTTGAAAACTTTATAACCTCGTATGAAAAATAAGCTGAAACAGCTAAGCCTATTAAACCAGATATTAATCCAAAAATTAAACTATTCAATCAAATACCTCTCTAATGATAATTTCCTCTGGCAAATTTATACCTTTATAATTTAATTTTTTTAAAAGCAAATTCAAGTCAAATATGAAATTTATGAATTAGAACACTTTGACTATTATTTTATGTATTTCTGCAATTGCTTTTAATGTGGATAAATGATATGAATAATTTTTATGTTATTCCTTGGTGGTTATTTCTTAGTGCAACCCACTATCATCCTCGAGATCTTTTATCGAGGATCCAAGTAACTTTCATCTCCGAAAACCATCTCATTATCATCCAAGAAAGCACACCAATGTCATCCCTGAAAACCATACAATTGTCATCCCCAACTTGATTGGGGATCCAGACTCTTTTAATCATGGATTCCCGCTTTCGCGGGAATGACTGCCGCTGTCATCCTCGAAGGTACACTATCTGTCATCCTCGAAAGAACACCCACTGTCATCCTCGAAATATTTTATCGAGGATCCAAGTACCTTTTCATCTCCGAAAACCATCCCATTATCATCCCCGAAAACAATACAACTGTCATCCCCGAAAACCACTCCAATGTCATCCCCAACTTGATTGGGGATCCAGTGTTTTCTTTCTTTTTCTTTGTTATTTTCATTTTCTGTAATTCCTGAAATCAACTATTAAGGAATCTATTCTTTTTTACATTCTATTTGAAATGAAATACTTCCTGGATTTCCGCATCAAGTAAAGAATGTTTAATGCAAGATGGCGAATTTACGAATTGGTCAATAATATATTATTTAAGACACAGCCTTGTAACAATCTATTAGTAGGTTATTAAGATAAAAAAAATACACTTGAACGGGAAGAAAAAAGTAACAATTACAAAAAGTGATAGAAACAATGTACCAACAGCAAAGTAAATCCATCGAAGAAGACCATTATTTTTAATTAGTTTCAATAAGGCATTAACACCATTGCTAATCGCAAGAAAAATAAGTAAATAAAATGAAAAGAATATGGAACCACCCAATAGTTCGCTGTAAAAACCTACTGGACAAGAAGCCATAATAAGTCTGTCAGTATTATAGCTTAGACCAATGAGTAAAAAAAGCACTAAAGTTATTCCATCTATAACGCGGTTAATTCCTAATGAAGAGGAAAATTGTGGTAAATTGTACATAAAAAATAAAATAATATGCTTCACTCCAAGAAGCATTAATGACAAAGCAAATAGATATTCTGGCGCATCCCAATCATTCCAATTAATGGTATTAGAGCGTGGATAAAAGTGATTTAAGATTGACTGCCGATATAATGAACATAAAAATAGAATGAGAAAAATTAATATTAATTTTATTAAAAGCCACTTCACTTTGCTTTTATCGTTTCTTTCCTCCCATTCCCTTAATGCCTCAGGAAACAAGATATCTATAAAGAAAAAGAGAAGAGGAATTAAAGGAAACAATCCAATTTCATCATAAATTAGATAAAGTAAATGTACCCACTCCCACTTGCTGTTATATCCAGCAACAGTAAGAAAATAGATCATAAATAGTGATATTACAAATAATATAATGCTTATATATCTCGGAGGGTTTAATTTTACTAGAGGTTTCTTGAATTTTATAAAAATCATAGAAAAAATATATATTAAAACCAATGAGAATAGGACAACATAAGATATTGGATCTACGTTTGTAGTATTTAATAGGAACCACAATAGAACATACTTAAGGTTAAGGAATGAGAATTCCATTTAACATCCTGAAAAATTTAACATAATATTTACTTTTCAATTATTACAGGATTGCAATAACATGTGCTAATTGTAGCACCGTATGTGAGTGATTCTATGAAATCAACCTCAATTCTTATGTAATCAACTGCATCAATTTCCTCACCTGGAATAGTTACAATCCAACCATCCATTTTTGGTGGAAGCGTATCCCCTGGTAATGGATAACTAATTTCCCTTAATAACCTTGGAGTGTATGGTGGTGAACTACTATTTGAATTGTGGAAAATTCTAATCTCTTTTATACCCTCATAAAAACAGGGAGTATTAATGTTTATTAGTGGATAAGCCCATATAGCAATATTTAAATCACTGCTAAGTGTTAACTTTCCTCCTGATGGTATTCCATTTGCAGTAAAAGTTGCAAAATCGCCTCTTCTTGAAGCACTAACACCTTTATGGTCTTTACCACACATTCGAAGAGAATTAAGAAGCATTGAATGTGATCCATCCCATCCTGGAATACAAACAAATGTGCACGCAGGTGCTGAAAACATTAAAGTTTGCCATTGAGCTTTCCAGTACTGAGGAAAATGAGGTACTTCTCTTTCCTCACAGTCTGAAACAAGACAAAAGCCTGAATTATGTCCTGCCTTAAGTGCTTGAAGATCTTCAACCAAGTAGTGCCAAAAGTGAGCATCTGAATTTCCAACTCCAACTATAAAGTTATTACCCTTTGTTTTTAAAACATTGTGATCCCATTTGCTTACTGTAGTGCTAAGATCTGTGTGAAGGTAGTTATCCCAGTCTTGAGTATCTACATTATTTGCAGATATCACCTCAATTCCCATAAAACCATATCCATCGTTAGTTTCATCATCATCTCCCATACTCCTTATTACAGAAGGACATATATGATAATTCCACTGCTTAGTCCAATCTTCAGCTGTTTTAGGGAATAGTTCCCAGTCGGGACTCCCCCCAGGATGGGCAATTATATCCCAGCCATCAGGACCTGTTAAACTCTGGCACTCAGTACCTGTATAATCACCAGCCTTATTTTTTACAAAATCTGTTCCGTTTATGAGTTTATTTGGAAATCGAAGAACAGTTCCAGTGTTACACCCATAATAGTTTAGGATATCGGAGCTATATTTACCTCGGGAAGTTGTTCCTTCGCTACAGTTATAACATTTATTTGAGCAATTTGTAGGTTCAGTGCAAACTGTAATTTCCTCTGCAGGAACAACTGCAAAGTCAAATCTTCCTGATTCTTGTCTTTCAATCGATTCTGCATTTTGGCAAGCTGCTACATATTCATTAAAATTTTTATTCTCGTCAAAAGCTCTATTTTTGCACCTTGAAATCTGCTCATTCCAGAAATAATCAGCATGATCACTCATTATAAGCCAGTCATAAGCAAATTCAGTTCTTCTATAATGTGCGATTGAAAGCCTTTTGAAAAATTCTGGCTCATTAAAACCATGATCTATTCTTGCAGCAGGCCAACCATCACTATATTTAGAATGTAGATGACCATCGCCTTTATAAAAGTCAAGGTTTCTGTAATGGTTGGTATTTAGTTGTGCTCTCAAGTATAAGCTAACTTCTCTTTCTATGGGAATTGGATCTTCAGTTACCCCAGCTCGCTTAAAATAACCTTTTAAAACAAGAACATAGTCCTCTCCAATTTCTACCTCTTCATAAATATCAGAGAGGTCAATTTCTAAAGTAGTTGGTACAATTCCTTCACCTAAGTTGTTTGAATCATAAATCTTTGAAATTGTTGCATAATTCTTGTCATACCAGTCAGAGGGTGATTCCCCTTGCGAAAAACCGATAGCTTCCTTTAATGTATCATCATAGCATAAATAATAGCCCCCACTTTCATCTTGTTTACATTCTGGTTCAACTCTTTTTACTTCCTTTTCATTGAAGCTGTAGTCGTAGTAACCATCTAAATAACAAGAATCAAGAGTTACTCCCAACACCTTAGTAGAAACATACCTCATTTCTTCTCCATCTATTGCCCATACTTCAATTCTTTGAAGTTCCCCTTGTTGACCAGGTTCACTGCATACCCAGCCAGCAATAAATGGAATATATGCAATGGTTGTATTAGGAAGAAGAATTGCATTTAGTGGTTCAAAAAGTTCTTCTCTAACATAAGAACCTTTTGCATCTTTAGTAAATTTGGATGGAGAAAATGAAAGAAGAAACATTAATAAGCAGATTATAAGAAGTTTTGAAAAATTACCAGTCCTTCCCTCTCGAGAGAGAGAGAGTTTACTCCTTAGATTAAACATTTTAAATCCTCCTTAAATTTTAATTAATTGTGAAACTAATGTGAAACTAACTATTTATCTGGAGGAGTTTTCCTGTTTACTTTTACTAAATTCTTTTAAATGACTCTTTTTCCGTTTTAAGCAAGAGCATTCAATTAATCTTCAAATATAATGCTAATTTAGAAAAATTGTTTGTCAAGGAAAATTTTAGTTATTTTTACAAAAAATTTGAATTGCCATTTCCTGGTATAGATGAAGAGATCCTTTGTCGCTTATAGATACGCTTCTTCAGGTACGACAGTGGGGATTTGTCATCCTCGAAAGCACACCCACTGTCATCCCCAACTTGATTGGGGATCCAGTGTTTTCTTTCTTTTTCTTTGTTATTTTCATTTTCTGTAATTCCTGAAATCAATTATTAAGGGATCCAGTATTTACTTCTTTTTTTGTTTTTTCTGATCAAAGCAGGAATCTATTCTTTTTTCTTTTATATTCGAAAAGAAAGACTTCCTGGATTCCCGCAATCGCTCTGAATGACAGAGAGAGGGGGGTGGAAATGACAGAAATATGTCGCGGGAATCCAAGGTAACTTTCATTCTGAGCGTTAGCGAAGTATCACCGTATAAGTCTTTTTTGTCATTTTGTGCTTTTTTGTCATCCTCAAAATCTTTTATTGAGGATCCAGACCAATTTTTTATAAGTATAATAAAAAGTAGATTCTCTCGAAGCAAAATACAGATACATTCCCTCAAGGCGGTGAAGATGGGTGTCGTTTCTGAATGTCTCTATCGAGAATTCATGTTTCCTTTTTGAATAAACCTCTGGATTCCGCATCAAGTGCGGAATGACATAAAGAAATACTTCCTGGATTCCCGCAATCGCGGGAATGACAAATAGGTCGCGGGAATGACAGATTCTATGATTTATGTCAAGTAGTTGTAACATAAGTTATCATCCTTATTTTTAACATTTTAAATGTTTTCATTTATTACTAAAGGTCTATATTTTTCTTTTTTGACATAAATCTGGTGAGCTATAAGAACAAGCTTTCTCATGCATGCAATTAAAGCAACTTTTCCAGGTTTTCTGTTATTAATTAGACGATTGTAATACAAGTTTATACGATCATTATGTTTTATTGCATTCATACAAGCAAAATAAAGAATCTTTCTTAATAAAGGGTTTCCTGCTTTACTTATTCTCTTTTCACCCTTTACAGAATTACCTGACTCTTTCTTTACTGGGTCTAATCCACAGAGTGCTGTTATTTGAGCTCTATTTGTATCTGGATATTTCCTGAACATATATAGAAGAACAATAGCTGAAATAACTCCTATTCCCTTTATTGATAAAAGATTGTTAAAGTCTTCCTTTATTTCATCTGTATTTCTTACCCAGTTTTCAATTTTCTTTTCAAGTTTAGCCTCTGTTTCACTAAATCTTTCTAATTCCTTTTCTATGAACTTAGAAAGATTTGTCACCGAATTATCTTTATCTACAAATTTCTGTGAGTGAATATGGTTAGAAAGCATTATTTTCATTTTTTGTATTAGTTTGTAGTTTCTTAGAAATGAAGCTAACTTTTCTGTTATTGGGTCAATTAAGGGAACTTTAAATTTATCTTCTCTAATAAGAAGATGATAACTGTAAAGCATTTTAGCATCAATTGAGTCTGTTTTTGATCTGTTCCCTATGGCTTTAGCAAAGTTAGAGCTCTTTTTTGGATTTATTTCATATACTTCTATTCTGTGTTTTAATGAAAACTCTTTAAGGAAGTTGGAATAAGGTCCTGTTGGCTCATATATGAATAGGACATTGTTCCAATCTTTACCATAGATAACTTTGAGTGATTCTTCTAAATTCTTTAACCCTCTTTCATTTGGTACTTCATATTCTTTCTTACCATCAAATAATTTTAGTGATTGCATTGAAATATCTATACCAATATAATTAAGCATAAGAAAACCTCCTTACTTTTTGTGAGGCGAGTTTGTGATGGGTTCGCCCTTTCATCGTTGTTTCTTCTCGTGAAGAACTCAAGCTGGAAGGTATAAAGCTTCCGCTTCTGATTCTATCTAAACTTTGAAAGGGCGATCTATCTGTCATACAAGCTGACTCACAAACATTTCTAATATTTATGAATTGCTTCAGAAAGGTGAATGATCTACCCATTTCACTACTTCTTTTTCTTTTAAACCTCACTTTATTAAAATTAATAAAATTATATATTTTTATATATTTATCGTACGAGAAGGGGTAGTGCAGAATGACAAAATGGATTCCGGATCAAGTGCGAAATGAAACTTTCTTTGTCATTATGAAGCATGGTATTTATGAAGCGGGGTATTATAGCGCATGTTCACAAGAATCTCCTCTTCATCTATATGCTTAATTTTATGGTTTGATTTGTCTTAGTTCTACTATAAATTATTATTTAAAATTTAAAAAAATTGTAATTAAAGCTAAAAAATGTTATTATAATTAATTCATATAAAAAACTGGGAATTAACTTATATTATTATATTGTATGGGCGGGTGGCTCAGTGGTAGAGCACTTCCCTCACACGGAAGGGGTCACAGGTTCGAACC
>Ga0208824_1003881_pt1 | contig 9941 bp, 8 predicted proteins | sample AD_JPNTR3_MetaG_FD_184447 | JGI IMG/M metagenome (GOLD analysis project Ga0208824, IMG submission 184447) | Active sludge microbial communities of municipal wastewater-treating anaerobic digesters from Japan - AD_JPNTR3_MetaG (SPAdes) (version 2) | ecosystem: Engineered > Bioreactor > Anaerobic >...
GCCGGATGAGGCCATCCACCGCAAGGATGCTGGCCCGCTCTATGACGTTTTTAAGTTCCCGCACATTCCCAGGCCAGGGGTACCGTTGGATCCTGTCCAGGGCTTCAGGGCTGAAGGTAAGAGCCTTCCGGCCTGAGCGTTCCCGAATTCTCCGCAAAAAGTAATCCGCCAGTACGAGAACATCCGAGGACCGTCGCCGCAGGGGCGGTAATTCGATGGGAAACACCGCAAGCCGATAGTACAGGTCTTCCCGGAACGTACCGGTTTCCACCGCCTGCTGCAAATTCACGTGGGTAGCCGCGATGATGCGGACATCAACATGAACCTGCTTTTCGCCCCCCACCCGTTCAAAGACCCCTTCCTGCAGGGCCCGTAGTAGCTTGGGCTGAAGCTCCAGGGGCAGGTCGCCGATTTCATCGAGGAAGAGGGTCCCCTGATGGGCGAGCTCAAATCGGCCCCGTTTTAGCGCCAAGGCCCCGGTAAAGGCCCCCTTTTCGTGGCCAAAGAGCTCACTCTCTGCCAGCGAAGCGGTCAGGGCTGAACAGTTAAGGGGGACAAAGGGGAATCGGGCGCGGGGAGAAAGCCGGTGGATAGCCCTGGCAATTTCTTCCTTTCCCGTACCGGTTTCGCCCTGGAGGAGAACCGGCACGGAGGTGCTGGCCACTAATTTAACCGCGTCTAGAACCTGCCGCCATTCGGAGGATTCACCTACCAGCTGGGAAAACACCTCCGATTCGGCAAGTAGCAGCTGGTTCCGCTCCTGAAGCAGGCGGCTATTTTCCTGGGCTAGATTTTTGGATAGATCGAGCTGAATAAGGGCAATGGATATCAGTTTTGAAAGGGTCTCTACAAACCGTACAATGGCGGGACTAAAGCGGTTGCAGGAGCGGTGGTCCAAGGTAAGAAGCCCCACGAGTTCATCTTCTATCATAAGCGGAGAGACAAGACAGGAATGCTGATCGGGCAGCTCAAGGATATCGGCGTAGGTATCCACGTGGGCTTCATCGGGACTAAAGAGGTGTGCCCGTTTTTTAAAAATCACCGCCGCCAGGTCGGGCCGGTCCTCCAGGGAAAGCACGTAAGAGCTCAGGGCTCTGTTTGCCAGGGGGCCCAAGGCTTTGATGACATGAAGGTTCTGGTTACCGTCATACTTTAGTATGACCGCAAGTTCATACTCTACCAGCTCCCTGAGGGCCTGCAGAATAGTTTCCAGCAAGCGGGAGCTGTCCATGATGATAGATTCACCGTTCATTCGGTACCTCCACCGATATTTCGGTATATACTATACCGATATTTCGGTATCACGGCAAGACCCGTTCATCAATATAACGTATATTACTATATTATATTGATTTACATATAAACATAAACTTGGCATGATATTTGCTATATTATAAACACCGGAGCGGTGCAAATAGCACAGTGCTCCGGAGCACAAGGCAGGTCCCGTTATGAGGGACCTTGCAAACATACTACAGTGTAAGGAGTTTAATTATGGAAGAAAAACGCTTTTCTATGCCCCTTTTAGGGGACGATTTCCCGGAGATGGAACTGGTAACAACTCAGGGTGTCCTTCATCTGCCCCAGGACCTTAAGGGCTCCTGGTTCCTGCTTTTCAGCCATCCCGCGGATTTTACCCCGGTCTGCACCACCGAATTTGTGGCCTTTGAACAGCACGCCAAGGAATTCCAGGATTTAGGGGTAAAGCTGATCGGTATGTCGGTGGATCAGGTGTTCAGCCACATTAAATGGGTAGAGTGGATTAAGGAAAAGCTGGGGGTTTCAATTTCCTTCCCCATCGCGGCAGCCAATGACGCAATCGCGGAAAAACTGGGGCTCCTCCATCCCGGCAAGGGGACCAATACGGTTCGGGCGGTCTTTATCGTAGACCCCAATGGAAAGGTCCGGCTTGTGGTCTACTATCCCCAGGAGATTGGCCGCAATATCGGCGAATTTGTCCGCTCGGCCAAGGCGCTCCAGATATCGGATAAAAACGGTGTGGCGGTCCCGGCGGACTGGCCCAACAACAGTCTTATTAAGGACCGGGTGATTATCCCGCCGGCCAAGACAGTAAAGGACGCGGCGGAGCGGCTTAAAACCTACGAGGGCTACGACTGGTGGTTCTGTCATAAGAGCTTGTAGGCATTAACCTGTTTTCATGAGTATACTTTACTCATGAACATAACCTTAGAATCGATAGAATCCCGCAGATCGGTGCGTTCCTTCACCGGGAGGCCCCTCAGCGATGACCAGCGGGAGGCATTGGAAACAGCCTTAGAACAGTCAGGACCGTGTCCTTTCAGCTCTGTACCACGGTTTCGTATTGTGGAGTCCGGTTCCCATGCTGCAATGGCCTCGGGCCGTATAGGCACCTATGGCATCATAGGGAACGCGCCCTGCTTTATTGTCGGGGCGGTAAAATCGACCCCCTATGGGTTTGTAGATTTTGGCTATGCACTGGAAGGTATAGCCCTCTGGGCAGTGGGTGCAGGGCTTGGCACCTGCTGGCTTGGAGGTACCTTTGACCGCTCCGGTGTGGCCGGTTCGATGAATCTGTCCCCTGACGAAGTGATTCCCGCCATCATGCCCATAGGAGAGCCTGCTGAACGGCGGACCCTTATCGATGCGACCATGCGGGTACTTGCCGGTTCCAGGAACCGTAAGCCCTGGGGTGAGCTCTTTTTTGATAACCAGTTTGATGTACCCCTGGTCGATGCGGGCCCCTGGGCCCGGGTGCTGGAGGCGGTTCGGTCCGGACCTTCGGCCTCAAACAAACAACCATGGCGCATCGTGCGAACCGGCAGCGCCGGCAAGCTCGCGTTCCATCTGTTTCTTCATGAAGACCGCTCATACAACAATGCCATAAAGGGTATCCGCATCCAGGAACTGGACATCGGCATCGCCATGCGGCACTTAGAAGCTGCGGCCCTGGCCCTGGGACTGCCCGGCAAATGGGAGCGCCTGGAGACACCGCCGGTGGCTTACATGGAACCGCTGCGGTATTTCAGCAGCTGGATCATGTAGGTGAAGCACGGGCTCAGCGTCAAGCCCGGCTACTTCCGCTCATAGAGGCCGACCAGTTCAGCCTGGGCGAGAATATGGCCCTTCATGGCCCGTTCCAGGTCCGCCTTTCGGCTGGTATTTGGAATCGAAAGCGCTGAATCCAGAGCATAAACCTTGATGTGATAGTGATGTATCCCATGACCCCGGGGCGGCATGGGGCCGTTGTAACCCTGGCGGCCAAAGTCGGTTATCCCCTGGAGAGCGCCGTTGGGGAGCTTTGCCGTTTTCGGTAAGCCCTGGGAAAGAGCCAGGCTCGAACCTGAAACAGGATAGTTCCACAGGACCCAGTGCACAAAGGTCCCCACCGGTGCATCGGGGTCATCCATGATGATCGCCAAGGTCTTTGCTTCCGGCGGAATTCCATCAATATGAAGGGGTAGACTCTCATCGGCTCCTTCGCCGGTGAAGTTTTTCGGGATGTGGGTATTGGCGGCAAATATGCTGGTTACCTGCATGGTCTGTACCTCCGTGGCATACAAGGTAAGGCTCGCCGCAAGGGCGAAGAGGGACAAGGTATGGGCTTTCATGCTATAAGTATAAAACAAAAGTACCATGAAAACGAGTCATATCATTTTTGATCTTGATGGAACCCTGGTAAATACTATAGAAGATATTGCCCTTGCAATGAACAGCGCCCTTGTGTCCCATGGTTTCTCTGCCCTGCCCCTTGCGGTATACCCGGACATGGTAGGCTGGGGTATCCAAAAGCTCGCAGCCCTGGCCCTGGAAGCCCAGAGCCGGCCCCAACAGATACCGGCAGATGAAACAGACCGGGCTGCGCTCATCAACAAACTAGCAAGGGAAGCCCTTGACCGCTATGATGAGATTCCCCTGCGGTTCTCACGGCCCTATCCGGAAATACCGGAACTGCTTCATATACTTATTGATGAAGGATTCGTGCTGGCAGTACTGACCAACAAGCCCGATCCGGTGGCCCGTCAGGTGGTGAAGGGCCTCTTTCCTGATATTCCCTTTGCGGTTATACAGGGAGACAGGATTGATAGTCCTAAAAAGCCTGATCCTGACTTAACCCGGTCTGTCATGGAGGCCATTGGGGCGGCTCAGAGGAGCACTCTTTTTGTGGGGGACTCGGTGGTGGATGTGGAGACCGCCCATGCTGTGGGCTGTCCCATCGTCGGTGTATCCTGGGGTTTCCGGGGACCAGACGAACTGGTGAAGGCAGGCGCAGACCATCTCATCACCACACCTATGAAACTTCTGGAGATTGTAAGATAAGGGAACCTTTATTAAGAACTTGATGCTACACTACTTTTTATATCTCCATTATGCAAGAGATTGCATAATGGAGAACCATGGTATTGTAATAATTATGATATCTAAAAGTAAGCTTCTAAATTATCGTTAAGTAGTATAGATTGAATAGCTACTCCTGAGCTCGAAAACAGGATTTTAACACTTGTTTCATAATTCATTCTCCATATCATAGCTTCTACTGAATTAAATGCAGGAGGTCCAAATAAAATTATTAAGTCTCGACGGCTAGTAAACTTAGAAATCATTTCAATTTTTCTTCTTAATTCACTAGTTATTTCTGCCCGCGCAAGTTCAGCTTCCCGACGAATCTTGTATTCAGTGGTATATGTGTAATATTTTTCAGAAATTTTTGTTAAATCTGCTAGCAGCGGGCTTAAATCTGGCGTGGTTTGTGCCATAGGGCTATACTTTTTATTGATCGCTTGCAGTGCATCATAACTACGATCATAGTTACCCTTTGCAAATAAATCTTTAGCACTTTTTAATTCGGTATTATATTGGTTAAGCAAGTCATTAATCTTGGCAATCTTTTCTTTTATTGCAGAAGCATATTTATTGTTAGGATAGGCTTTGTTAAATTCGTCAAATGCAACTAAGGAATTTGCAGCTACCGCAAGCTCGTACTTGATCGCCATTATTTTTTCTGGATCTTTAATCTTCTCATAATATGCTAAGGCTTCTTTATATTTTCCCCTATTGTATAGTACATCACCGATTGCTTTATTTAATTCTTCATCATTATTTAACCCGCTTTGTTTCAGATATATTTTGGCAAACGATATATTATCATTAGATATTAAGTAATCAGCTATACGTCGCTTGCTTTCATTTTCTGATAAACCAGCCGCTTTATAGTATTGTTCAGCAACATCATACTCCTTGTTTTCCAGCACCGCATCCCCAACATTGGTGACAGCTTTCGGGTTCCCAGCTTTAATATAGTAATCACGTGATTCCGCATAGTTTTTAGCTGCCAGCGCCGTTTCGGCCATTATATTGTAAATTTCATTTTCAGAATATTTTAAAAACGATAATACGTTAATAATAAGAGATGCATTATTGTTTTTATATAGATCCACTAGTAAATTATTGAGTTCTGTACTGGCACCAGCTTCATAATAACTGATGATTGCTATCGTAGGATTATACCTTTCACTAATATTTCCGATTTTTTTAAACAGCTCGGAAGGAGCTTTAATGTACTTTGCTCCCCTATACAAGATCCAGTAATAATAGTCGGATTCACCAACGTAGGAATTAGTCTCTAAGGCAAGTTTTAATCTTTTCTCTATTAGGTCCTTGTCATCTGTCAGCAATCCTAATAGGATATATGGACCATTAGAATCCCAATCTTTCGCTTTTGCTTCTGCAGCAACCATTAGTTTTGGGAGGTCTTGCAATAAGAACGCAATTGCAAATTTATAGCGTGGGGACCCTGATTTGAATGTTTCTAATAAAGTATCTTTTTCATTTTGTGTTAATTGGGAGACCGCAGCGTTTAAAACTTGTGGATTGGTATACTTATCCGGGATCGGTGAATAGACACTTTTCATTATATATATACTAAAAGAATAAGCGTCTTCATTTTTTCCGGCTTTGTACATTAATGTTACTGTTTTAATTAAACCAGGTAGGTCATCCAGCCATTGGTAGATGTAGGCAGCATTATTATACCAGCCTCGCTCCAAATATATCTCAGCTACTTTTTTAAGGCCTTCTGTGTCCTTCAGCTCTCGGTAAATCTTCTCAGCTTTACCGTATACTTTCTCACTATCATGATAAGATTCAACTTTCGCAGCCAAATATGCCGCAGCTACTTTTTTAAGGCCTTCTGTGTCCTTCAGCTCTCGGTAAATATTCTCAGCTTTACCGTATACTTTTTCAATAGCATAATAAGATTCAACTTTCGCAGCCAAATATGCCGCAGCTACTTTTTTAAGGCCTTCTGTGTCCTTCAGCTCTCGGTAAATCTTCTCAGCTTTACCGTATTCATTCTCAATATCATAATAAGATTCAACTTTCGCAGCCAAATATGCCGCAGCTACTTTTTTAAGGCCTTCTGTGTCCTTCAGCTCTCGGTAAATCTTCTCAGCATCACGGTACCATTGCTCAGCTAAATATGCCGCAGCTACTTTTTTAAGGCCTTCTGTGTCCTTCAGCTCTCGGTAAATCTTCTCAGCAACACGGTACCATTTCGCAGCCAAATATGCCTCAGCTACTTTTTTAAGGCCTTCTGTGTCCTTCAGCTCTCGGTAAATCTTCTCAGCTTTACTGTATACTTTCTCAATATCATAATAAGATTCAACTTTCGCAGCCAAATATGCCGCAGCTACTTTTTTAAGGCCTTCTGTGTCCTTCAGCTCTCGGTAAATATTCTCAGCAACACGGTACCATTGATCAGCTAAATTTGCCTCAGCTACTTTTTTAAGGCCTTCTGTGTCCTTCAGATCTCGGTAAATATTCTCAGCTTTATCGTAATCTTCCCTATCTAAATATGCCGCAGCTACTTTTTTAAGGCCTTCTGTGTCCTTCAGCTCTCGGTAAATCTTTTCAGCCTCATCATACTTCCCCTGTCGTAGATATATATCTCCCTGGATAGGCAATGATGCACATGCCTGTAATAGAAACATTACCGGAACTAGTCTAAATAAAATTTTCTTATTCATCATAGAGACCTCCAATTATATTATAATAATCACTTTAAAAACTCTGAAAAATTTTTAGAGAATCGACAATATTTTGCAAAAATCTTTTGTGTCTGTTGTATTTACTACGAAACTATATCAATAAGTTCTTTTAGTCTTGTTAACGTGATATTCCCTCTCATGGTAATTTTATTTCTATTATTTACATCTTCCATTGCTAATATAACCTCATCACCTGGAAAAGAAATAGTATACCTACCATGCATTATACTATTTCGGATATGTTTGAGCAAAGAACCTATTCGTGTTTGGCCGCTGCATTCAATTAGGATAAAGGTGTTAATAGGTATTTTTTGAGTTTCATTTAATTCGTTGTGATTTGTAATGTAGTATGTGATTGTCTCCGACTTTTGTTTGATAAAATTACTAAGCTTTTTATTTTTATTCAAAGAAATTTTGTCTCGGTACTCCGGTTTGGTTAACTTATGTTCCCATAATAATCCGACGTCCTTGTAAAGAAACAGCATAACTTCATTAGTATCCAAAATAACTGTCTCCATTAAGATGGTTTTTGCAAAAACATCACAGGTCTAATATTTAACAAGACGAAATTATAAAATATCAATAAGTAATTGTCAACTTAAGGTGTATATACAATATGCTGGAAGAAGTATTCACTCACCCCCGGTTTTTCATGGCGATGCGGTAAAGGCCCTGCATTGCCAGGTTGCTTTCCCAGAGGGTAAGGGGTTGGCGGGTCCTGACCGGGGCCTGGTCGTACCAGCCGGTGCCGACCAGGGAGGGCTGAGTTCCGGGGGAAGCAATCTCCCGGCTGATTTCTTCGATAAGCCGGTCCGTCAGACCCGCCCATCCCAGCATGATCCCCGAACGGATAGATTCAGCGGTATTTTTCCCCAGGGCACGCTCTGGAGCTTCGAGCTTTACCTGGGGTATCTGGGCGGCCCTGAGCCTGAGGTTCGAGGCAGCCGCTTCCAGACCGGGGGCCAGCGCCACACCGACCAGGTCGCCCTGGCGATCCAGGGCGGTAAAGGAAAGGGTGGTAGAAAAATCGATGATGATGCATGGGACCGGGACCAGGGCGCTGGCAGCCACCGCATTGCAGACCAGGTCTGATCCTACTTCAGCGGGGTTATCGGTTCTGATGCGTAGTCCCGTTTTTATGCCCGGACCAACCACCAGACAGGAAGATCCCCGGGGCAGGAAGCCCTCGAGGACATCCACAAACATGCCGGTCCAGGCGGGCACCACCGATGAGAGCACCGCCTGGCTTAGATCCTGCAGTCCCATGCCCCGCTCGGCAAAGAGGGCCCGGATTAAAAAGGCCCATTCATCGGCCGAGCGGTCCACTGCGGACAGCCGGACTATGGCCTGCCACTGGCCTTCCGCAGAAACAAGTCCTACAGACACCCCGCCATTCCGAACATCCGCAGCGATTATCATCAACTATTCCTCCAGTTTAGAAAGTTTCGATTTACCCAGAGCGTTCCCGATCTGGGTATAGGCTGCAACAATAACAAGGGTAATTGCAGCAGAGACCGCAGCCTCCGCAGGACCGTTCCCAATCGCAACGGTGAAAATTAAAGACCAGGGGAAGAATCCGAAAATTCCCAGGGCAGAAAGCACCAGGATTGTATTAGTGAGGCTGCCGCCGAGACCGGCAGCAATGAGGGCCCCGCTGTACCTGACAGGGCTGGCCTGGCGCGGGTCTTTTCTTCCCAGGATAAGCCTATAAAGATACCAGGCCGCTGGACCGATGAGGAGCCGGGGAAGCACCGAAATGAGCGGATTGGTAAAGGCCACATCGACCGGCCCCGTAGGGGCAATCGCCGCCTGCAAAAGGCTGGATAGGCCGAACAAGAGGCCGATAATAAAACCGACCAGGGGCCCCTCCAGGACCGCTCCAATAATGACTGGCACCTGTAATATGGTTACCGATGCCCCGGAAAACCAGGGGATAAATCCAAGACGGGTTACCCCCAACACAATTGCAATTGCGGACAGGACCCCTGCCACCGCAATTTTACGAACCGGTAGGACTGCCATAGGCTTGCCTCCATCAATATAATACAGATTTCTTACAGAAATCTGGCATTGCCGCAATGCGGCATTCACAATCTAATCGATGTAATTACATCCCCACACCATGCCTGGACCGAACCGAAAAGAGCCGCAATTCCATGGCCGTGGCCAGCACCTCCGCCCGTTCCAGGGCCCGCAAAAAGAGGGGCACCACCAGGGCAAAACCGGAACGCAGCTTATTCCGTCCCTGGTACCCGCCGCCCCGGGAAAGCTGGCCAATGACAATCCGCTCGGCCTCCTCCACCAGGAGGGGCACAAAACGCAGGGCAATACCAAAAATCAGAATCAGGTCCTGCACCGGAATACCGAACCGTTCCAGGGGAGCGAGCAGCCTGGCCCCCGCCTTGATACTTTCCACCATGGGGGTAACCGCCGAAAAGAGGGCCAGGAGCGCCATGAGGGCGGCGAGGCGGCTTACAAGGAGCGCCGAATGGGAAAGCTTCTGGAGGGACAGATTGATGAAGGCCCAATGCCATAGGCTCTGGCTGGTATCCCCCGGCCAGGGGAACAAAACCTGTACGAGGACCATGAAGAGAATGTAGGGGGCCGCAGGAATGAGGCCCCGCAACAGGTGTTTCGGCCCTACCCCGCCAAGGACCTTCCCTGCAACAAGGATGGCTCCCAACACTGCCAGGGCAAACACTGAGGAAGGCACCAGAATGACCGCAAAAAGGATGATGACCGTAGCGGCCAGTTTGTACACCGCCCCCAGGTCGCGCAGCCTCGAAGGGGTATCGATAAACTGGCCCAGGTTCACGTTCCGGAAAAACTCTATCCCCGTGGTATTGCGGCGCCGCCTGGGCAGCTGCAAGGGCCTGGGGGTCTGCGAAGGCGCGGCGGGCTGCACCGTCTCTGCAG
>Ga0208824_1003882_pt1 | contig 9939 bp, 8 predicted proteins | sample AD_JPNTR3_MetaG_FD_184447 | JGI IMG/M metagenome (GOLD analysis project Ga0208824, IMG submission 184447) | Active sludge microbial communities of municipal wastewater-treating anaerobic digesters from Japan - AD_JPNTR3_MetaG (SPAdes) (version 2) | ecosystem: Engineered > Bioreactor > Anaerobic >...
AACAAGGGGATGTGCGCGGCGCCGACCGGGGGTGACAATGCGACGATAGTTATCCCCGACCCGACCACGTTCCGCTTCGACTACACATCTGGCAACCCGAACTGGCGCACCTTCGAGGCGCGACGGGGGAACGCCAATGCCTATGGCAGTTACTGGTCCGTTACGCTCGCCAACAACGGATTCACCGGCGGCTGGAAGTTGACCAACGACTACGTGCTCTTCCACGCTTATTCCGGCACCATTGCGATGGTTTGCTTCGCGGGACTCTTGGAGTCGTCTGTGAATGGCACGAGTGATCCGATGCCATTGGTGATGTTCGGCGGGAATGGAACCACTGACGGCGGAGGGATGTCCGGGGTAGTGGTCGCCAATGCGAACGGCGCATTTTCGCGCCTGCCTGGCGTGACATCGCAGCGACTCACGGCTTCTGGATTGAGCGGGGTCGCCAACAACAATGTCTGGGGCTGCCATACGCAAGCCGTGACATCGCCGCTGCTATTCGGAAGGAACACCGCAAACTCAAACGACTTCTGGCTCGGCAACACTCTTCCTGCATCACGCATCACTGTCGTGCATAAGATGCTGCTATCCGCAAGCTCAGTCGTCACATGGCCGAGCCAAATCGGCTGGCTACGCGGCATATTGCCTGCAAGCCTGCTTGCGACCGGAGTATCAGCGTCGTCAGACATGTACAACACGACGACCATCGGAGCGAATGATGACTGGACTGTCGTAGGCCCTGCCTATTCTGCGGTCATTAATAGCTACTCAGCAATCATCACGAGGGCCGTCTGATGGCCGCCCTGAACAGCGACCGCGACCTGACATTGGCCGACGTGCAGACGACCACCGCGATCAAGGCGCTCGCCGTCGAGCCGCCGCAGCCGACCAAGCCTCCGCTGGTCTATGTCGCTCCCTCGAACTTCCTGCTGCAATCTCCCGTACGCGAGGCATTCCCTCTAGGTGATGGCGGTGGCGAAACGCCGCCCGGGCCGGGCGAGACAATCACCGTGGTAATGCCCATCGACATGATGGGAGGTGTATCGGGATGAGGCTCGTCAAGTCAGGGGCCAGTGGGCTCACGACCCAATGGTTGTTCAGGGACGCCAAGACGCATCTCCCCAAGGATGACGTGACGATCACCGACATCGACACCTACTACCAGAAGGAGGGCGCTGCCCAATCGGCCAAGACCGACCTCACTGCCCTAGACGCCGCAGACTCGGTGTTCAGCGCCGGCAAGGGCTACTACTTGGGCAACTGTCTCTATCGCATCGACTTCACCGCCGATGCCTTCGACGGCGCGGTCGGGTCCGAGGTCGTGCTCATCGTCGTCTGTGAGGGCTGCGACACGCTGTATCAGCGCATCCTCATCGCTCCGACTGTGAACACGGCCTACATCAGCGGCTCCGCGCCGGCGATCCCGAGCGCCGCAAGTATCGCTGATGCCGTCTGGGACGAGGACATCTCTGACCACGATGATGAAGGCTCGACAGGGGAGGCGCTGGCGGCCGCAAGCACGGGCGGCGACCCCTGGGCGACGGAGCTGCCCGGTTCTTATGGGGATGGTACGGCCGGCAAGATCATCGGCGGCAACCTCAATGCGAAGGTGGACAGTCGCTTGGCGGCTGCGTCCTACGCAGCGCCGCCGTCAGCATCCGACAACGCGGCCGCCGTCTGGGGCGCGGCGACCCGTGCCCTGACCGACAAGGCAGGATTCACCCTGCACTCCGATTACGACGCCGCCAAGACTGCCGCCCAGGCGGGCGATGCGATGAAGGTCTCGGTCGGCACCGGCGCGGGCCAGATCAACGCCTCCGGCGGCAAGGTGCCGGCGACGCTTGCGTCGGGCGACGTGACCGGCAACGTGCCGGCCGACGTGAAGGCGATAGCAGACAACGCCGTCTCTGCCGATGCCGTGGCTGCGGGCGCGGTGACCAAGATACAGAGCGGGCTCGCGCTCGACTCCACCGTCGCCAAAGACGCGACCGTGGCGAAGGCCGCGACCGTCGGCAGTCCGCTACAGGCCGGCGACTACACGACGCCGCCGACCAAGGAGGCCGTCGCCGGGCAGGTCCGCACCGAACTCGGCACCGAGCTTGGGCGCATCGACGCGGCTGTCTCGACTCGTCTCGCGGCGGCGTCTTACAGTGCCGCGCCGAGTGCCGCTGACGTGGCCGACGCGGTCTGGGATGAAGCGATCGCCGCGCATGATGACGAAGGCTCGACCGGCGAGGCTCTCGCATCCGCAGGAGTCGCGGGCGACCCGTGGGGGACGGAACTGCCCGGCTCCTACGCCTCCGGCACTGCCGGACAGATCGTGGGCGACAACCTGAACGCCACCGTCTCAAGCCGACTGGCCGCGGCTTCCTACAGTGCACCGCCCAGCGCCGGAAGCGTAGCCGATGCCGTCTGGGACGAGGCGCTCTCCGGTCACACCGACAACGGCAGCGCCGGCAAGACGCTCGCCGCAGCGGGATCGGCAGGCGACCCATGGGCGACGGCAGTGCCGGGCAGCTACGCCTCCGGCTCCGCCGGGCAGATCCTCGGTGACTGCCTCGACGCCGCCGTCTCCAGCCGTCTGGCAGCCGACAGCTACGACAGCCCGCCGTCGGCCGAAGACAACGCCGAGGCGGTGTGGGAGTACGAGACCCGCGAGCTGACCAGCGCCGGAGCCGGCGGCGCGACTGCCAAAGAGGTCTGGGAGTACGAGACGCGCGGCCTGACCGACAAGACCGGGTTCTCGCTCGCCGGCGGGCATGGGCTCGCACTCGATTCAACAGTCGCCAAGGATGCGACGGTCGCGAAGGACGCCACCGTGGCCAAAGATGCCACGGTCGCCAAGGCGGCCACGGTCGGGACTCCGCTGCAGGCCGACAGCTACACCGCGCCGCCCTCCACAGGCGACATCGCCACTGCTGTCTGGGGTGCGGGCACGCGCACGCTGAGCAGCTTCGGCACCCTCGTCTCGGACGTCGCGACGGCAGTCTGGGGCGCGGCGGTGCGCACGCTGAGCGCGTTCGCCTTCACGCCGACGCCGTCGAACGCGGACGACGTGACCGCCATCAAGGCGAAGACGGACAACCTGCCTGCCGTTCCAGCAGCCAAGGGTGATGTCCCGACAGCGGCCGACGTAGCCACCGCAGTCTGGGCCGCCGGTGCGCGCACGCTGACCAGCTTCGGCACGCTCGCGTCAGACGCCGCTACAGCCGTCTGGAGCGCCGCTGTGCGCTCGCTGACGGACAAGGCGGGGTTCACCCTGCACGGCAGCTATGACGCCGCCAAATCGGCCGCCAGTCAGGCCAGCGTCAACGCGCTCCCCAGCGCCGATGACGTGACGCAGGCAGTGTGGGATGAGTCGCTTGACACGCACAACGTCGCAGGCAGCACGGGCGCCGCTCTCACAGCGGCCGGTATCGCCGGCGACCCGTGGACCGCCGACGTGCCGGGCAACTACGATGTCGGTACGGCAGGGGCTCTCCTGCCGGCTCTTGCCGCCGCGCTCAGTGCGCTCGGCGCCGGCAGCGTCGTCGTCACCAGCCCGGTCGCTGAGTCCGGCACGGTCACGCTGCACGCCGGCGACGATTACGACCCAGCCGACGGTCGCGGCCTGCTCTTCACGGTCGCAGACGAGACGCACGCGCTGCATCTTGACGAGGCCGGGTGCGTGGTCCGCTTCAAGTCGCCGCAAGTGACATGGAGCGCGGCCAGCGTGTCGACCACTCCGGCGGGCTATCTGGTCATGTTCTCGCTCACGCACGAACAGACGAGCGCGCTGTCGATCACGCGGCAGCTCTACGAGCTCGAAGCGACGCAGGCCGACGGCGACATCATCACGCTCGCCACCGGCACGCTCGTCGTCGTGCGCGACATCCCGGCCGTGGGCTGACGCCGTGGCGGCTCCTGCCGTCGTCAAGGTCGCGCAGCGCTTCAAGGCCGGACTGCTGGCCGGGGAGCGCGCGCACCAGCTCGAGATGGCACGGCGCTATCTCAGCGTCGAGCGCGCGCTGGCGGACAAGATCACTGTCCTTGCCGAGCAGGTCACGCGCATGGCCGCCCAGGGCAAGGACATCCCCATCGGGCGCATCTACCGGCTCGAGCGCTGGCGTGAGCTTGACGCGGCCTTGCTGCGCGAGCTGGCCGGGTTCAACTCGTGGACGCTCGACGCTATCGGCGCGCGACAGGCTGAGCTTGCACAGATGGGGGTCGTGCAGGCGCAGGAGCTGCTGCGCGCGGCCGGCATCACGGGCACGTTCGACGCTCTCGGCGCGGACGCCGTCATGGCGATGGTCGGGTACGCCGGCGACGGGTCTCCGCTGTCGGCGCTGCTCGCCGAGGCCTACCCGGCGACGGTCGACGCTATCGGCGGCGAGCTCGTCAAGGGCGTCGCGCTGGGGCTGAACCCGAAAGTAACGGCGCGCAACATGCGAAACGCGTCGTCTATCGGCCTTGACCGCGCCTTCCTGGTCGCTCGCACAGAAGAGCTGCGCAGCTTCAGGACCGCATCACAGGCGCAGTACATCGCCGCCGGCGTGACGAGATACCAGAGAATCGCGTCGCTCGACGACAGGGCGTGTATCGGCTGCCTTGCCGCCGACGGCGAGGTCTTCGAGACGGAGCAGACATTTGACGATCATCCTGCATGCCTGCTACCTGGTACGGATGTGCTCGCGACCAGCGTGCTTGCCGCTACCAGAGCCCGGTACGAAGGGCCGGCAGTTGAGATACGAACGCGTCTTGGGCGCAGGATTACCGTCACCCCGCAGCATATGGTACTCACGCGGCGCGGATGGGTCGCCGCTCAGTCGCTCAAGCAGGGTGACGAGCTTGTCAGTTCCGGTCCCCTTGAGCGGGTGGCGCGATGCCTTGCTCCAGACGATGACGACATGCCAGCCGTGGTTGAGGATGTATTCGCAGCGCTCGCGATGACGGGCGGCGTGCGCTCCGTAAGCGTGCCATCCTCCCCCGAACAGTTCCACGGCGATGGACGCTCCCTCAATGGCAAGGTCGACATTGTATGGTCCGATCGCCTTCTGAAGCGTCACAGCGAAGCCACGTTCGGCAAGGCGAGCAGCTACCCATCGCTCGGGCTCGGTCGCGTGGCTCCCGTTCCGCTGCTTGCCGCGAGCGCGGCTGGCGAGATGCCTGTCTGTCAATGGCTTGCCGCGCACAGCGTCATGCGCCGCCTGAGTGACGCGGCGGCGTCCCTCTGCGCCCATCGCCGCCATGCGCAGGACGTTAGCCTCACTGCGACCACGCCGCGTAATGCCGAGCGCACGCAGACGAGCGGCTATCACACTGCGGGACACTCCGTATCGACCAGCGAGGGACTTCTCAGGCTCGCCGCCCACGTACCGCGCGGCCAGCTCGTCAAGGGGCAGAGGCAGGCGCGCGCGAGCTGCCGCGGCGGTGCGCTCCGCGCAGATGGTCTTGGACTCGGCAGGGGTGCGGCGCACGCCCCGAGCGTCGAGGACATCCGCGAGGCGCTTGTAACTCACATGACAGGCGCGGGCGGCGTTGTCGAGGCTAGTTCCCTCGACGTACATCTTGACCGCGTCGTCGACCTCACGATCACTCGCCATACGGGACATGTGTATGACCTCCAGACTCCGGATGGTTGGTATCTCGCCGACGGCATCGTCGTGCACAACTGCCGATGCACCGCCGCTCCCGTACTACCAGAACAGGAGCCCTTCCAATCCCGCGGCGAAGACTGGTTCAACCAGCAGGACGAAGCCACGCAGGAGCAGATCATGGGGCCGGGTCGCTTGGAGCTCTATGACTCCGGCGCTGCCTCGTGGTCTGACATGTGGACGCGCGTTGACGACCCAATATGGGGAGGCGCGGTCGTGCCGGCCAATGTGGGCGACCTGGTCGGCGCTTGAACATCTGGTAACGAGCGCACGCCCGGCCGCGTGCAGACTCATATCCAAACGCGGCGAGACGCCGCCGACAACGAGGTGAGGCGGGATGCCTGACGATAAGACAACCCAGGAGCCGAACGCGGAAGGCAAGGACGACGGCAAGACGCCGCCGGCCGACTTCACCGCTTGGCTCGCCGGCCAGCCCGAGGATGTGCAGTCGCTCTATGAGCAGCACACCGCGGGCCTCAAGTCGGCGCTGAAGAGCGAACGGCAACGGAACGCTGACCTTGCCGCAGAGCTGCGAGACGCGGCCGGCAAGGCGACCGGCGAGGCGAAGGCCGAACTCGACGCGCTGGCGACACGGGCTGAAGAGGAGTCGCGTCGCGGCGACTTCTACGAAGCTGCGCACTCCGCAGGCTGTACCAACCTGCGGCTGGCCTATCTCGCGGCCCGCGAGATCGACGCCTTCGACAAGCGCGGCAAGCCGGACATCGAAGCCGTGAAGAGCAAGTTCCCTGAGCTCTTCGCGCGCCCGCATGTGGCCGACGTACGCGCCACGCAAGGCTCCGCGGGAGGCGGGCCGGCGGCGTCAGCGTCGGATGCTATCAACAGGCACATCCGCGAGGCCGCGGGTCGCACCGTGGTCTGAGAAGAGGAGTACAAGGACATGGCTTTCATCACTGCCAACGATGCCGCCGCCCTCATCGACCAAGAGGTGAGCGCAGACATCATCACCAACATCGTGAGCGATGGCTCGCAGTTCCTGCCGCTGATGAAGCGGCTGCCCGACATGAGCGCCAAGCAGACCAAGATCCGCGTGATCACCGCCCTGCCGAACGCCTCATTCGTGAGCGGCGCCAAGAACACCAGCGCCCCCGGCACCAAGCCGACGTCACGGGTCGCGTGGGACAACGAATACATCACCGCCGAGGAACTGGCCGTCATCATCCCGATCCCTGAGGAGTTCGTCGACGACGCCTCCTACGACATCTGGGGTCAGATCAAGCCGTCCCTCGTGGAGGCGTTCGGCTATGCCATCGACGCAGCCATCGCACGCGGCACGAACAAGCCTGACAGTTGGCCGGATGGCCTCGTCACACAGGCGATCAACTCCGGCAACGCGGTCACACTCGGCGCCGGGGAGGACATCTACGATGACATCCTCAGCGAGAACGGCGTCTTCGCCAAGGTGGAGTCCGACGGCTACATCGTCAGTGCAGCCATGGGCGCGGTGCCGCTCAAGAGCAACCTCCGCGGCCTGCGTGACGAGAACGGACAGCCGATCTTCAAGCGCGAGGGCGTGCAAGGCGCGACCGTCTACATGATCGACGGTGTGCCGATCTCGTTCTCGACCACTGGCGCGCTGCCGTCTGATGTGGCGCTCATGCTGGCCGGCGACTTCAAGCAGCTCGTCTATGCCATCCGGCAGGACATCACCTACAAGGTGCTCTCCGAGGCGACGCTGACCGACGGTCAGGGCAGCGTGCTGTACAACCTGGCCGAGCAGGACATGGTCGCGCTGCGCGCCGTCATGCGTCTCGGCTGGGCCTCTCCGCGTCCGGCGAACATGCTGGAGACGAAGACCGGCGCCGACCACTTCCCGATCGGCGTGCTCCTGCCTTCGTCCGGCAGCGGTAGCTGAGTCGAGGCCGCGCCAAGTGCGACGGCCGCCACGCTGGAGTCCGGCAGGCTCGCCCCAGTCGGCGGGCCTGCCGGTCGACTTCTTCGCGACGCGAGCGCACTACATCGACCACATCGCCCCCGTCTGGTCCGCACTGGACCAGCGGGGGCTCTTCTGTGTCCCTGACGAGCTCGCGTCGCACGCACGTAGCCGCGGCGTGAAACCCGCACCGTTGTCTGAACTCGCCGCCGGCGACGGGCCGATCGTCACGTCCGCCTATGCCGATATGAGCCGCTGCACCAAGTCGCAGCGTCACCTCATCATGTTCGAACATGGCGCCGGGTTCAGCTTCTCGAACGTGCATCCGTCCTACGCTGGCGGCTCGCATGACCGGCGTTTCGTCTCGCTGTTCTGTGAGGTCAACGATTGGACTCAGCGCCGTAATCTGCGGACCTTCCACGACGCACGCTCGCACGTCGTGGGCTGTCCCAAGCTGGACGGCATGAGCAAGGCTAAGCGGACGAGGCGCGCCAAGAGTGGGCCGGTCGTCTGCGTCTCGTTCCACTGGGACTGTCTGGTCGCGCCTGAGACGCGTTCTGCGATGTCGCATTACGAGGGCGTGCTGCCCGAGATCGCGCGCCAGTTCAATCTCGTCATGCACGGTCACCCGCGCATCGCAGGACGCTCGCGCGAGCTGGCCGACAAGCTCGGGCTCGAATATATCGAATCGTTCGACGAGGTCTGCCGTCGCGCCGACGTGTACGTGAACGATGCCAGCTCGACGCTATATGAGTTCGCTGCACTGGCCGGACCCGTGGTCGTCCTGAACGCACCCTGGTATCGGCGCGGCGTCGACCACGGTCTGCGTTTCTGGGACTGCTCCGACATCGGCCCATCCTGCGATGAGCCGGAAGAGCTCGCCGATGCCATCCGCGCGGCTATAGACGAGCCCAAGGAGATGCGCGAGCGCAGGGAGGATTACAGTCTGTCCGTCTTCCCCTACATGGGCGAGTCTGCCGAACGTGCCGCGCACGTCATCGCGCACCTGCCCGAGCTTGTCGCCGGCGAAGCGCTGCCGCCCCTGCGCCCCGAGCCGCTCCCGCCCGGTTGCGCGGTTGCGACCGTCGACAAGGCGACCATCGCCGACGTGCTCCTATGGCACGGCGAGGCGGCGCTCGACGTCAGAGAGGCGGAGTACATCGCTCACCTCGGTCCTGGCGTGCGCTTGACCGGATCGCTCGAGCCTGCCTTCCGTGCGCTCCTGGCCGGGTGGGATTGCGTGGCCGCGCATGTGCCGTATCCGTACAAGGCCGCCACCGCGCCGCGCATGCTCAAGTATGACGAACGCGCCTACTTCGCGCGTGCCGGCCTGAAGCCGCAGGACGCGAAGACGTGGCTGCTCGACCTGTCGTTCGCGCTCGAGGTACGCGAGTGAGCCGCGCCATAGTCTGCATGGCGTTCGGTGAGAAGGCGCGCGCCGAAGCCGCCAAGCTGTCCGAGTCGACGCCGTATCCGCTCGTCTGCGTGGGCGACAAGCCGGTGCCGGGCTGCGAGTGGAAGGCGTGGAAGGGAGACTCGCCATTCGATGAGGCGGGCGGACACAACTTCCAGTTCAGGGCGGGGCGCGTCAAACCGTTCCTGCACGAGTACGTCGAGGCCGACAAGGTGCTGTATCTCGACACAGACTGCAAAGTGGTCGGGCCGCTTGACGATGCGTTCGATGCGCTCGACCGCTATGACATGTGCATCGCCGAGCATCCGTCGCAGCTCGCCAGTCAGCTCTACAACAAGCCGCGCGCCGGGTGGTATCACAGCCGTCGTGAGGCGCGCTGGACGGAGCACAGGTGGGGCACGCTGGCGCTCCCCTACTGGAATAGCGGCGTGATCTTCTGGCGCCAGGGGGAGGCGATGCGCCGCGTCTTCGCCGCGTGGGCCGACGAATGGCTGCGATTCGCACAATGGGATGAGCAGCTCGCGCTCATGCGCGCTGTCTACAACAACCCGGTGCGACTGATGGTCCTGCCGGTGGGATGGAACGCGCCGCACGCAAACCAGGCCGAGGCCGTCTTCCACTGGTACGGGCGCGGCACGTCGCGAGTGGATGGAGCATCATGAACAAGGCTGACGTGTTCTCTCGCATCTACCGCGAGAACCACTGGGCCAGCGCGGAGACGCGCTCTGGCGTAGGGTCGGAGATGGGGCGCACGCAGTCGGTGCGCGAACGCCTGCCGTGGCTCTTCGATGTGCTCGGGGCCAAGAGCGTGCTCGATGCAGGCTGCGGGGATCTCAACTGGATGCAGCACGTCGAGGCTCAGGTAGAGTACGTCGGCGTCGACATCGTGCCCGAACTCGTCGCCACGCTCGCCGTCCTGCGTCGCACCTCAAGTCGGTAACGACCACGCCGCTCATCCACGTCAGACTGAGGGCGTAATCATCGCGAGCGTCCGGCACGCA
>Ga0208824_1003892_pt1 | contig 9916 bp, 7 predicted proteins | sample AD_JPNTR3_MetaG_FD_184447 | JGI IMG/M metagenome (GOLD analysis project Ga0208824, IMG submission 184447) | Active sludge microbial communities of municipal wastewater-treating anaerobic digesters from Japan - AD_JPNTR3_MetaG (SPAdes) (version 2) | ecosystem: Engineered > Bioreactor > Anaerobic >...
CAGAATAGGATAAATAGAATTGCCAGAATACCGAATATTACCAGGTCAGATTTTGTAAACATATGATTTCTCATTTTCATTATTAAATTATAATAAGCTGTCTGTCAACGGCTGACAATATTTAGTAAAAATTTTAAAATTTATGATTAAAATAAATCTTAATATTTTAATGAGATTATTGCCTAAATTTTCAATGTATCCATAATAATTATATATAATTTTAATGTCATCATATAAGCCAATGTTTACAAAATTATTCAGGACTGAGAGCTAAAAAATCTTGTCAAGAAAAAAAAAATAATATATGCTCTAAAATAAGTTTGATTAATTGAATATATAGGAAGCATTAGGGGTTACCACCATTAAGGCAGGAAGGGGGGGCATACATGAAAGGAAAAGATTTCTTAAAATCAAAATGGATGGAAGAAGCAAAAAAACCTGATGCAGAAAAACAGATTCGACAGAAATTCAACCAATGGTCTCAAAGGGTTCAGAATACAGGTATACTACTCAAAGCTCGAGAGCTGTTGAATTATATAACTTCCGGACAAATATCTGGTATGGATAAATTGGTTGTATTAGCTGCACTGCTGTATATTATCAGTCCAATTGATTTAATACCAGATTTTATTCCTATTGCTGGATGGCTCGATGATATAGGTGTTGGAACTTTCGCACTTTCGTTAATTATGGGCAAACTTTCGGATGCTGATCTCGACAAAACAATAGACTACACCGACCAAAAAAACCCAGCAACTTTTGGAACTAATAGCCTGTTCCTTCAAAGAGATTTATATTATGAAGGACTTTCATACAAGTTGGATGAGTTAAAATCAATAGCAGTGGATTTTGATTCACATGATATGGTCTCCATGGCGGAGAGCATCGAATCTATGATGGATTTACCCTTTTTTAGAGTAATGTTTGTAGGAAAATATAATAGTGGTAAATCAACATTAATTAATGCTTTTTTAGGCAAAGAATTGCTCCCTGTAGAAGCTATACCAACCAAGAGACCAATAACTTATATTTTGGCTGGCAAAGAAGAAAAGTTATACAGCGAAAGCAAACAAGGTGATATTACGATACATGCTTCCTTAGATAACCTTCGTGATAAAAGAAATGAATTAATAATGAATGCGCGCAGAATCAGTCTTTTCCTTCCCACAGATACACTTTCAGATGATTTATGCTTTATTGATACACCAGGTCTTGAAGACCCTAATCAGGATTTTAGCGATATGACAATTCAGGAAGCACCCCTTGCTGATGCCTTAGTGATGGTTATGGATATAGGCTATGCAGAATCAAAAACCGAATATGCATTTCTAAAAGATTTGCTTAGTAATGATCGAGATCGGAAAGTATTTATTGTACTTAACAAATCTGATACACGCACTGCCAATGAAATTAGTAAAATCTTCGATAGACTCAGAAATTTAATGGAAACATTAAATATACCGGAAAATCGTATTTTTGTGCTATCAGCAAAAAAAGCCTGTGAAAAAATATTTTCCAAGAATGAACCACCTAATGATTTTATGATGTTTAAGAATGTTCTTCTGGATTTTCTTAAAAAAGGAAGCAAGGCAGAAAAAGAAAGAATTGTAAGTCAGCAACTCGCAAAATATGCTTCGAGCTTGAAAGATATTTGTAATGCACAAATTGATCTCTCGAAAAAAAGCGCTCAGGAAAAGATGCTGATATTGACAAAATTATCGGAAGAAAAACAAAAAATTGAAACAATGTTGAATAAGGAAAAGCAAAGACTTGAAGATAAAGTTACTCTTATTGAAAATATTTTTTTATCAAACTTTGAAAATTTCTGCAATACATTGAAAACAGATATCCGCCGTAAACTTGATAAATTATCATTGGATGAATTGCGTTCAGATTATGGTATATCTCAATACTTAAAGATGGAAATTCGCAAGTTCATTGAAGACGAGATGAACAAAATTCAAAAAGAATTAAATGAATATACAAAAGATCGTATCACCTCCATACAAATTGAACTTAATAAAATTGATTTCCCTTTATCTTTTGAACATCGAGAATCTTTTATGGAAAAAAATCCTGATCTATTGATAGGAATATCAATAATTGGTATATACCCTTTCTTAAGCTTCTTTACCTTTATAGGGGTTCTAATTGGCACTCTTTTAGGAAGGAGTTATATTGAAAGTATGATTAAGAAAATATATGCTTCAACTGCATATAATAAAATCCGCAAAACCATTGAGATCCAATTGGATGAGCAGTTGGCAAAGTTTAGCGAAAATTTCAAGATCCATGCCCATCAACACTTTGAGACTCTAAAAACCGATGCTGTTGCCAAATTGCGAGAATCTGTATTGGAAACAATCGGACCGGCAATTGTGATTGCTGAATCTGATTTTTCGCAATCAGATGATAAGACAAAAAAAGCTCTTAGCATGCTCCAACGTATTCAAAAAATAATATAGAATTATTACAAAAGAAGGGAGGTTAATAACTATGTTTGAAGATTATGATCGTATGAGGAAAGCAGTATTAGAGTATATGGATCGAATTTGTGAACAGGCACGTGAGGATGGAATAAATCAGATAGCGGATGTTTTGAACATTACTCGTAATAACTTAAAAACTCTCCGTTATACAATAGCTGTAATGGGACATCTGAAAAGGGGTAAATCAACGTTAATCAATGCACTCTTGGGAAGATCAAATGATGATATTTCTCCTATCGCATCCCAAGTCTGTACCAGCACCATTGTTGAGTATATGGATATGGAAAGCATTCAAAAAGAAGAAGAAGGGGCTCTAGTTACATTCAAGAACGGTCAAGAAGTCGAAATACCTATTGAAGATATAAAAGAATATGTTACCGAAAAAGGAAATCCGCAAAACGCAAGAGGTGTTCTCAAAGTATCTGTTTGGGGTGAATTTCCACTACTCAATGAATCTGTTATTTTATTGGATATGCCTGGCAGCGGTACAATTTATGAATATCACGATGCCTTGCTGCAAACATATTTACCGTTATCTGATGCAATTATTTTTATTATTGCTGCCGATCTTCCATTAGAAAATGGGGAAAAAGAGTTACTGAAGGAGCTTAATGACAAAGAAAAAAGAAAGATATTTTTTGTACTAAACAAAGTTGACACAGTTGAAAAAAAGGAAATGCCCGGAATATTAAGTTGGATAAATGAGCAGGTTGCTGAAACCGGCCTAAGATGTGATAAACTTTATAAAATATCGGCAAAGCAGTTATATATGGCACGTAAACAAGGGGCAAGTGAGAAAGAAATCGAAGAGATTCTTGTTTCCTCTGGTATTGCGGAGCTTGAGAAAGACCTCGAAAAGTTTATCAAACAAAATTCCGACAAATCAAAAAATATTATCAATCGGATTATTAGTGCTCTGGAGCAGGCAACAAAATATTGCAATGGCACCCTCAATCTCCTTGACTCAGATATTGCAAAGTTTGATACAGATATCGTTACTCTTGAAAAGGAATTTCAAGAAAAAAAAGAAAAATCCAAAGAATTGATTAACAACATGAATAAATCAATTAGTAACTTTGAAAAAGAATGGAACCACAATGTTGTTCGCTTCTTCAACAGAATTAATAGTAAGATACCTTCTATAACAGATCGTATCAATACACGATTAAAAGATCGAAATCTTATTAACAAAGCATTTCAAGGTTTTTCTTTAAACAAAATTGTTGCCCAGCATGTCCAGGAAGAATTATCTGCTATCGCTATTGATTTGGTAGGACCCCTTGAATCAGCCGCTAAAAAACTTCATGAAGAACTTGGGAACTATGTTGATACTTATGTAAGCAAAAAAGAAATAAGAGATATCATGGGAAAGGCTACTTCCCTTGGTGCTTTAATATTAGGCGGTAGTGGTATTTCTATAGCAGGATCATCTGTTATGACTACAATAAGCAGTATAAGTTCGTCATGGACGGCATTTTCTGCAGCATCGTCTGCTGCTGCAGGTGCTGCAAATCAAGTTGGTTGGATTCAAGGATCTTTGGCAAAGTTAGTGGGCATAGGGGGTTGGGGGACTGGAAAAGCCACCATGGCTGCTAATTTGATGACAGCAAAATCAACTGCTTTGAACACAGCAATTCATTCAAGTATAAGCGGACTAGTCACAATTGGTCTCGTTGCAGCCAGCCTCTATATCGGAAAAAACATCCTTGAAATAAGCCTTGACTCCATAAATGAATCAAAACTTAATACTATAGTTAGTGAGTCAATAACAGAAACTGGCAATGCCTTAAAGAAAAACCTTGATGTCCAGAAACAAATGATTATTGATGACTATAAAAATATAATCGGTGAACTTATTCAATCTACGGAAGAACAGATTGAGCAGATAAAAGAGTCTATTGAAAAACAGGACCCTCAACTAAAGATAAAGCTTGAAGGGAAAAGAATACAACTAACTAAATTACATCAAGAAGGTGAGACTCTAAGACATTCATTAAAAGCTTTATATCCACACGCTGGATAGTATATATAATATGATGGAGGTATATATGTTGGATAAGTACAATGCCACTCAACTCTTACATGTTATGGTAGAAAGCTCACTCAAGCATATCAGAGATGAAAAATCTATACCAAAAGCCATAGAAAAAAATCTCGAAAGTTGCAGTCGTTATTTGAAGACAATGGTAAGCCTCAAAGACCAGGGCACGGCTCGGAAAATAGGAGTTTTTGGCCCGCGTAAGCGGGGTAAGTCGAAATTGTTGAACGTCTTGTTGGGTGTTGAAATACTGCCGGTAGATGTAACGCCGATGACCAGAACCGTGGTTGAAATTAAACAAGATCTTAATGTAGAAAATTGGGAAGTGATAATTTCAAATAGAGATGGAACAATTTTATATCCTGACAAACTTACATCACCAGAGCAGGTATGTAAAAAAATTAAACAGGTTGGAACTCGGCAGGCTACTTCGGAATTAGCAGAAATCATAGAGGTAAAATCTGCATTTCCAGACTGCAAAATATTGGAAAAAGGCGGCATCCTTGTCGACACACCAGGCGCAGAAGCTTCTTTTGGAGAAGTTGAGAATGAGAAGGGTGAAATATCCAAAAAAAGTAAAAGCGATGAAGCATTAAAAGAGGATACAGAAAGGGCATTGGATATTTTGAATAATGTTCATGTCGTAATTTTTTGTGCACGTGCTAATTGCATTGGATCAGACTCAGAAGCAACATTCTTTAAAGAATGCCTTGCACATTTAAGGCCCCTAAATGTTGTTACTTTTTTAGATAATTGGGAAGATGAAGATGACCCTTTGGAACATGCAGTGGAAAAATATGGTTTTCCATTTGATAGAACCCTTTGCGTCTCTGCAAAATGGGCAGAGGAAGCCAAAAAAGAAAAGGACGATAACAAACTTAAAAAAAGCAACATCAAAGAATTGGAAAGCAGGATTATAAAGGAAATAGAAGAGTTTGAACCAGAGCGCGGTATTATAACCACTCTTAAACACTACGTTAAGATATTGGACAAATTTTCAGTTGAAAACATCTATCTTCTTCCCGACAAGATATATGTGGAAAACTTTCAAAACTGTCTAAAAGAGATTGATGAACAATGGGCAAAAGATGTTTTGGAAGTGCTATACAAAGGAGTTATTTTAAAGATGCAATAGCATAAAATAAGGAGGATGGTATGGAAATTATAACTTTAATATTGCTTGGAGGAGTTGGGTTTACTGCATATAAACTTTTTAAAGAAAAAAAAAAAAAAGAACAATAGGTAATACTATTGATAATGGAAAAAAAGTTGTTGAAGAAGTTTACGACACTGTTGGCGAGAAAATAAAAGAAATAAAAGAAACATTACTTTCAACTTCTGGGTCTTATATATTTATCGGCCCCCCAGAATCAGGGAAAACTGTGTTTTTCATAACAATGGTAGATAGATTGTTAAGGCTTCAAATAGAGAAAGACATGCCTTATGAAATGACATTCAGGACAAAAGAAACGGAAGATTTCATTACACAAATGATAAACGAAATGGCAAAATCCAAATGGCCTTTAAAAACAGCAAAAGGGAATATCTATGAGGTTGATATAACAACCAGAAATGTTCTTTTTATGAAAAGTAATGGAATTCTCTCCTTTCATGACTACGGCGGTGAAGTTTTTTTAGATGCCTTTTCCGGTCCTGAGATTGGTAGTGAATCGAAGTTTAAAGAAGAGGCAGAAGCGATGAAAGTAGAAATAAAACAAGCAAAAGGGATATTTTTGGTCATTGACACTGTAGAGTTATATAATAATATGCAAGAAGAAAAATTGCTTAATTGCCTTTTTTATCTATCAGATTTTCTAAAAAAAGAAAGAAATAAAAACATGAGACTGGCTGTCATTTTCACTAAATCAGACCAATTTATAGAAAAAGATTCGTTATTTAATCCCGAGTCTATATTTAAAGAAAAATATCCAAATGCTTATGTCAATTTTAAGAATCGTAATACAAGATATTTTTTTGTTACTGCAATAAAAGAACCTATAATAATTGATGGCAAATATATGCCCCCAAAAAATTATAAAAGCACCGATTCGGTCAACATACTTGAAGCAGCAAAATGGATGCTTGAAATAAATGATTAAACATTTTGAATAAATTTGTAGGAGATGTTTTATTAAATGTCAAATAAAATTCAAATACCTTTTCTTGTCTGGGGCGGTAATAGAAATTTGAATATAGAGATTAACAATAAATATCTTGGAAAAAAAGAGATAGAATCTTTTTTGGAATGGTCAAAAAAATGGGGAGATAATCCAAAATTCGGGAATTTTATTGAAAGCGGTGGTGTTTCATGGTTAAATACTCCTATACCTAATTCTGAGTATAGACTTCACATTCATCCATTTTTTGTCCAAAGAGATCACGAAAGGCCTGCTTTTTATTTCGTAGGTTTCTTTTTCACAAAAGATAATCTTTCTAAGTTTTCTAATTTTTTTTCTTTAATCGATGCTTTGCAATCAAGAGAACTTAATGATATTATTAGACTTGCTTCTGATACAATTATAATTGAAGTTAATAATGACAATAATAATTTAAATGAATTTAATAATGACAAATCTGAAAGCCTAAAAGGGCGAGTTTTCAAGGGAGATTATTTAAAACTGAAGGATGAATTGAAGGATTATCTAAATACAAAAATAATGGATTGGTTTGAAGAGATTGCAATTGCCTGTAATCCACCTGACGAGGATGAAAGATTATCAACACTAATAATAACTGATAAATTTTATCACCAAGGATTGAGAATTATTAAAAATGAACCTCGTATGGAAAGACCAGTACAGATAAAAAATAACTTATCAGATAAACAAGAAAATAAAAAAAATATAGCAGAAAAAAAAGGAAAAAGACAGCGAATGCAACCTTTTTTATTAACTATTTTAATTGCTCTTACTATCTTGATTTTCTACGGATATAAATATTATAACAAAAATAATGAATACAATATGCTAAGTTTATTTCTATCTAACTGCCCGAAACATGTATCAAGCTTGACACTAAGTTTCGGTCAAATTGAAACCTTAATTGGTGAAAAGCTACCTCAAGAATCAAATCAACCTCAGTGGTGGGATGATTCAGAAAGAAAACAAAACACGCCTCAAGCAAAAGCTTGGCTTTGTTCTGGTTTTAAAGTGAATAAAATAAATATTTTAGAGAGATGGGTTGAATTTATAAGAATCGATAAAATAAATTAATAGCAGGAGGGTTAAAATGAATAAAAAGATATTAACGGCAGCATTATTATGTGTGATTTTTTGTATTGCCTCTTGCGGTCCAGATACTAAAGCAATTTGTGATAAAGCAACTCAAGAACTCAAAGCATCAGAAGATGTAAAGGCACAAGCACAAAAAGAACTAGAAGAAGCGAAAAAAAGAAATAAAGTCTTGGGAATTCCAAATATATTTGATTCCAAAGAGGTTAAGGAAGCTAAAGCGAAGTTAGCTAATGCAGAACTTTTATATAAAGAAAACCTTAAAAAAACAGCTGAAGTGTGTAAATAATAAGAACTATAAGATATGTTCATTAAATGACTGTAAGCGAGTCAAAGGTTTGAAGTGTAAAAAAGTGGGAGATGGTCAAGTCTTTTTTGACAGCCTCCATCATTTTTTAAGTGGTTTTGCCGCTCATACTGCATCCTTAATCTTTGGTAATGTTTCATAGTATACTTCATCCGGTGTTTTCTCATTTAAGCCCTGATGGGGCCTCCATGTATTGTATTTATCAATAAAGCGTGTAATCTCTATTAATCGTAAAATACATTTGACCCCTTTTCGTCATTTAAAACTGACCCCCGATGCTGTATAATCTTTTCTGTAAATTCAATAAAGGGTATAATTCTCAATGGAATAAAAAAACCCTAAATGGGAGAAAGGAGAACTATACCCTATGAAAAAAAGTGTATCAAAAAAGACAAAGGATGTCATTGAAAAAGAATTGGAACGGATAAACCACATGAACTCACTTATGGAAATAACAAGGGCAGGGGCAAGGATGATGCTCCAGATTGCCATAGAGGAGGAACTAACGGCCTTTCTTGAAAGAGACTACTATGAGAGGATAAAAAATAATACCAACAGGGGATACAGAAGCGGATACAAACCAAGAACCATAAAGACAGGCTCAGGTGATATAACAATAAATATGCCCCAGGTGAGAAATACAGAGAGCCCCTTTCATTCAAGGCTTCTACCTCCATATACCACAAGGATGAAAGAGATAGATAATGTAATCCCCCTTCTCTATATGCATGGTCTATCCACAAGAAAGGTAAAAAAGGCAGTGTCAAAGGTATTGGGTAAAAAGGGATTATCCCATGGTAATGTATCAAGGATAAGTAAAAAGATTGTAGATGAATTCAATAAATGGAAATATAGAGACCTCTCAAACACATCTGTCATGTATCTTGTCCTTGATGGCATAAGGCTCGGTATAAGAAGAAATACAAAAGAGAAAGAGGCAATACTTGTTGCATGGGCATTCTTAGAGGACGGCAAAAGAGAGCTCATAAGTGTATCCCTTGGAAATCAGGAATCATATGCTGCATGGAAATCATTTCTTGATGACATGATAACAAGGGGCATGAATGAACCACTCTTAATTGTCATAGATGGGTGTCCTGGGCTTATAAAAGCAGTAAATGAATCTTTCCCAAACTCAGATGTCCAAAGGTGCACAAAGCATAAAACAGAGAATGTCCTTAACAAGGTGTTAAAATCAGACAAAGACAAAGTCCATGACGATCTAAGAAGGATATTCTATGCACCTACATATGGTCATGCTCAAGAGGCAATTGAAACCTTTAAAAGACACTGGGGTAAAAAATACCCATCTGCCCTTGAATGCCTGCTTACTGATATAGAATTATGTCTTACCTATTATAGATACCCATATGCCCACTGGAAGAGGATAAGGACAACCAACTGTGCTGAAAGGAGCTTCCTTGAGGTGAAAAGGAGAACAAAGACAGCTTTAAGATTCCAGAAAGAGGAAAGGGGCCTCACTATGGTATGGTGGCAGCTAAATGAACTTAGCTGGTATGGTGTTGCTATGAATAAAGAGACAAGGCGTATCATTGATAACATAAAGGCGGAGAAATATAAGAATGCAGCATAAAACAATAATAGGAGAAACCGTTGAGATTAAATCCTTTGGAGAAATTTACAGAAAATTGTTGACAACATCGTTGACTATTAACAGTATACAAAAATGCTCACAAGAAATTTTTGGATTTTGTTTAATTGATAAAAGACAAACTAACACCTTTTTTCTGTTGACTTGTCTGAAACATTACAAGATGTCAGATCTTGAACTGTCTCTTGAGAACAGGACAACAAAGGTCATAATCAACACTGATGCAATAATAGAAATGTA
>Ga0208824_1003896_pt1 | contig 9906 bp, 9 predicted proteins | sample AD_JPNTR3_MetaG_FD_184447 | JGI IMG/M metagenome (GOLD analysis project Ga0208824, IMG submission 184447) | Active sludge microbial communities of municipal wastewater-treating anaerobic digesters from Japan - AD_JPNTR3_MetaG (SPAdes) (version 2) | ecosystem: Engineered > Bioreactor > Anaerobic >...
AAAAGTAAACAGGAAAACTCCTCCAGAAAAGATAGTTAGTTTCACATTAGTTTCACAATTAATTAAAATTTAAGGAGGATTTAAAATGTTTAATCTAAAGAGTAAACTCTCTCTCTCGAGAGGGAAGGACTGCTAATTCAAAGAAGTCAAAATCTTTAAAGCTCTTAAGCTTAATCGTTGTGCTTCTTCTTCTCTTTATGGAATTTCCTTCTAATCTAAAATCTAAAAGTTCATTCAAATCAAGCTCAGTTTATGGTTATGTTAGTGAAACCATGTTTGAACCATTAAATGCATTACTTCTAACTGATACTACGGAAGCTTTTATCCCTTTTGTTGCTGGATGGGTCACAGATGAAAAAGACGAAGGGGGAAACTATTTAACAAAGGACTTTGAAAAGATAGATATCTATAAAATTGATGGCGAAGAAAAGATTTATGTGAAAACAATTCAAATTGGTGCAACATTAGAATCATCTTACAATATTTCTTACAACGATTATTCAGGTAATGATTGGAGAATACTAAAAGTTGAACCAGAACTAAAGCAAGATAATGAAGGCAACTACTACATCTGCTATAATAATACCCTAAAACAAGCAATAGGATTTGCTCAAGGTGATCCACCTCCTTCTTGGGGTATAATCACTGGAATAGGAAGTAAAATCTACGATTCTCAAAATGCACAGGGTTGTATGAATGTTGAGATAAATTTACCTGATGTATGGGAAAACCCTATTAAAGGTAATGATTATGTTTTAATATTTGAAGCACACTTTGAAGAATTACCACCAATTGAAAGAGTTGTAACACTCTACTACAGAGATGGATATAATGAAATCTTCCCACTTGGTGAATGGTATAAAGGAGATGGACATATACATTCTTACTATGATGGAAGAGGACAACACGCTGACAAAAAAATTGGTCATAGCAGTATAAATGATACTGAAAAGATAAAAATGAGCACTATTGCTCATTTTAAAAGAGTTGTTCAAAAATTTAGATGGCTTATAATGAGTACTCATGCTGACTTCTTCTGGCCTCGACAATCTCACTGTGGTCGCTACGAGATTCCTGATGAGGAAACCAACTATACTCAATATAAAGGAGCTGTTAATACAGCTCAGACTGTAGAAAGACAAGAAGAGGGAGGACAAAATGTTTCTAAATTTAAAGTTGTTCCAGCAGAAGAATTAACACTCTGTTGGGGAGTAGGTGCAACTGATTGTAGTGGCCCCGAACCCTGTTATTGCTGCAGTGGTTCCTCTGCTGCCCCTGATATTCTTAACTACCGAGGGTTTGCAGATACTGAACAGCATTTAGTTAGATATTCTAATCAAAGTATAAATAAAACAAATTTTATAAGTGGAATCATTCCAGAAACATGTGCTAAAGATCATGGTAGTACTATTGGACCAAGAGGATGGTCAATTATTGCTCACCCATCCTTTTCTCTTACAAAAAATGAGTGGAATTACACTTGGAATCTTCATCCTATCCCAAGTGTAATAAGGAGCTTTGGTGATGATGATCAAAGCAATGATGGTTTGGGGATAATGGGAGTTGAAATTTTTAATGAATCGGTTAACAGATGGTCTGGTCACAAGGGAAGCATGTGGGAGATATGGCATAATTATTTATACACTGATATATTCTATACTTTCCTTCGATGGAATAATGATTCAGTTATTCCTGGTTCTGAAGATTATGCTAATAACTTTGTAGTTGCAGTAGGTAATTCAGATTGTCATGATGCCTGGTGGTATAGAGTAGAAGATATTGTTGCATTAATATCAGCAGATTCAAGTGGACTTCTTACTATACCAGATAAAGAAGAAAGAGAAGTTCCAAATTTTGAATTCTACTTAATGTCTCGCTTTGAGCCAGTTTACGGAACATCCTGTACTTTTGTTAATATTCCAGGATTTGATGGAACAGATGATATGCTAATTAGATCTCTTAGAGGATGCGGAAAAGAACATAAAGGAATTACTGTTTCTGAAGCAGGAGGTTGGGGAACATTTACTGCTGGTGGAATAATAAGTGGAGGAAAGACTGAAGTTTCTCCTGCTGGTATCGATATTTCGCTTTTCGCAAAATCTGCTCTTAAAAGTGGTGGATCTGTTGTTGGTTATACAATTTATGGAAAATCGGATTCAGGACTAGATGATGGACCTCCATGGAAACCAAGAGTTATAAAATATGAGGAATTTCTCACTCCTGGATTACCTGAACTTAACGAAACAGTCCATATTGCACAGAATGAGCTATATTCTGAGGACTATATTGTTGTGGAATTTGTATTCAGGGATATTTTTGATTATAGAGATGAGGGTTCTTCGGCTCCTTCCTATCACGGCGCATTTGCCAATCCAGTATTTATTTCTGGTGGAATAAAATAGAAAAGCAGTAAGCCGATAATTGAAGAGTCTATAAGCAAATATGAGTGATTTAGTAAATAAAAAAGATAAACCCTTCGTTTCTTTAGGAAAAATTATTCTTATTGGTGGAGTTTCTATAGTAGTTTTGCAAACAGCTGCACATCTACTTTTATTATCTCCTTTTTTGGAAATCTTCCCTTATAAGTCGCATTTGAGCTTAATTTTCAGTAATATTAGCTCTTTTCCACCCTTTCATTTGTACCGTTTCTTTTATTTTACTATTGCTCTCGTCTTTTTTATCCCCATACTCTATATTTTTCTCATCTCACTTCTAAAACGAGGAAGAAAGGATACTTTAATAAGAGTTTTTACTATTCTTTTTGTCGTAGCTTTGGTGATAGGCTTACTTAGAGCAATATGCTACACTTGGGACGATTTTAACCAGTGTTTTTTACTTAATATTGCTCCAAAAACGAGAGGATTAGATACTTTGACTTTTCTATCTGGATTTCTTCAGTTAGCCTTATGGATGGTTTTTATGATGTTTTGCCCTTATTCTGACAAGATTAGAAGCGTGAGACTCCTTTTTTATTCACAATGTTGGATTGTATTTTTTTGGTTAATAACTCTACCTATAGCTATCTCTGTTTTTGAATATATTTCAAAGAACACTTCGGTTCTTTATCTTATTTTTTCACTAATTGCTTTAGTAATATGTCAAATGATTGCTATTCTTCAGGCATACATAATAAGTAAAGATAAAGATTATGTAGAGACTTACTTAAAATTTGATACAAAGAAAATAATGAACCAATTGTTAGCTTGTTTATTAATTCTTCTTTCTATCCCAACTGTTCTTTATTATGCTTCATATCCGAAATCTTTTAATGAGGTGAATTTAAAATTGAATGCACAAAGGGATGGCAATGATCTTGTAATCAAAGTAAAAACTAATTTAGTCAACGGAGCTTTAATCTCTTATACGTTATCTAATATGCCTTATGAAAGAGCAATTGGAGAGCTCATAGTAAATAATGGAGAGTGCGAAACCAGGATATTAAACATACCTAAGGATCCTATTAAGGTAAGAATAGTTTTTAGTGTAGGAGGTAAAGAAACAAAGCAACCTAAACATATAATAGATAAATATGGTTACTTTGGTGAAAGAATTAAGAAAAAAGAAAAAAAGGGGGATACAACCGTTGGTTATACTGTAGTTGAAGCATTAACAATAGTCTACTGAGGATGAAATTATAACTTACCATTATCAGGGAGGAACTATATCAAAAGAGGTTCACAAAGATAAAGTAACTGGAGAAGTAATTAAAACTATAAGATACATCCCTTATGGAATTAAGATAGAGTAGGAAGGAACTGAAACAATTTATTTCTATGTTACTGATATGAGAGGCTCAGTAATAGCTTTAACAGATGAAGATGGATATCTCGTTGAAACCTACTCTTATGACCCATTTGGAAATCTATCGTCCACACCAACAATCTATAATCCCAAGCTATATATTGGTATAGATGATGTCTTGTATGATACAGAAACTGATTTATACTATATGCATGCAAGGTATTATGACCCAGAAGCTGGTAGGTTCATAATGAAAGACCCAGTAGAAGGAAGCTTAGGTAATCCAATTACTCAAAACTCATATATCTATTGTGCTAATGACCCAGTTAATAAGATAGATCCAGCTGGAACTACACCGCAGAATACAGGGCTTCCACCAAGATATGAAAATGAACCACAAGCAGTTAAATGGGCAGGCTCAAATAGAACTGCATTCTGTTTACCAAATGACCCTAATTATATGGAAAATGAAGCTTATCATACTTTCACAATTTGGGATCTATATCCTAACAATGGGTGTATGTCCGGTGGTAACATCATATGGCTTAGTCTACCGGGAATAGCAAGTGCAATGGATACATTTGATAGCTGTGATAGATTCTTTGATAGAGGAAAAGTCACAATGGGTGAATATGTTATAACATATGGTTGGGATCTTGATGGTAATCCATATGTTAAGGTTAAACCTAAAAAAGACGGAAATGGAAATAAAGAAACCGCTGAAGCAATTGAGAAAGGGATGAATGATGCTCTTAAGGATCTATATAATGAAAAATATTTTAATTTCAATTCATTAGGAAGTTTAGTTAATGATGTAGCTTCTTTTATGGGCTCAGGTGGATGGGGAGAACTTGCAAATGTTAATAAAGCCTTTAAAGATCCATATAATGCTTTTTATCATTCTACAGTAGGTGCAGCTATTGCAAGTGAAATGGGTTCAATTGAAATATTTGGAAAAAAATGGTCCGAGACAGAGCTTAGCAAGAAAGAATTTAGTAAATCAGGCAGAAACTGGACCGAGAAAGACCTAAAAATACTCATAGGTACTGCAGTGAGTTTTGAGAATAAAAATTGGAATACTCAACTTGGCTTTTACTATTCAACTGACGTTTGGGGCCAAACAACTCTTGGATTAGTAGATGTTGCAAATTTAATATTTTCAACTATGCGTTGGGAGTCAAGTTTTAATCCTGAAGCTATTAACTATGGTAGCAATGATGTAGGTTTAATGCAGTTGCATAAAGACCGTAAGCCAGGCGAAAATGAAGAAGATTATAGAACAAGAATGGAAGAAGAAGGATAGTTTAACCCTTTCAAAAATGTAATGTGGGGAGTTGGAGGGATGTTTAATAACTTGAAAACAAGTTCTTCTTGGCCTTCTGCGACAGGAGGCCCTCCTACTCAATATGAATGGATGCAGGCAAATTATGCATATCAAGGTGCAGGTGGTAATAGAGACACGGTTTGGGCAGACTTACAAAGGTTAAGTAGTAGCAAGATAATTTGGGACTATAACTCTAATGCTCCCAAATATTTTTGGGCTGAGGTGCACGAAACGGGAGGAAGAGGACCGTATACACGGCATAGAAAGGAGGAGATTCCATATCCACCATAAAAGGTGAATCATAGGAGGCAATTACTATGAAAAATAGTAAAAGTAAATTCTTAATAATTAAATTAATTCTTGTTTTATTACTTATTATATCTTTTAGCGGCATGAGCGGATGTGGGCAAACAAAAGAAACAAAACAATCACAGATTACTGAAACACACAAAAATGAGAAAAATAGACTTACCCAGGAATTGCCTTTAAACAAAGAAATCCTTCAAGACAAATCTGTTTTTTATAAATGTGACCTTCAAAGAACAGGAGTATTTGAAGGAGAAAATCCTAAACTAAAAGGAGAAGTCTTATGGAATCTTGAAATAAAGGAAAAGTTCAGCGAAAAAGGAATGGGTATTGAACCACGTTCTTCACCTATAATCTTTGAAGATTTCCTATATATAGGAAATATAGACCATAATATGTATGCAATTGATGCTAATACAGGTAAGCTTAATTGGAGTTTCAAGACAGGTGGACCTATTATTTCTTCTGCTGCTCTCTGGAATAGGACTCTATACTTTGGAAGTGAAGATGGATTCTTTTATGCAGTTAATATTGATACTCAAAAATTAAGATGGAAATATAGAACAGATGGTCCAATATATTCTTCTCCTGCTATAGCTGAAAAAATGGTTTTCTTTGGAAGCACAGATGGAACTTTTTATGCATTAGATGCACTAACTGGAGAAGAGAAATGGAAGTTTGATACAAAACAATCAATTTCTTGCAATCCTGCTATTCGCAATAACAGAATTTATTTTGTATCAAACCCGGAGGAAAGAGCAGGTAGTTCTAAAGAAGATAATTTACCAAAAATTCTTGCCTTGGATCTAATAACTGGAGCGAAAATATGGTGTCTTGAAGTTGATAAAAAGAGCCATCTTGATAATTTTTGTATTAAGGGTAATTATATGTTTGTCGGATTTTATAGTCTTTTACTTGCTTCTCATCGTGCCGACTGCCAAGGGATTGTCGCTGTACACACAGGAAGTGAGACAGAAACTTCTCCTCCCAAAGCTACATTCTTATGGTTTTTCCCATCTCTCAGTTCTGGTAGTATAGTTGAACCTTCCTGTAATGCTGATACACTTTGCTTTAGCGCTGGTAATGTATATGCTGTTAATATTGGCGATACTCGTAAGATTGGTGAAAGATACCAGGACTATATTTCAATCTATGAGTATATGTGGGAATACAAAGTTAAAGCGCACTCTAGAGCGGAATCTGTTCTGGACCAAGCTAATGCGCCACCAGCATTTAGTGGTGATGGAAATGTAGTCTACTTTGGAGATAACCATGGTTATCTCCATGCTGTTGAAACAGATACTGGCAAAGAAATACTTCTATATAAGCCACCTTTATTAATTCCATATAGTGATATTCTAAGTGAGTTTAGGTCTATTACGAGTTTTCCAGTATTATATAAAGGTAAGGTGTATATATATTTATGTGGAGGATATACAGAATATGAAAATAGAAATGAGAAACAATTTGGAGTATTATATTGCATCCAGTAAAAAATAAAAGCAAAACACTGCTTTTATGCTAATATGGTGACATCGCAGAAACCTACTCTTATGACCAATTTGGAAATATATTACAAAACTCAGCTATTTATGTAATCCAAAGCTCTTTATTGGTAGATTATTGGTAGTGATGATATCCTGTATGATAATGAAACCTCCCTCTACTATATGCATGCAAGGTATTATGACCCAGAAGCTGGTAGATTCATAATGAAAGACCCAGTAGAAGGAAGCTTAGGTAATCCAATTACTCAAAACTCATATATTTATTGTGCTAATGACCCAATAAATAAGATAGACCCAGCTGGAACTACACCACAAAACACAGGGCTTCCACCAAGATATGAAAATGAACCACAGGCAGTTAAATGGGCAGGCTCTAATAGAACTGCATTTTGTACACCACCTATAGCTAATCCTGCTGATCTTCTAAACGGTCCAATAGGTCCAGTAGCAAGTGGACAAGAACAAGGAATTAAACTCTGGAGTCCAGAAGATGGATATGGTAACGATGTTTGGCTAAAAGGTGATGCAATGGATACATTTGTTAGCTGTAATCTTAGAAATCCTTTAGATAAAATGGTAAAAGGATATGGTTTTGAAATAATTGAAGTAGATGGCGAGAAATACATAGTTGCTTATGGAGAAGATCAAAATGGATTCCCAATTACTACTGTTAGAACTTTAGATGGTAAAAAAAACACCTGAATCAGAAGTAATTGAAACAGCAATAAACCAGGCATTATGGGAAATTAGCTGTGATACTGATTATTTTGTTTCAGGCAATATGATTACACAATTGGGAAAGCTAATTAATGATATGGCATCTTTTACTAATCAAAAAAGACCAGGCGGTGGTAATACATTTGATGCTTGGGCGAGAATGACTGGAAGACAAGGAAATTATATAAGTGATTTCTTTTATCATGCAACAAGAGGTGCAGCAATAGGTGAATTATCTCAACATACAGATCATTCAGAATTTGATGAAAATTATATAGATACTTATAAAGAAAAGAAATATATAATAAATTTAATGGTCGAAATAAAGATGATTCGGGTATACCAGATCAAGATTTAAGGGGAAAGGTAGATGATAAAACATTTAACCAATATAATACTGAAATTGGTTTTTGGGTTAGCTTCTATGATAGAAAGTGTGGATTAAATATGGGTTTTACAGGTGACGATAATCATTTAGGTTTAGTAGATGTTGCAAATCTTATGAAAGCTCTTATTAAACAGGTATCATCTTTTGGAATGCTGGATAACGGAAAACCTAAAAATCATAATCCAGGCTGGGGATTAACAGCAGTTACAACAGATTGTTCACCAGCTCTTAGAGAATTTACGGGTTTAACTTTCGAAAAAGTAGGTATTATGCAAGATTCGTGGCAAATTATCGGTGCAGGTATGGGTCATTTAATGGGTAAAATGAAAAAACTTGATAGTTACCCTGATAGTTTTGGTGTTAATCCCAGCATTGATCAATGGTACAAAGCAATAAAAAACTATAATGGAAATAAAATAAGCGGATTTCGAGATTTTTATCAGGAAGTTGTTTGGGAAAGATTTTTAATATATAGGGGGAGGTAATAATATGCAATTAAATACAAAGAGCTACTTAAAATTATTTTCATTAATCATAATTGTATTTTTCATCGCTTCCTGTAAGCTCAGCAATAATAAGGTTATTAATGTTGAAATGAAGAAAAATTATCTCAATTTTTCTTCATTGCCTGATTTATTTGAAGAAGATGTTATTTTTACTTCTGCAATTAATAGAAATAAAATTTATATTGCTACAATACCAAGACAGATAGGTATGAAAGAACCTGACATATGCAATTTCTTTGCTTATGACTTAGTAACGGGAAAAACAATATGGATGAATAAATATAAAAATAATTCAAAATTCTTCTCCCCAGATATAGAAATATTGTTTGAAAAAGACAAGCTCTATGCATCTACAACTGAATCAATAAAAAATAAAGGTGTAATTGATTTTATAGATTTCATAACCTGTTTTAATTCAATTGATGGCAAGGAAATATTTAAGACTCCAATCGATATTACGAACAAACCATCAATTTATTTGGATTACCTGATAGTTGGCAGTCAGATAAGAGATAAAACAAACCAGGGTAAAGACTTCAGCTTTAACATGATCAATTCTCTTTCAGGTAAAGTAGAATTCAGTTACAAAATAAACAGTAAATGGACAGGTGCTCCCGCAATATATAAGAATTTTTGTGCAATTGTTACTGATGACAGGAGCGTTTATTTTTTTGATCTTGAGAAAAGGAGATTTATTTCAAAACAAACAAACAGATCATTGGATTGTGATCCTTTTCCTTATGACAGTTCACCAGTTGTTTTCAATGATCTTGTTTTTTCAATCAATGGAAATGATGGGTTAGTGTTGGTAGCTTATTATATTGAAACTGGTAATATTGCATGGAGTAGAGATAGATTTACCCTTGATAACAAAGAATATGATTTATCTTGCGAACAACCCTTCGTATATAAAGATTCGTTGATTTGTCATGCAAATATTCCCAGTAATATTCTTCTTTGGATTGATCCCAAATCAGGTATACTAAAGAAAACATCAAAAATAACATACCCAAATTTTGAAAATATGATTATAACAAGCGGATATTACAGGTCATTATTAGATGGTAACAAGCTTTATTTATTTGATGATTACGGAAATAATTTCCCTGATATTCCTATTATCAAAGATGATGTATTTGGTTATCCCAACACACTTTTCTGTTTTAATCTGGATGATGATCATTTAGAATTTATAACTGAGATAGCAGTTGATGGCTATTATTACAACATAAAATCAGTAGATAAAGATACATTATATCTTGAAACTACCTCTTGTCTTTATCTGATTGATAAATTCAACGGTAATTATAAGGATTTTCTATTTTTTAAGGATGGAAAAGTCATATCCAAATATGATGAAATAATGAAATACAGCAAAAAGAAACTAAGCGAGAAAGCAAAATGATGATTTTAAAT
>Ga0208824_1003902_pt1 | contig 9893 bp, 9 predicted proteins | sample AD_JPNTR3_MetaG_FD_184447 | JGI IMG/M metagenome (GOLD analysis project Ga0208824, IMG submission 184447) | Active sludge microbial communities of municipal wastewater-treating anaerobic digesters from Japan - AD_JPNTR3_MetaG (SPAdes) (version 2) | ecosystem: Engineered > Bioreactor > Anaerobic >...
GTCTACGTCTTCTTGAGGTTGTTCTTTCTTATCTTCTACAGGTAGTTTAGAAAGAGATTGGAGTAACTCGGCGTCAATATCTTCCTGTTCTTCTTCCTTCTTATTCTCGATGGGTAACTTTGACAAAGACTGCAATAGTTCAGCGTCTATATCTTCTTGTTCTGGCTCTTCCTTCTGCTCCACAGGTAGTTTAGATAGAGATTGGAGTAATTCAGCGTCTATGTCTGGTTCTTCTGCTTCTTTCTTTTCCGTAGGAGGTATTTGAGATAGTGCTTTGATAAGTTCAGCGTCTACATCTTCACTTTGCGTTTCATCTTTTTTTTCTTTAGGTTCGGGGGTAGGGATTTTAGATAGTTTTTCTAACAGTTCGGCGTCTACATCTTCTTCTGTTTTATCGCTTATGTTTTCAGGAATGGGTAGTTTAGAGAGAGATTCTAACAGTTCGGCGTCTACATCCTGTTCTTGCGGGTCTTCCTTCTTTTCGACTGGGATCTTTGATAATTTTTCTAATAGTTCGGTATCGATGTCTTCTTGTGATTGTTCTTGTTTTTGTTCGACTGGTAATTGTGATAGAGACTTTAACAGTTCCTCATCAATATCTTCTTCTGTTTCCTCACTTTTTTTTTCAGGAGCAGGAAGTTTAGACAACGCCTGTAATAATTCGGTGTCTACGTCTTCCTGCTCCTGTGGTTCTTTTTCCTCTACTGGAAGCTTGGATAATGACTCCAGTAGTTCGGCATCTATGTCTTTTGTTCCCTCACCTTTTTTTTCAGGAGCAGGAAGTTTAGACAACGCCTGTAATAATTCGGTGTCTACGTCTTCCTGCTCCTCCTGTTTCTTCTCGCTTACAGGAATCTGCGATAAAGTTCGTGCCAGTTCCGCATCTATGTCTTCCCGCTCTTCTTGCTTTCTTTCGCTTATGGGTATTTTAGAGAGTGATTCAGCCAGTTCGGCGTTGATGTCTTCAACTTCCTTATCCTTTTCGGATTTTTCTGGGGTAGGAAGTTTAGATAGTGTTTGAGACAATTCGGCGTCTACATCCTCTGCCTTATCACTCTCTTTAGGCTTTTCTGGGACAGGCATTTGTGATAAGGTTCGTACCAGTTCTGCATCAATATCAACTGTTACATTCTCCGCAGTCCCTTCTTTTTTCTCTTCTATCTCACTTGTCTTCTTACTTTCCTGCTTGCTCACTTATTCCTCCACTCCACGGAGTCTTAAGTTTCCTCAACACGGCCGACATCATCCTGTGATACTTTTTCATCCCCGCATCGTAAAGGAGGAAATACCTCTCTGCCGATATCTCTTTTCCAAGCATGCGAAAATATAAACTGCACATGTAGTAGGCTAACAAATGGGACATGGCATGAGGAAGCGGAATAGAGTCAGAAAGAGAAGTCAAAACCGGAGAACGGGGAATAAAAGGTACAGTAATCGTGCCGTCAGTATCAGGAATGGGATTGAGAAGAAGCTGAATCTGAGGCGTGTACGGTACATACTCAACAATGAAATAATCCGTTGAGTCATCGGTAAAGATATAAGTAGGAGGTGTCTCTTCATACGGAGATTCAAGTATCAACTCCATGTACGAGAAGTCAGTGATATACTCAATAGTAAAAGTAGTCGGAGTAGAAGGAGTAGATGAAATGGGAAAGAAATCAGGATATTGTCTGTATATGAGCTTGTGTGTGGAAATTCCATCGTCAAAGTACACACACGGGTCGTTCTTCTCTTCATCCCTCATAGCTATGCTCATAAAGTTGGCCGGCAGGTCGTATCGGTAAGTTCCAGCAGTAACATAAACAGTCGTGGACGAGACCATCAAGGAGCTGTTCAGATATATGTCCTTGACTGCCATGTTGAGAAACTTCAAGGATATTTCATTACTTACAAGAGAAGACGCATCCGTCTCTTTCAGCAGAGCATAGGATACATTCATCACTTCCTGCACAGTAGCCATAATGAACATCCTTCAATCAGTCAGAAAGTCCGGCCCATACCACCTTCGGTTTCCTCAGCGACGTGCTCAAATTGCCCGTGTATTTGCGAAGGAAAGCATCATACATCACAAAGAACCTGTCTCCTGCTCCCGGATCTCTGTCACGGTACTTGTACAGCCAACAAATGTAGTATGCAAGGGGAAGGGTCAAGTTGTGTGGGAGAGGAATAGTGGCAGAAGTAGAAGTAAGAACAGGAGATTCTGGTATATAAATAAGACTGATAGTACCGTTGGCATTAGGTGTCGGGTCAAGAAGCAGAGACATATAGGGACTTGATGGGTTATACTGTATCGTGAAGTATTGGGGTGTTCCTGAAGATGTGCTCTTGGGGAAGAAGTCAGGGTACTGCTTGTACTTCAAGGTGGTTTCCGAACCGGATACAGTTATGAATGTGCACACGTTCTTATAACTGTCCCTTGTAGGGATTGCCATGAAGTCGCTTGGAAGGTCATACTCATAGTCGACGGTTGATACGCTGATGGTTGTGGTATCGACAACTATCATGGTTCTCAGGTACACATCTCTCAATGCTTCGTTGAGAAAGTTAAGGGATATGGTATCGCTCACAAAAGAAGAAGATGAACTTTCATTGAGCAGAGAGTATGCTATGTTGATTACTTCCGATGCCGTAGCCATAGTTATACCTCCTTATCCTTTTCTGATTCTTTCTATGTTTGTGTCTTCACCAAGTGCCTTCCTCGCTATCTTCCACATCACTTCAAGCTGAGAACGAGTGACCATATCTTTGTAAGGAGTGATAGCACAAGCCTTCGCCCAACGGAGTTCCTTGCCGTTAAGGAGAATGCAAGGGGTTGTCATACGGCGAGACTCCTCTTCAGGATAGATAAGGCCTCGTTCCATTTCGGTGCGAGAAGGAAGAGCGTTGACAAGTTTTTCGGTAAGCGTGGGAATGACATCGTTGATGAAATCGCGGATTTTGGAGTTGAATTTAGGAATCGCGTCATCCATGTCCTGAAGTTTCTGTCGGAGTTTCTTGATGTTTTCCCGATATTCAGGAATACGTTCTTCAGGCACATAATTCCGTTTGATTTGGTTTTCCATAACCGTGATATCGTTTTCAAGTTCCTCTCGGATATGGGTGAAATACCAGAGAGGATAGGTCGATGCCACGGAACCGTTGGGGTTCAGGTCATACTTGGTGAAGATGGTAAACGAGTTGTATTTGAGATCATCGACTTCAGGGTCCACTTTAGTGGTGGTTGCGGTCGCCATAACGTTCTTCCTCCTAAATTAGGTTAAGGGTGAGAAGAGGATTTGTCTTTCCCCTTCTCACCCGTTTAGGTTATACCGAATGTCCGTAGATGAATCGCCAATCCTTCCAGTAAACCGCGAAGGACGAGTAGATGATCTGTTTGATGGACATCGTCTCGTAGTCCATAATCGTGTGCTTCTCCTGGGTGATCCGATCGACCCAAATAGCGAACTTCTTCATCAGCCGAGAATCGACCATGAACCAGCTCGAGGTGGAATACTGGTCAAGATAGATCCAGGGGATGACCTTGAATCGGCCATAAGCGGGGTTGATGGCGTTGTTGGCAGACGTCGGGTCGAGTTTGGATTCCGCGCCGGACCGAGGATCATACCCAACAGCCTCACAAGCGGCATCGAAAAGGGCCACGGGAACGATAAGGGTGTCGGGGATAATGTCGAAGTATTCCCCGATATCGTCCTTGAACTTCATCATCGAAACCGCCGTGGCAAGGATGGAGGTTTTGCTGAGGGCTGAGGACCCGTAATTGGAGAAGCCCGTGGTGGTGGGGACACCGGATTTGGTGGTATGAGCGCCGCAAAGGGCGATACCTTCGTCGTTACTCATGAAATCCCAGCTTGCGGAAAAAGCGTAGTTGATGAGATTTGCCGCACGTTTTTCCTTCGTCCGCTGAAGGGCACGAGCCATGCTTTCCTGACGATCCCTCATCTCGTCATGGTCGGCAGTGTCGATAAGCCTGCGTTCGACGACAAGACCGCCGGCAAACTCACGGGTTTCGACACGAGTTTTATATCCGGGGGCAATACCCTGATACTGAACCTTGCCGTTAAATTCGGGAATGTCGGGATAGTTACCGACAGAGAAGGTTTCAAGGTAAAGGCGATTGGTGCTTTTCTGCCCAAAAATCTGCTTCGACACCATCTTGACAGGGTTGAGGTAGTCCTTCAAGACCTCGTCGATGTTGCGGTCGAGCAGATACGCAAACTCCTGAAGCGTTATAGGGTTAGCCATGGTTTACCTCCTTATACGAACCTGAAAATGACATACTCTTTACCAGCTTCCTCAAGGTTGATTTCCTCGACGACAACCGAATAGTAATTGGAACTGACACTCGAAGCGACATCAAGGTTACGACCATAAGTGTCCACATTGATCCTCGTGTTGCCAATGGTCGTGTTGATGGCAACGAAATAGTTGCTGGTAGTCGTCGTGTAAGGCCAGTAAAGAGGGAAGCTGAGGATGTCGGAGGAGTAGGTGGACATCTGCCGGTAAATACCCTGATTGGCCCCGGAACGGCAGTAAACAGTGGTGAAATAGTCGGTCAGCGTGAGACCAGACTTCGTCAAGGTGCTACCATCACTGGCAACTGCCGAGGGCTGAAAGGGAGTCGGCGCCGCGGAAAGCGTCCCTTTGAGTTCCGTCTGCGGACCAATGAGTTTGATCTGGACAAGAGGAGCGGGATCGCCAACTCCGAACATCGAACCCTGAGCACCCTGCTTTTCAAGGGCAAGCTGGTCGGAACGGGAAGCGACACCGGTGATGTAATTGGCGTTGTAAGTGGAAGAATAAAGGGGTTTGCGAAGGTTGGTGGCAACGACAACACCGATGGGTTTGGCCGTTCCGGTGCCAGAAGCCGGAGGGAAATAAGAAAGATTAACGGGATTGGATGCCGCCCGATAAACCAGCTGACCAACCGTGAGGGTGGTCGAAGGTTCGACGGGAAGCCAAACCGTTCCAAGTTCAGTGTTTTTGACTACCTCAAACATACTGGTTCCTCCTTAAAAGGTTATCACTACTTCTTTTTGGCAATAACACCCTGTTTATTGACAACAGTTGTGGACTCGAACGCTTTACGGATGTCGTCATCACTCATCCCCAAGTTCCTTGCGAGTTCGAGGGCCTCTTTGGAGAGGTTTACCGGGGATGAGGAAGTGGAAGACGATGACGATACCGTAGGCTGTTGGGGAGAGGACTTGGTTTTTGCCAGCCGTTGCAATACCTCCATCTTGGCGAGAAGATACCCCTTTTCGGCATCGTAAATGGGGTTGTTGGTAAAGGCGAGGTTGTATTTCTCCGCCCATACCTTCTGGACCTCATCACGAATGGAGGGGTCTTCCTTGTTCAAGAAGGAGATGAGGGTTTGAGAATAAGCGGTTTCGTATTGCCTGCGGGCCTCGACAACCTGCTTTTCCTTGTTTCGTTCATACCACTGAAGGATTTTCAAGACATCTTCACGAGTGGTAGGGATCTCGGGAAGCTCCTCGTCGTCCTCCTCCCTTTCTTCGGGTTTGGAGGTCCTGGTCTGCACAAGCGTCTCCAGCATCCTTCTTTGATCCTCGACAAGTCTGGTCAGAGTTCCGATCGTTTCCTCAAGACTCTTTACCTTTCTGCCCAGCCTGGACTTTTCGGCATTGTCGTCGTCCTTAGACTGAGCAGAGGTGTCTTGGGCGGAAGTCTGAGCATTCTCGTCCTCATCGAAAGAAGGGGAAAGCATCAGGTCCTCAAGATTCTCGACAGCGTTTTCGTGGTTCTGAGTCTCTTCCATCATGATATATCCTCCTTATTTCCCTTGTCCAGAGGCGAGGTCTGGAGAGGGAATTGATGACTCAAGGTTGTGTAGTTCTTTTTCGTAGGTATCTATAATGTTAGCAATATCACGGATAATTGCGGTAGTTTCCTCATATCTTATCTTGTCGTGATCGGTAGCTTCGAGGGAAGTGATTTTCTTCAAGGCGTCGGCATGACGGTTAACGAAGTATTCCATCAGTTGTCTGCCGAGATCGGAAGTCCAGACACGGTAGAAGGGTTCATATTGGGAGAGGACAAAGATGGATTGTTTTTTGTAAGTCGTGTTGGACCTAATGTAATCCATCGGGGACACGGTTGGATATTGTGGGACTTCCGATTTGAAGTATTTCATTGGTTTTCGCCCTCAGTTCTCGTAGTGGTATTATACCATAAAAACCAGGTCGTGTAAACCTCAATTCGTGTCATTTCTTCACCCCTCTAATCATCTGGTCAATAGGGTTCATGTTTAGGCCATACTGATTGGAGGTGGGGGGTGATTGGGGTGCTTGGGCCTGGTTTTCGTATTGCATAGGTTGTTGGGGATTCATGAGTTGGGTTTGGATGATGGAATACTCCTGTCCCATGAGTTTGAGGATTTCGGTAAGGATATAGTTGACTACCTTGACTGTGTCGGGATGTCGGACATTGGCGACGGTTTGGAGGATTTGGGTGTAGTTGCGGATTTTCATCTGTTTGGACTGTTCTTGTTCGATAGCGGAAGTGACAGGTTTGAAGGTGTAGTCGGCATCGGGGGAGAAGTAGGGCATGAGTTCCTCGCCGAAGATTTCCCGTGCCGTTTCCTCCCGCATATACTGGTATGCCATCTGAAGCATCATCCAGTAAAACTCGGAAAGGGTGGTGTATTCAAAGCACATGGCCTTGAAGGATTGACGGATATCGGTGCGGTTCTCGGCACCAGCGACGGCAGTAGCGGTCATGGAAGACTTGACGGAACCGAGGTTGCCCATCGTGGTTGGGAAAATGGCACGGAGTTGCTGGAGCTGGTTGATCAGAAGGTTGGTCTGCAACATCGCCCCTTGGATGTTGTCGGTGATTTTGAGTTCTTGGAGGTCGCTGTTCGGATCGTCAAGAAGGATGGGATGGTCGGGGGCGATATAGAGTTCGGAAACATCGTCAAGAGAATACTTGCGGGCCTTGAAAGCGGGAAACGTGGCAAGCATCACCCGATCGTTGGAGATGTTGATAGTGTCGTTGACGGCTTCCTGAAGGTTGATGCTGTGGTTCGTGTCGGTCATGCCTTCGGAACGAGAAGGATGAATGTAGTAAAGGCCACGGATAATGGGACGATAGGGACGGTGGCGGTAGTCAACATTACGCTGTGGCTCGAAACGGATAAGAACGGATTCCCCGCCGGATTTGACAAAGGTGATTACGGTTTCGATAAGAACGGCATTGTCGAGAGGATTGCCGGAAATGTCTATCCCAGGGGTTATTTTCGTAGGTATGCCATAGTTGTCCGTTTCCTTCACCACTGCCCAGTATTTGCCGTAACGTTCATAAACGTCGAAGATGGGTGATGGAAGGTTGTGGGGAAACGAAGCGTTCTGTTCCTTGTTATACGATTCAGACGCGGTTTCGGTAATTGTTTGGGGTTTGAGTTCTTTGAGTTTGTCTATGTTGAAGTAGTTGCACCGTTTAGCGTCGGCGATAAGGGAAGCGAGGTCTTTCTCGTGGCGAATGATGACGTATTGTTTGTCTTGGAGAGAGTAGGTGTATTCAGGAGAGACAAAGGCGTTACGGGGATCGATGACCTCGTAGTTGAACCAGTCTTTACGGATTTCTTCTCTGAATGTGGTTTGAGGGATAGAAAACATCTGGGGGGACATAGTATAATCCTCGGAAGCGGTAACTTGGGGAATGTTGGTGGTTGTGGGGACGGTATAGACTTCCTGTTCCCACCAGCAGAGGAAGTAAACGACACCTGCGAGCTGGCGGATAGCCGATGCCCGCATGAGTTTCTGGTAGTGGTAGAGTTCACGACGATTGAGAAGTTTGTTGATGAGCTGTTTCGCGGCTTCGCATTTGAGTTTGTCTTCCGGTTTGTCCCCTTCGAGATAGATCTCTACGAAGTCACGGGTGGAAAAGTATTGATTGGAGATAAGGGATTGTTCGGTAATGAAGGACGAGAAGTATTCGGGGACAATGACGTCCGATTGCCATTCGTATTTCTGGGCTGTACGGTATCCGTCGATTACCGCGAGACCCTGTTCGTAAATGTCCTGAATGTAACGGTTGTTGCCATGGGAAACGCTCAGTTCGGAATTGAGTTGATTGAGTAAGGGAGAGTAGATATCGTCAATTCGTTTTCGTTTCATTATGCAACCCTTCTAAAATACTTTACTTTGTTGACCGGTTGGGTGATGACAGGGGTATAACTCAGTGTCAGTTGGCGTTCTTTCATAGCTCCCTCTAATGCTGTGCAGAAGTGGGAGAACTTTTGCTGGGGTTTCTCTTTCATGTCTTTGGTGAGAAGGGCAGAACGGTCGGACCAGAGTTCGTATGACCAGTTGCGGATGGATTCGATGGTGTATTTACAGTTGGAGAAAAACCAGATGGTGGGGGAGGGGGAGGTGGTGGAAAAAGAGGTGTTGGAGAACGGGGTTTTGTAGGTGATGGCGTTTTTCAGACGCAGTCGTATTTCATCCCTTCCTCTGGTCGTGGTTGTGTCGTATGAACGGAAATATGCCCCTTTGCATATACCTTGTTGTTTGAAGTGGTGGAAGTAACGGTTGAGGTCTTCGACGGGGGAAGTAGCGGTGGTGATTTGTTTTATCTGGGCAAGGGGGTCTATGAGGTCGCAGGAGAAGTGGGTGTTGCCGGATTTCTTGGCGATTGTGTGGGCGATATCGTAAAGGGCGTTGGTTTCGGGAGAGATCTTTAGTTCGTCATACACGAAGACTTCGTTGGTAGGGGAAACGGCACCGAAGACAACCGCCCAGTCGTTTGTGGGGTGGTAGTCGATGGTTCGGAAGTATCGGTAGTTGTCGGGAAGACCATCGGGGAAGTATCGGATCGGATCGATAACGTGGATGTTGGGAGTAAATTCTTTGAAGACCCTGCCGGAGATATAGGAAAACATCCCGTAACGTCTGATGTTTACGGCTATTTCGTCATCGAGGACAAAGAAGCGGGAGGAGATGAAGTCGTCGTAGGTCTGGTCTGGTGAGGCTTCTCGTTTGTAGATTTCGTAGAGGTAAGGGGAGTCGTCGGTGGCAAAGTGGATTACGGTGATGTCTTTGTTATTCGGGTGGTGTTCGTAGAGAGGTTTGTCCTCGCCGAGCTGTTTGTGACGGTTGACGATAGCCGGTGTGCGATAGATATGTCGAGCTTGGGTGTAAAGCATGTCGTATATCCAGTCCACGTCGCCCTGGGCTGGGGTGAGGGATATGATGACATCGCCACCGGTGGATATTAGGCGGGAGTAGTTTTCCTCAAAGATCGAGTATGGGGGGACTTCGTCGATGAGGATGTATATGCGTTCGACTCCCGCCTGGGCTTGGGTGGATTGGGAATAGGAAGCGAACTCGATGTAGAAGTGCTGGGAAGAATAGGGGTCTTGGATTACCATAACAGGTCTCTTACTTCCGATATCCTTTACTATGAGTTCGGGAGGGAGGCGTTTGATGAGTTCGGGGTATAGGGTGTTGCGGGAGGATTCGTTTTCTTCCACTTTGGACGGAAGGGTTTCGGACAGGAAACGGACGGTTTTACAGGTCATGTTGTCGTGAAAGTTCTTGTGGGGGATAGGGTGAATACGGAAAAGGCGGAGCATGAAATCCATTATCGCCATTGCCGTTTTCCCTCCACGGTTGCCGGAGATCAGGGTGGTGATGGCGGAGGAAGAGTGTATGAGGTGGTAGAACGGGATGGATGGGATGTAGGAGAAGAATGGGTTAAGGTTCACGTCAGCTCCACTGTCTTCCTAAAAGTTATGTAAACAATCATATTAAAATATCGTTTTTGAGCCCGTATAATTAGCCTGTCAATTTCATACATTGTTTGCCTGATCTCTGCCGAGAGCGTATGACGTTCGCTCTTGGGAAATTGTCTCAAGCAAATATAGCCATATTTCA
>Ga0208824_1003904_pt1 | contig 9887 bp, 8 predicted proteins | sample AD_JPNTR3_MetaG_FD_184447 | JGI IMG/M metagenome (GOLD analysis project Ga0208824, IMG submission 184447) | Active sludge microbial communities of municipal wastewater-treating anaerobic digesters from Japan - AD_JPNTR3_MetaG (SPAdes) (version 2) | ecosystem: Engineered > Bioreactor > Anaerobic >...
GATTACAACGAAACCCGGCCTCATAGTACGCTGGGATTTCTCACGCCAAAGGAATTTGCACAAAAAGAAGAAACTATGTTATTGAAAAACCCTAATGCGCAGTGGCACTATAACTGGGGGTAGTCCCGTCATTATTCTCTTGCAAAAGAATTAATTGCACGGGGACATCAGGTACATATCGTGGCAGCTAATTTTAACCACCAGACGAAGACTCCAATCGTTCCTGATATTGAGAAGCTAATCTTTGAGCGAATATACGATGGGGTTCCATTTATTTTTGTTAACGTTCCTGCATACCAGGGTAATTCACCTGCCCGTCTAAAAAACATGCTTTCATTTTCGAGACAAATTTGCTATGGTTCATATTTCAAATGCATGACTCCTTATGATGTCGTTATCGGTTCTACACCGCATCCATTTGCTGCTTGGGCAGCGCAAAGGATGGCGGTAAGGTGGGGAGTGCCATTTATTATTGAAGTAAGAGACTTGTGGCCGCAAACATTAATAAATTTGGGTAGAATAAGTCCAAAGCATCCCGCAATTAGGTTAATGGCAAGGTTGGAAATACATCTCTACAATCACGCGGATAAGATTGTTACTCTTTTACCTGGAGCATATGAATATATCAAATCGATTGGAGTAGATGTCGGCAAGGTGACTTGGATACCGAACGGTATAGATTTCTCATTATTTAATCAGCTTTTTCCACAGATGGAGCACGATAAATTTACTGTGATGTATGCGGGAGCACATGGATTAGCCAATGGTCTTGAAGCTATTATCAACTGTGCGGAAATTATAAATAAAAATTACGGGAATAAAATAGTATTTCGCCTGGTAGGTGATGGCCCCAAAAAAGAACACTTAAAGAAAATGGTGGTTGAAAAGCAATTAACTAATGTTCAGTTTGACGATCCCGTAACTAAGCAAAAAATTCCCATGATACTAAGTCAAGCGGACGCATTTGTAGTAGTAATCCGGGAATCACCTCTTTATAAATACGGAATAAGCCTTAACAAAATTTATGATTACCTGGCCTGTGCTCGCCCCGTGGTTATAGGAGTGAATGCTTTTAACAATCCCGTTGAGGAAGCAAAGGCAGGGACAACGGTTCCTCCGGAGAACCCTGAGGCATTAGCTAAGGCAGTACTTGAGCTCTATGATATGACACGTGCAGATAGAGAGCGGATGGGTCTTAACGGAAGAACTTATGTAGAAGAAAACCATGATTTTCGAAAGCTGGCTATCAAGTTGGAAGAGGTTCTCATGGAGACAAAGGCCCAAATTTACTGAGGTTGATGCCATACAAACCAAACCAAAGTACTAAGGAGTCAACATCGATTCTTCATTAGTTATTTTTCTGAACATGTCTTTAAATCGTCCCTTGATGTTAAGAAAAATAATGCGAGTTTATTTAGCGCTAAGCAGATATAAGGATTATTTTAATGATCAGTTTGGTTTTCTTACACAATGGAAACACAACGAAACACTTTAAGTGACGGCTTATTTAATTTAAATGCAAAATGCTTGTGAACCTCTGCAATAGTGAGGGGGGTTCTGTTGATCAGCACGGGAGGGGAGAAGATGTACCCGGTTATGAAACGGTGCCTCGATATTACATGCTCAATCGCTGGGTTAATCGTTCTTTCTCCGTTGCTGCTGGCTCTGGCAATCATAATCGGGATTCATATGGGTCGTCCTGTGTTTTTCAAGCAAAAACGACCGGGCTATAATGGTGAACCGTTTAAAATCACCAAATTTAGGACTATGAAGGACCAACGCGGCAAAGATGGCATAATGCTTTCTGATGAGCAACGTTTAACTCGCTTGGGTAAGTTTCTACGCAGTACCAGTCTGGATGAGCTTCCCGAGTTGTTCAATGTTCTTAAAGGTGATATGAGCTTAGTAGGGCCTCGGCCTTTGCTGATGCAATACCTGGACAGGTATACCCCGGAACAGGCACGACGCCATGAAATGAAACCGGGAATTACCGGTTGGGCACAGGTGAACGGGCGCAATGCGATTAGCTGGGAGGAGAAATTTGCTTTAGATGTTTGGTACGTAGATAATTGGTCCCTGTGGCTGGATATTAAAATTCTGGCTTTGACAGTTTGGAAAGTGATATGCCGGGAAGGAATTAGTTCACCCGGTGACGCAACCATGCCCGAGTTTATGGGCAGCATTGACGCTAAGGTTAATACTGAACTGGCGCAGGGATATTGGGAAGTTGCGGCTGCAGATATAAAAGATTAAGTAGAGGTTCTGGAAATGAGGAAGTCATTGGTTATAATTGGGGCCGGAGGGTTAGGGCGTGAAATAGTATGGCTGGTAAATGACATTAACCGGGTGACACCGGAATGGGATTTGCTAGGGTTTGTTGATGATGGGATTACTGGGACAACGGTTGAGGGGTATCCGATTTTAGGCTCGGTCTCCAGTCTTTACGATATGGATTGGTCGCCATGGGTTGTTGTCGCCATCGCTGATGGACATGCTCGTATGAACATTACAGGAAATATCATTAATGCTGGAATTCAAGTCGCTACTTTAATTCATCCCACGGTTCAGCATTCAAACTTCGTAAGGATCGAACCTGGAACTATTATTTGTGCCGGTAGCGTGATTACCACCAATATTAGTTTAGGAAAAGCTTGTATTGTCAATCCTAATTGTTTTGTTGGTCATGATTCCATTTTAGAAGACTACGTCAGTCTTATGCCTGCTTCTAACATCGCCGGTGAGGTTCACGTAGGTACTGGATGTTATTTCGGAATGAATTCCTGTGTGATAAATCGGAGAATAATTGGAGAATGGAGCATCATTGGAGCCGGTGCAACCGTAATTGATGATATCCCTCCGTACTCGTTAGCGGTTGGAGTGCCGGCGAAAGTGATACGTAAACTACACAACGGGGTGTGAGTGGCATTTTAACATGCTTTTGATATGGAAGAAATGCAAAAAAATGGAAAATGAAAACAGCAGAATTTACCTATCTCCCCCTCACATGAGCGGCCTAGAGGAAGGATACATAAAAGAGGCTTTTGATACTAACTGGATTGCACCCCTGGGGCCGCATGTAACTGCTTTTGAGCAGGAAGTAGCGGCTTATGCTAGAGTAAAAGCTGCGTTAGCGCTATGTTCCGGGACGGCCGCTATTCATTTGGCCTTGCGGTTGTTGGGGGTTGGCCAAGGAGACTTGGTGTTTTGCTCCAGCCTCACCTTTATAGGTAGTGTAAATCCTATTCTCTATCTGGGAGCTATACCAGTTTTCATTGATTCAGAGCCGGATAGCTGGAATATGTCGCCGGTAGCTTTAGAGAAAACCTTTGCTTGGGCCAGGAGTGAAGGACGGTTACCAAAGGCGGTAATTACTGTGGACCTTTATGGCCAGAGCGCGGATTATGAACCATTGCTGGATATTTGTGATCGTTATGGAGTCCCGGTGGTGGAAGATGCTGCCGAGGCAATGGGTGCGACTTATAAGGGTAAGGCCTGTGGTACCCTTGGCAAGTTTGGGGTTTATTCATTTAATGGCAACAAAATAATTACAACTTCCGGTGGGGGGATGCTTGTTTCCGATGATGAAGGGGCTTTGCAAAAAGCCCTTTTTTGGGCGACCCAGGCCCGTGATCCTGCTCCCTGGTACCAGCATTCAGAAATGGGTTATAACTACCGCATGAGTAATGTCGTTGCCGCCATAGGCCGGGGACAACTTATTGTGCTTGATGACAGGGTACAAGCACGGAGAGATATTTTTGAGAGGTATTCTCAAGAGTTATCAAATATTGAAGGACTGTCTTTTATGCCGGAAGCCTCTTTTGGCCGAAGCAACCGCTGGCTTACGGTTATGACTATTGATCCTGCAAAGATTAAGACAACACCGGTAGGACTGATTCAAGCACTTGAGGATGAAAACATAGAAGCCCGTCCGGTATGGAAACCGATGCACTTACAACCTCTGTTTGCAGGGTGCAAGTATTTTACTCACGGAGATAAGGAAAGTATTGCGGATAGATTATTTGAATCCGGATTGTGTTTACCATCTGGATCCAGTATGACTGAAGAAGATCAAGAACGGGTAATCCAAGCAGTTAAGCGTACGTTGGCAGAAAAGTAATTTGAACTGCATCAAGGGGACTGTCCCCTTGATGCAGGAATGCTTCCTTCGCCCCCCTACGCCACCGTCCCTCGATACTCCGACCCAAATACCCGATAGTTCATCTCCGGGAAGATGTTGTTGTCTGATTCCAGCTGGTGGAGCCATGGTTCGTCGTAACGGTCTTCGGTTACGGCGTAGAAGAGCCGGGTGAAGTTGTGGAGGTGGGTTTTGGTCCTCCTGATGGCGTAGTCGACCATGGTGCCGGACTTCATGATAAAAGCCCAGTCGGAGGATTGAGCCAGAAGCAGTTCGCGGGCGGCCTGGTTCAGGGCGCGGGCTTTGAGGCCATGGGCGTTGCGGTTGTCGTTGACCATATTTATCATACGCTCCCCGGCTTTGTGGAGGTGGCGGTAGATCCACTCATTGGACTTTTCCAGCCATACCTCGTTGTACCCCTTGTGGCCCCAGCTGGAGGCGTTGGGGACTGATACCTGGTTGACGGGATACATCTCCAGGTACTCGCTGGGGGTGACCAGCCGGTAGCTGTTCTGGTCGTAGGCGGTTTTGCGGAAGAAGTAGTTCAGGAAGTCAGGGCCTTCAAACCACCAGTGGCCGAAGAGTTCGGCATCATAGGGGGCCACTATCAGCGGTTTGCGGTCCATCAGTCCCGCCAGGTATTCGAGCTGGTGCTCACGGTTGAACATGAAGTTCCCGGCGTGCAGGGCGGCTTTTTCATCGGCCCAGTCGGGCTGGTATGGTTCCTTGTGGTCGGTCTTGCCGGTAATGCGGTAGTATTTGAGTCCGGTGTCCACCCTAATCCCGTGAGGGAGGAAGTCTTTGATGTATTCGTAGTCCAGGTCATACCCGATATCCCGGTAGAATTCGCGGTAATCGGGGTCACCGGGATAGCCCTCCTGGGAGCTCCAGACCTGTTTGGAGGTCTCGGTGTCCCGCCCGAAGGCCGCCACCCCCGAGGGACAGTAGATGGGGGCGTAGACCCCGTATTTGGGTCGCCGGGAGGCGTACATGACACCGTGGGTGTCGGTGAAGAAGTAGCGCAATCCGAATTCCCTCAGTATATAATCATGGCCGGGCTTGTAGCCGCATTCGGGGAGCCAGATACCCCGGGGTTTCTGGCCGAATACATGCCGGAAGAGCTCCATGCCTACGGCCACCTGAGCCCGGACTATTTCGTCCTGGGTGCCGATCAGGGGCAGATAACCGTGGGTGGCGCAGCTGGTGATAAGCTCCACCCGGCCTGAGTTCAAAAGCCTGCGGAAGGCGTTCAGGAGGTTGCCGCCGTTCTCGTCAAAGATGGTGCGGTAAATGCTCCAGTACCGCTGCTCATACAACCGGGCGGTATAGTTGAATTCCGGCATATGGCGGGTCCTTTCCACCTCCAGGGTGGCGAGCTCCATCAGCCCTTCCAGGTGCTGTCTGTATTTCTTCATGACCAGTTGATCCCGCAGCATGCTGATGAGCGGGGGGCTGAGGGAGATGGTGATGCGGAAATCGACATCCTCAGCCACCAGTCTCTCCAGCATCTGCAGTATGGGGACGTAGGTCTCGGTTATCCCTTCGTACAGCCATCTCTCTTCCAGGTATTCCTCGCCTTCCGGGTGGCGGACGTAGGGGAGATGGGCATGCAGTACCAGGCATACCAGTCCTTTTTCCATGCTAACCATCCTTTCTGTACATGAAGGGCGAGGTGAGGTCGAGGGGGAAATGTTACTGCTAGCCCATAATATCCAGCAATAGACGGCGTTAGTTGTCCAAAAGTTGACGGATATAGCGTCCAACAATTGCCCCGTGGGGGTAGGGAGAACTAACCCAGCTCTCCCTGGATGACCAATTTCACCATGTGATCGTCGATAATTCTCCGATTGTTCTGCGCTCCATAGAGCAGGCAGTGAGTGCAGACCTTGTTAACCATCCTTGCTGCTCCACCGGAGAACTTAAAAATCTCATCGATAGCGTTATCGGAGAAGATATCATGGTCAGCACCTGCATATTCCAGGTGTCGTTTTACGTAGTCTCCAACCTCAGCCCTGTCAAGATGAGATAGCCTACAAATCAGGTCAATTCTTTGCCTAATTGCCGCATAAGATTGAAGCTTGAACCTTTCCCAGAGTTCGTTCTGACCAACCAAAACCAATGCCATGGGACTCTGAGCATCCATTTTGAAGTTCAACAAGAACCGGACTTCTTCAAGCATCTCCTTATCCAACAGATGGGCTTCGTCTACGATTACTACCGGCTGTAGCTTGTGGATGCCCTTCATCAGTTCAATCTCTTTATGCAGCTGACGTTTGGCATCGCCCCGATAGAATTTGGCTTCACACCCTAACTGCTCAAGTAAGCCTTTGTAAAAATGCCTCGGTGTAAGCTTGGAATCCGCCAGGTACATTACCATGAATTTAGTATTATCCAGGATATCTTTAAACCTTCGAATAGTTGTGGTCTTTCCTGTCCCACAGTCCCCGGTTACAACTGCAAATAGCTGGCGTTCTGCGGTATATTCCAATCTCCCTAGGATATCTTCAACCAGGTGCGACTGGTACAACTGATCGGTTGGGATATCCCTTGAAAACGGGGTTCTGTTAAACCCATAAAAACCCTCAAACATTATCTTCGCCCTCCTTCCGAACTTTCCGGTAGGAGACGACCGGGATGGGAGATTTCTTACGCTCATAATTCTTTTTGGCTGCGGCACTTAGTAACCGTGATGAATCTGCTGGTTCCGGCAGCAAATGCTCTGGCAGCCGGGGTCTTTTTCCGCTGTGCTCTCCAATCACTATTTGGCGCACCCTAAAGGGTTCATGGCTTTCGTATTCAATGGTTAATTCGCTGGTATCAGCCGGGTCATAAATAACACTTACTTTGCACCCGATAAAGGTGAGTCCGACTTCATACTTGTGCCCTCCGAAGCTTATGCAGCCTGATTTGTCCACTTTTCGTTCTTCGCAATGCATAAAGGCGCTAGCCAGTGTTTCGGGGTCTATGTATTTCAAGGGATGTTTGTCACTCTGATAAGCAGCGGAGGGAGTAATGTTCCCGCCCAATCCAGTGTGTGGTTTATGCTGATAACATTCCTCCAGCCACACTGCAAACAGTTGATTCAAGTTATCCAAGGTTTGCGGTTTCTCCAATGATACCTCTGCCAGGAACGAATCTACCAATCTATTGAATCTCTCCGGTTTTCCGGTCGATTCAGGAGAATAGGGCTTGGCATAGAGTAAGCGAATACCCATTTTAGAACAAGCTCTAACCATCCATTTAGTCCGGTATTGACTGCCGTTATCAAAGTATACTTTTTCGGGCACTCCGTATTTCAGAACTGCCTGCCGGAACGCGTCTTCTACAACGATTTGATCGAGCATGGGATAGAACTGTCCATGCAGGATAAGCCGTGTAGCGTCATCGATGAAGATTACCAAGTAAACTTGTTTCTTACGTCCATCCTGGCCAATAGGCAGGTATGGGCCATATTTGATATCCGAATGCCATAATTGATTGCGATATTTCTTTTGATAACGACGGGCAGCGGTGCCGCTTTCAGCGTAAAGCTTCATATGTCGGGCACTGTACCCACGCTCCGCTAGTTTTTCCTGCAGGGTACTTCGCTTGATTTGCCCGGGCTCGGCTAACCCTTCCCACTCCAGGATCTGAATTATCTGTGATATGCTGCGGCTTGGTACCTGCCTGCGCAACAGGATGGCCTGTTCAAGAATTTCTGGTGGGACGGCTTCACTGATCCGGTAACCTCTCTTGCCGTTCGGCTTTAGTCCGGAAAAACCTTCTCTTCGATATTGGGTTAGATAACGGCGCAAGGTTCGTTCTGATATCCCGGAGTCTTCACATATCCTGGCTTTAATCTGCCGGGCCTGGGCATTATCTAAACCCTCGGCCAGAAGTGGTGATAACAGTTGCATCCGCTGGGCAGCAATTTCCTCGGCTTTCTTTTGGTCCTTCATGCTGATTTCCTCCTTTGTCAGGTTTCAGCATGAGTCTATCCCATGTTCATTACGGACAGAATGCAAAACGGGTATGTGGCCAAAGATTTAAATTTGCTATCGGTCGGACAATTCTCGCCAGCCATCCCGGAGCATCTCCAACATGATGCCATATTCTCTGGAGCTTGGACTTTGGAAGTAGGGATGCATCGTTCACAGATTCATTGCCATATCTGATCTTGATTGATTCCAGGCAGCCTTGAAAGTAATCAGCCAGGTTGTTAAACCAGTGTCGCCAGCGGCCTAGGGTTGCTTCATCAGCTGGTATGCTTAACTTTGACTCTCCGGTTACCACTGCTTCAATACTCTCACTGACGTGGCGCTTGTATGGAACAAGTTTGTCGGGGAGCTCGTGATGAATGCGTCTGCACTCAATGCATCGCAATCTGCGGATGACCAGGCACATTTTTTGCCCCTTATCATTAATACAGATTCGCTTTCTACTGCCGATCACTTTCAACCGTCCATTACAACATGGGCAAGAATTCTGTTCCTCGCTCCTAACGAAAAACACCCTTTTCGGGGTTTTCTATTAGCTCATAATCTGATACAATGACCATGCTTTTAGGTGGGACGTCCTTGTTGCTATTGTGGCGCATTAGCACAACAAACAGGGACGTCTTTTCCTTTCTTAAGCTATGGTCATTATATCCAGCAACTCTCGGTCAGGCAATTCCATCAGCTTTCGGTCAGTTGAGATTGGCATTAACAGGGAAATCCCCCAGCCGTTTCAGGAGCCTCTGCTCGTTATCATTGACCAGCATCCATTCCTCATCAAAGAGGTTGGAGAGGCCGTCCCGCGGCGTTACCACCGTGTTGGAGACCGCCAGGGGGATGAAAGCCTGGTGGTACTTGATTCCCAGCTGGCAATAGAAAGGGGTCTGGCTTTTGCCGACCCGGATATGCCAGTCACGAGCCAGGCCCCCTACATTGATGTCGAAGTACCCCATCTGATCCGATAGCTCGAAGACCCTGAGGGTTATATTATCCCGGCTGGTGGCTGTTTCGCCGTGCTGGTGGACCAGGTTTTCCCAGTGACCATCATTTATCTCCCAGTAGGCAAAGAGCCATTCGGGGTCGCGCACCATCAGGACCACGCGGGTATCGTTGTACCTGTCCGGCAGTTCCGGCGGTGCCGGCCGCATTCCTGGTTGGTGTTCGGGTGGCACCAGTTCCTCGGCGGTTTCCATAGCAAACATCTTGCGGGGACGCCGTTCTTCATCGCGGGACAGACTGGCCCGTAAGAATAAGATGGCTATTAATACTGCGGCGACGATCAGTAGAGTAGTGAAGATGACTACAGTCATGGTCTCCTCCTTTTGCACCTGATAAAACAAGAGTTAACGTGGAATAATGATTTCGCGGATATTATTCCCCAATAAACTGATTAATTTGCGAGGGATTTAAATGAGAGACATCGTTATGGGTAATGGCGCCATGATGCTGAACTTCGACAGGGATCTGAATCTCCGGGACCTTTACTGGCCCTACGGGGGGTTTGAAAACCACGGTGACGCCAATCGCAGCGCCTGCGGCATTTTTGCTGACCAGCGTCTGAGCTGGCTCTTTTCCCCGGAGTGGCAGAAACACCTGGGATACCTGCCAGATACACCGATAACGCGGATAAAAGCGGTAAACCACAACCTGGTTTTTAAAATCGCAGGTCGTAATACAGTGGTAAGGACATTTGAAAGGTTTTTTATGCCCGCTGGCCACATCGTCCAGAAAATGATTATGAATCGCTCTTCCGGGCATTCCCACGGGGCTTTCGATAA
>Ga0208824_1003907_pt1 | contig 9884 bp, 9 predicted proteins | sample AD_JPNTR3_MetaG_FD_184447 | JGI IMG/M metagenome (GOLD analysis project Ga0208824, IMG submission 184447) | Active sludge microbial communities of municipal wastewater-treating anaerobic digesters from Japan - AD_JPNTR3_MetaG (SPAdes) (version 2) | ecosystem: Engineered > Bioreactor > Anaerobic >...
CAAACTCGTGTGTAACCCAAACAGGTTTGGTTAACTCCTTATCGGATTGCTTTGAATGTATTAACATCCCATTGGTTTTAGTTACGCTCTCGCCCTTTTTAACTCCAACGGGTTTTAAACCTGAAATCAAAACATTCACTGAGCCCTCAAAGCATCGCACCTCAAAGGAATCACCCCTGGTTACAAGGCTAAACTCCGTTCCTGTTACAACCACCTTCTGTTTCTGGTTATCGGTAACCACGAATTTTCCCTTACCGCTCTTTACCTTGAAGTAAGCCTCTCCCTCCATTCTAACATTTCGGCCAAACCAACCATATGATTTTTTATAGGAAATCCATGAGCTGGCATTCAGATGTACTACCGATCCATCGGGAAGTGTATGTTCAAGGGTTTGTGCCTGCATCGTTTCAAAACGGGACTCAGTATTCAGGATAAATAAGCTGCCAACCAGCATTAGTATAATAACTGATGCGGCTGCAAGCAACCATTTGTAATGGGGTTGAAAGGTTACAACCCTTGCGGGTTCCGCATGCTTACCTTCAATGGTCTGCATAAGCATGTCCCACGCCTGCTCTTTAGTACGGTTTGATGGAGGAACAGAAATGTTAAACTCAATGGGATTACTATCAAACCCTGAGTCAGTGCTATTTATATTTCTGTCCCTTTTCATATTTTGTAGCCAAATTTTTGACGAATAGCTGCCAGTGCTTCGGACATGCGCTTTTCAATTGCCTTAACGCTAAGTCCAAGCCTTGCAGCAATTTCCTCATAGGTTAACCCATCAATTCGGTTCATCAGAAAAACTTCCCTCTGTCCATCAGGTAGCGATGCTAAAACCTCTTGCAATTGCTTATTGAGCTGATCCATTCTTATTCTCTCATCGGCGCTATTTGGATTTGAGGTCATATCACCTTTAACTGCAACCTGAAAGCTATACACCACCTTGAGGTGCTTATAGTGATTCTTAATTATGTTGCCAGCTATGGTGTAAAGTAACGATTTAACCGTATCGTTATTGACCTTGCCGCGCATGTCCCAGAGTTTAAGAAAGGTTTCCTGCACTATGTCGTCCGAAAGATCAACATCGCCGGTTTTATAGTAGGCAAAATGCCTGATACTCTCGTAGTACTGATCAAAAATACTACGGAACCAGCTTAACTCCTCCTTGGTGTAGTTTCCGCTTGGTAAGGTCATTTGAATATTGTGGAGTAAAGCAAAAATACATTTTTTTACATTCAATCAGCTGACCATGTAAATAAAAAAGCAACATCCTTAAATGGATGTTGCTTTCGGTATTGACCTTAAAAAATACTAGAAATCGCTGTTCATGCTCCAAAGGAATTCCTCATTAGTAGCTGTTTTCACTAGCCTATCGCGCAGGAATTCCATAGCCTCAACCGAGTTCATATCGGTAAGGTAATTGCGGAGAATCCATATCTTCTGTAGCACTTCTTTATCAAGCAGCAGATCCTCGCGGCGTGTACTCGATGCCATGATGTCTACAGCAGGGAATACCCTCTTATTCGCTAACTTGCGATCGAGCTGCAGCTCCATGTTACCGGTGCCCTTAAACTCCTCAAATATAACATCGTCCATCTTGCTACCGGTTTCGGTTAAGGCTGTTGCCAGAATGGTTAGCGAACCGCCATTCTCAATATTTCGGGCAGCGCCAAAGAAACGCTTGGGCTTTTGCAATGCATTGGCATCAACCCCACCCGATAGCACCTTGCCGGAGGCAGGCTGTACTGTGTTAAAAGCCCTTGCCAACCTGGTAATTGAATCGAGAAGTATAACCACATCATGGCCACACTCAACAAGGCGCTTGGCTTTTTCCAGAACAATATTGGCTACCCTAACGTGCCTTTCGGCAGGCTCGTCAAAGGTCGATGCTATCACCTCGGCGTTTACGCTACGGGCCATATCGGTTACCTCCTCGGGGCGTTCATCAATCAAAAGAACTATCATGTAAACCTCCGGGTGGTTTGCCGCTATTGAGTTGGCAATGTCTTTCAGCAATATGGTTTTACCGGTTTTGGGCTGGGCAACAATTAAACCACGTTGTCCCTTGCCAATGGGCGCAAACATATCTACAATCCGTGCCGATAATAGGTTCATGCCATTCCCAATCAGCTTAAACTTCTCGTTTGGGAAAAGTGGGGTTAAGTAATCGAACGGAACCCTATCGCGTATAAATTCAGGATCGCGACCATTTATCTCAATTACCTTTATTAATGGGAAATACTTTTCGCCCTCCTTGGGTGGGCGAATGGTGCCAGTAACGGTATCGCCGGTTTTAAGCCCAAAAAGCTTGATTTGCGATTGCGATACGTAAACATCGTCGGGAGAGCTAAGGTAGTTATAGTCCGATGAGCGGAGGAAACCATACCCATCGGGCATAATCTCAAGAACACCTGTAGTGGCTACAATGCCATCAAAATCAAATCGCTCGCTACCGGGGCGCCTTTCCTGGCTAGGAATGGGTTGAGCATTGTTTTCCTCCTTTACTGGTTCAACCACTTCGGTAACCGATGCCCGTGCCTCCTGTTCCGGTTTTTCAGAAACCAAGGCCTCAGCTTGAGCCTCTTCGGTAACCATAGGAATTACTGTATCCTCTTCGTCATTGCTTAAAAGTATGGTTTCCGAATGTGTTTCGGTATCGAGCTCAGGGAGGATAACGGCCTTTTCGTTAAATTTAATGGTGGTTTTATTGCTTCGTTCCTTTTCTTCGCTTGAGCTATTGGTAGGGGTAGCTGAGAACTTCTTTCTAACCTCTTTTGCCCGAATAATCCTTTTACGTTTATTCCTTTCATTTATTGCTTCCTGGCTACTTGTTGCCTCGTCAGGCTTAGCGGCTTGCGGTTCCTCTTTTTTAGGTGCAACCGGTTGGGTTTCTTCCCTCTTTACCTCTACCTGTTTCTCAGGCTTTCGGAAAGGTTTTCGGTGATCCTTTTTCCGCTCATCGTCAGCTGAAAGCGATGCGTTTATTGCTTGTTGATCGAGAATTTTGTAGATTAACTCTTGCTTCTTAAAGTTCTCTACCTTCTTAATATTCAAATTTTTAGCAATTTCCCTTAATTCGGGAAGCAACTTTTTGTTTAGTTCAAGTATATCGTACATAGTTTGTAAAATGGTGTTTTGTGTGAAAATGAAGATGGAAAAAAGTAATTGAAATTCTAAAACCTTTTGATTTGGATTAGGAAGATTTTTCCTGTTTTCGATGATGCAAATTTAGCTTATTGTTTGTAACATGCAAAATAAATTGAGATTTGAATAAAAATTGGAAGAACTAATTACTTGCTTCAAACAACACTTAAAGATAAAATGTTTTGCTTAAACAAAAAAACAGATGATGCAATTTTTGACAACTCATTGAATTTCATTGAATTTTTAGGTAAGTTAAAGGAAAAATCAAAAAAGTTATAGGGTAAAAGCTAACTCGTGTATCATAGGTACAGAAACAGGTAAGCAATTTATGTTAAACTTAATACTTTCAGCCATGAAAACCCTGAATGCACTTATTGGGAAAAGCCTGAGGTATAGCGCTACAGCAGTTGCGCTGATAATCTCAGCAGTGCTCACAGCACAAGAGGTGGACTACAACCTCGTAAACGGAGTAATTAAGGATGCCAAAACAAAGGAACGGGTGGTATTTGCTACCATTAGCGTGCCCGGCACAACTATTGGAACAGTTGCCAATGCCGATGGCGAATTCACCCTTAAGGTTCCCAAAACTGTTAAATCGAATGTTTTTGAAATAACTCACCTGGGTTACCAGAACACTCAATTCCCAATAGTTAACGGAACTAGTGGCAAGGATAAGGTATACCTGATTGAACCTTCATCGCTCGAAATTCAATCGGTAGTAATTCGCCCAATGGATGCCAGAACTATACTGGAAGGTGCCCTTAAGAACATTGACAAGAATTACAGCGATAAACCTGTTAGCTTTACTGCTTTTTACCGGGAATCCATTAAGCAGAGGCGTGAATATATCTCCATTGCCGAAGCCGTTGCTGAAATATACAAGGCTCCTTACCGGTATACCCTTGAAACCGATAAAGTAAAAATTGTAAAGGGACGTAGGGGCGAAAATGTTAAGAAAGCCGACACCCTGATGGTAAAAATGCAAGGAGGGCCACATGTATCGCTTTACCTTGATGTTATAAAGAACCCCGAATTAATTCTCACCCGTGAAGACTTACCCTACTACAACTACGAGGTGGTGGATGTTGTTAAGATTGACAATGAGGCCAACTACGTTATCAGCTTTACACCTAACACCAAACTTGAATATCCACTTTACCAAGGTAAACTGTATATAAATACTGAGAATCTTGCTATCACAATGGCTGAATTCAGCATCGATTTAAGTGAACCCGAAAAGGTAGCCCAGATTTTTGTTCGGAAAAAACCTGCCGGTTTAATTTTTGAACCCATCAGCACAAATTACCTGGTTACATATAAAAAGGTAAACGATAAGTATCACGTTAACTATATGCGTAGCGAGGTTAAATTCCGTGCCGACTGGCGTAAACGGATATTCAAAACCAATTACACCATAATGTCGGAAATGGCAATAACGGAACGGAACTTTGACAATGTTAATAAAATCACATTCAAGGAGTCGTTTAAGCCCAACTTGATACTGGCCGACAGGGTAAACGAGTACTTTGATGAGAATTACTGGGGTTCATACAACACCATTGAACCCGACGAGTCGATACAATCGGCAATCAGTAAGTTTAACAAGCGGTTCAGGAAGCAGTAAGGATTGGAACTGGGCAGGGGTAAGCCCTGCCCTTTCTTTGCTTTGTTTTATTAATTTTGTATTTGTTCAACTGTTTTGATTATGGTATTGGCCTCCACTAACCCCAACGAGCCTGACCTTAAAGAGTTCGAGAAAGTATTCCGGAAATACTACGAACCACTTTGCCGCTATGCCTATTCCATTGTACGCGATGCCGATGAGGCCGAGGAAATTGTTCAGGAGTTCTTTTACACCTTTTGGTTAAACCGTAACCGGATATCTATCAGGCTATCGCTAAAATCCTACCTATACCGTTCCATTCGAAACAGTGCCTTACGTTACCTTCAGCACAAAAACATTGAAGACCAATACCGTACCCAGGATTACGCCCTCAATCATGTTGAATCGCCTGAGCAGGTTATTCAAGGGAATGAGATGGCCGGTATAATTGATAAAACCCTGAAAGGGTTACCTGAACGGACAAGGCAAATATTCTTGCTTAACAGGATTAACGGTTTAAAGTATAAGGAAATTGCCGATTTGCTTAAGATTTCAATTAAGACAGTTGAGGCCGATATGGGAAAGGCCTTGCTTGAACTAAGGTTACAACTTAAACGTGCAGGTTTTTAAAGTAAGTAATGCCTAATGCCAAGAACCATGAATAGTAAAAAATCATACCAAACCCATATAGCAAAATACCTTAGCAACGAAATGGCTTTGGCTGCTAAAATTTGGTTTTACCTCAAAAACCAAATTAATCCTAAAACAAAACATGAACTTAATACACTTAAAGTTTTTTTTAATTCCATGAAAGTGAACGAAAAGAATAAAGATATTGAATTTGATACCGGTAAAGCCTGGCAAAAACTTCAGGAAAGGATAAAAACCGAGTCCTATACCGGACAAAGCCGCACTGCCTTTATTCCAAACCTCAACTATTTTGCTGTTGCAGCAACACTACTGGTTATGGTAGCATTATCGCTATCGGTATGGTTTTACTACAATCCCAAAACTATCACCCTAGCCAACATGACACAAAGCAGTACCATTATTCGAACTCTGCCCGATGGTACTCAGATATTTTTAGGGGAAAACACCATTCTGGAATATCCTGTAAGGTTTGCAGGAAAAACTCGCACCGTGAAACTCAGTGGCGAAGCATACTTCGATGTGGCTAAAAATGGCTCAAAACCATTCATAATAAAAACCTCGCATGCCGATGTAAAAGTAGTGGGAACCTCGTTTAACCTTAAAACATCCAACAATGAAGTTCACCTGAAAGTAACCGAAGGGAAGGTTAAGATTACCCTTGCCACAAACCAAAAAAGCGCATTGGTGCAGGCAGGCGAGGCTGCCATTGCCAGCAAGAACGATATTGTTACCTACACCCAACCAGCAGGCGAGACCATAAAATCGGCCATGAAGCTTTTGATGTTTCAGGACGAGACATTAGACAATATTGTAAGGGTAATAAACAGCACCTATGGTTCAAACATAAAGGTTTTAGGTGATGACTTAAAAGATATGAGAATTTCTGTTACTTTTGATAACGACATCAGCAGCATTGTGAATATCCTGTCGGTGTCATTTAACCTCAAAGTAACACGTAGCCCCGATGGAACCATCATCATTAGTAGGTAAAAACATAAAAGTAAAACCATTTTGGCATGTATTCCATTGGGTAGTACTTTTTATGCTCATAATTTACGCTGTTAAAGCTAATGCTTACGAACCTGACAGCTTACTACGGCAAAATATTTCAATTAGCATAAGGACTACAACCCTCTTTAAAGCACTAAACCAGATAGGCGACAAAGCTGGCTGTTTTTTCATTTATGATAGTCGTGATGTAGAAAGCAACCGGCGTGTAAAGTCAATAGAATGGAGTGACAAACCGCTCAATGACCTACTCAACCAGGTTATTGGTGATACCTTAGTAAAGTACAGGGTTATTGGCAAACATATTTTACTTTATAGACCAAAACTATCCGACACCCTAAAAGCACAATCACAAGAACAAAACATCAAGTATGTTCAGCTTAGCGGTCGTATTTTGGATAAGGAAACGGCACAACCTGTAGCATTTGCTACTGTTGGGATACCCAGTTTAGCTATTGGGACAATAAGTAACCTCGATGGGGTATTTACCCTTAGAATTCCAAAGCAGAACACCGACTCAAGTATAGCTATATCGCACATTGGTTACATTCAACGCAAAGTGCCAGCCGGGCTTCTTACAGCCAAAACCTTTGAAATTTTTCTTGAACCCAGTTTTATTCCTGTACAGGAAATTTTTATTCGAAACATTGACGCACGAAATACTGTTCGTGAGGCGGTTAATAAACGATCACAAAACTACTTCCAACAGGATATCTACATTACTGCATTCTACCGCGAAGGGGTATTGCGCAATAAAAGGATATTGAGCTACTCTGAGGCATTTGCCAAAATCTTTAAATCATCGTACAGCTTTGACTCCCGATACGATCAGGTTAAGCTTATACGTTTCAGGAAGATGGAACAGGCCAACAGGCGCGACACCCTCGATGTAAAGCTCCAGGCTGGGGTGAAAGCAACCCTTGATATCGATATCATGAAAAACCTCCCCGACTTTTTAGATCCGGAATTTACGCAGTACTATGACTACACCCGAACCGATATTGTTGTGTACGACAACAAATCGGCTTACGCTATTGGGTTTAAGCAGAAACCCGAAATTACGGACCCCCTTTTTGCCGGCTTACTATATATTGATACTGAAACTTTAACTCTACTTGCTGCTGAGTTTGAGATTAACCCGGACATGGTTCAGAAAACCGCAAGCCAACTTGTGGTAAAAAGAGGGAGAGGAATACGCGTTCAACCCCAAAAGATTAAGTACCTGGTTAAATACCAGCCTCAAGATGGCAAATGGTATGTAAACCACGTAAGAGGTGAAATTTCCCTAAAGGTGCAAACCCGTTTTTGGCCCTTTGCCAATACTTTCGACCTGTTTTTTGAGTATGTCGCCCTACAGGTGGAGACCCTGGAGGTTAAGCGCTTCCCAAAGCGCGAAACGCTCAAAACAACCGAAGTATTCTCTAACACACAAGCCGAATACGACCCAAACTTTTGGAATGATCTCAACTACATTGAACCTGAAGAAAGCATTCTAAAGGCATTAGGTAGAATTACCCCAAAAATTGAAATGGTTACTGAACTCTAAAAGTAAAAAACCACTCCCCCGCCAATTAGATTGTATGCCGGATCGGTCAGTCCAATTTCGGCCTCAAGAATAAAACTCATGTTTTTACGTAAACCTATATCAACACCAGCAGGAATCCAGAGCAGAAATTGTGCATCGCCCCCATCGGGGAAGTTAATATCGGTGTCCAGGCCAGTTATTAGCCTAACCCCCTTTGCCAAACCAAAAGTAAGGTTCAATGTACCATCGAGTCCAAAACTCCCAAAGCTATGCGCTCCCCCAGCCAACGAAATATTTTTACTCAGAACAAACTCAACATTAGCTCCAAAGTAATTTTCGGGTCCAAGTACACCGGCAGTGATACCAACATCTATTCCCTTTGTAAGCCCGTAACCACCATGCAGAAAAAGCATGAACTCATTACTCCCATTAATTAGCACTGCAGGTTCAATGCCTACCGAAAAAGTTTTGGGTTTTAGAGTTTGTCCGGTATTAAACACTTGCCCTAACGACATCATGTTGATGGCAACAAATACAGATATTAAAATGGTCTTTTTCATGGTTATGTGATTTAGAAGTTAACTTAAAGAAAGCAAGAGAAAAAACGATTTTGGTATTTTACAAATTCAGAATAAGTAACCTGTTAAAGATCCCTTCAACAACTTCTCTTGAAATGCATATTTGTAACAAAGTTAAATAAAATAAGATTTAAAAAAACAATGCAGCAAAATATTACTATCTTTCGTCGTTATAGAAAACATTAAGCCATGAACGTAGAAGTTAAAACCACAGCAGGCCAGGCCATGGGGATTGTAGGTATAGTGCTTGCAGTAATCTCACTCATCCTAGCCTTTATACCATGTATCGGATTCGTTGCCTTGTTACCAGCTGCCCTTGCCTTAATTTTCAGTATTATCTCAATTATTCAAGCCACAAATGGTTATGGTTCAAAAGGGCTAGGCATTGGTGCACTCATTGTTTCTGTTCTATCAATTTTCCTAGCTGTAATGTGGCTAACAATAATCAGTGGTGGCTTTTCTGTTCTTAAAGATTTAGAAAGGCATCCAGAAAAAATTGAAATATTTGGGAAGGAACTTGAAAAGGAACTTAACGATGCCAATGTTCAGATAAGAATTGAAACTGATAGCATGGTAAAAACACTTAGGCAACTTGAGGGTGAGTCCGATAGCATTAAGGTGATAACCATTAAAAAGAATAAAGTTAGCAAGGGGGATGATTCACAGGGTGCCCGAATTACGATTGATACCGATTCTGTTCAAATTAGAATTGAAGCCACTGAAAAAAAGAAAAAGTAACGGTTTTAACTTTTACAGCATAGCTGCTACTCCCTACCTTAAAGTAAACTCAGCATTTGCGCTGATTTTACTTTTGGTTTTTATTTACTCTCTGGTTTTCAGCCAGAACAACCATCCCATACCTGCAGCACTTACGCAGCTAACGGGGATAGTTCCTCCCAGTAAAGGTTTGTCGGCTGCGTTCTCGCAGATTGTAAGGCTCAACTTTACAAATGCATACATTCTCAACCCTTACAGTTTAAGAGTATTTTCATTTTTCCTAATTCAATTTATACTGCGCGTGGGCTTAATAGTTACAGAGTTAAGGTTTCCTAACTCTGTCACAACATCTACTATAGCTGTTGATATACTAATTTCCCTTACTCTACTTATCTACTGCTTTTACCCGCTAATTGAATTCACCTTTAAAATATTACTTCAACTTCTCCATTAGTTCTTCAAACGTAAAGCCATCGGTTGCCCTAATTCCTTTGGGGGTAAGTTGTAACTCGCTGCAATCGGCAAAGTAGTCGTGCTGGTAGATATAGATGTACTCACCTTCAAGCGACTCCTTCAAAAATGTTTCCTTTTCCTTCAATGTCACAAGGGGTTCCACGTCGTAACTCATAATCCAGGGTAGAGGAATATGTGAACGGAA